>ERZ1066123.190-NODE-190-length-50015-cov-15.310669_pt1 | contig 50015 bp, 50 predicted proteins | sample MGYA00382770_ERZ1066123 | MGnify/ENA primary metagenome ERZ1066123 (study PRJEB33369, sample SAMEA5778353) | biofilm metagenome | biome: Industrial cooling water; feature: Water cooling tower basin; material: Biofilm | place: United Arab Emirates | collected...
CCTTTCGAGGCCAGCCTGCCCGACGATGGTTGACGCTTCGTTGCGGCACCGCGCGGTGGGGTTAACGGGAGGTTGACGGGCGCGCGGCCCACGCGTCTCGGAGCGACCTCGCGCGGCGGGGGGTGGCGAGGGCGGGGCGCCGTCGCTTGCTCCCCTTGTGACTGTGTAGGATGATCCACACATGGCCGGTGGGATCGAGACCGACAGCCGCAAGCTGCTGGCCCTCCTCCGGGCCGACGGATGGGTGCACGTGGCGACCAAGGGCGATCACTGGCAGTTCAAGCATCCCGACCGGCCGGGACGGGTGACCGTGCCGCACCCGGTCAAGGACCTCAGGCGCGGCACGGTCCTCTCCATCTACCGGCAGGCGGGGTGGAGGTAGGGCGATGCGCTACGTCGCGTTCCTGCATGGCGACGGCGAGGGCTGGGGAATCAGCTTCCCGGACCTCCCCGGCTGCGTGTCGGTCGGCGCCACCGAGGACGAGGCGCTGGCGCGGGGCGAGGCGGCGCTGGGCTTCCACGTCGAGGGGCTGGAGGAGGACGGGCTGTCCCCGCCCGAGCCCCGGTCGGTGGCCGCCATCCTCGCCGATCCGGCCCTGGCCGAGTGGCGCGAGGGGGCGGTCATCGCCCACGTGTCGCTGCTCCGGGACCGCGGCTCGCCCCGGCGCGTGAACGTGTCGCTGGACGCGGGGCTCCTGGAGGCCATTGACCGCGAGGCCCGTCGCCGCCGCATGACGCGGTCGGCGTTCCTGTCCTCGGCCGCCCGCGCGGAGCTGCGCGGCGGGCGCGGGGCCTGAGCGCGCGGGGCCCGCCGGGACGGCGGGGAGGGCCGAGGCCGGCCCTACGCGTCCTTGAGGCGCGGGCTCCTGGCCTTGAGCCGGTCTATCGCCTCCGAGGCCCGGGCCTTGCTCAGCCCCTCGTCGAAGCTCTCGCCCGTCTCCTCGCAGAGCGTCTTGAGGTAGCTCGCCTGGGCGCCCGTCATGGGCTCGTCGCCCGTCACCCACTGCGAGGGGTCCTTCTCGGCGTTGCCCTGGGGCTCCGTCTTGGGGTTGTCGGCGGCGTCCGCGCCGGACGGCTGGTGCTTGGCGTCGGCCATGGGGTCCTCCCTCTGTTCGTTCCTGTAATGTTCCGTCCCCCCGAAGGTTCCCCCGCTTGCCGCCCCGATCACGCCCGCGCTATGGGAGGCCCCATGGCGCCGCCCCTCCGCACGCTGTTCCGCGACGTGCGCCTCGTGGACCCCGAGGCGGGCACGGAGCGCCCCGGCGCCCTGGTCGTGGAGGGCGAGGGCATCGCCGCCGTCCTGCCGGCCGCGCCCGAGGGGGACTTCGACGCGGTGGTGGAGGGCGGGGGCCTCGCGCTCGCGCCCGGGATCGTGGACTGGGGCGTCAAGGTGGGCGAGCCCGGCGAGCGCCACAAGGAGAGCTTCCGGTCGGCCGGCGAGGCCGCCGCGCGCGGGGGCGTGACCACCATGGTCACGCGGCCCGACACGGTGCCGGCGCTCGACAGCCCGGAGGCGCTGGAGTTCGTGCTGCGCCGCGCCGCGGCCGATTCGCCGGTGCGCGTGCGGCCCATGGCGGCGCTGACGCGGGGGCGCGAGGGGCTCCAGATGGCCGAGATGGCCTTCCTCCTGGACGCGGGCGCGGTGGCCTTCACCGACTGCGACCGCGTGGCCTCGCCGCGCGTGCTGGCGCGCGCCCTGGCCTACGCCAAGGGGCTGGGCGCGCTGGTGGTCACGCATCCCCAGGAGCCCACGCTGTCGCAGGGCGCGGCCGCCACCTCGGGCGCCTTCGCCACCCTGCGGGGCCTGCCGGGCGTGCCGGCGGCGGCCGAGCGGCTGGGGGTCGAGCGCGACCTGGGCCTCGCGGAGATGACGGGGGCGGCGGTCCACCTCGACCAGGTGACGACCGCCGCCGCGCTGCCCGCCCTGCGGCGGGCGCGGGAGGCGGGGGCGGACGTGTCGGCGGGCACCTCCGTGCACCACGTCACGCTCAACGACCTCGACGTGGGCGAGTGGCGGAGCTTCTTCCGGCTCGAGCCGCCCCTGCGCGCGGAGGCCGACCGGCTGGCCACGGCGGAGGCGCTGGCGGAGGGGGCGATCGGCGTGCTGTGCTCGTGGCACACGCCGCAGGACGAGGAGAGCAAGCGCCTGCCCTTCGAGAGCGCGGCGCCGGGCGCGGTGGGGCTGGAGACGCTGCTGCCGGCGGCTCTCAGGCTCGTGCACGGGGGGGCGATGGACCTCGCCCGGCTGTTCCGGGCCCTGTCGCTGGAGCCCTCGCGGCGCCTCGGGCTGCCCACGGGGCGGCTGCGGGCGGGCGCGCCGGCGGACCTGGTGCTGTTCGACCCCGAGGCGCCCTTCGTGCTCGACCGCGCCGACCTGCGCTCCAAGAGCAGGAACACCCCCTTCGACGGCGCCCGCCTCCAGGGGAGGGTGCGCGGCGCCTGGGTGGCGGGCCGGCGGGTGGGGGCCTGATGCCCGCGCTGGCCTCGGACCCCCTCGTGCTGCTCCTGTGGGGGGCGCTCGGCTACCTGCTGGGCTCGGTGCCCTTCGGGCTGCTCGTCGCGCGGGCCTGGGGGCTGGGGGACGTGCGGGCCATCGGGTCGGGCAACATCGGGGCGACCAACGTGCTGCGCACGGGGTCCAAGGGGGCGGCGCTGCTCACGCTGCTGCTCGACGGGGGCAAGGGGGCCCTGGCCGTGCTGCTGGCGCGCCTCTGGGCGGGGGAGGACGCGGCCCAGGCGGCGGGGCTCATGGCCTTCGTGGGGCATTGCTTCCCGGCCTGGCTCGGGTTCCGGGGGGGCAAGGGGGTGGCCACGCTCCTGGGGCTGCTGCTGGCGCTGGCCTGGCCGGTGGGGGTGGCGGCCTGCCTGACCTGGGCGGCCGTGGCGGCGGCCCTGCGCTACTCGTCGCTGGCGGCGCTGTCGGCCTCGGCCTTCGCGCCGATCTGGGCGGTCCTCCTGGGGCGGGGCGAGGCGGCGCTGCTGCTGCTGGTCCTCGCCCTGCTCGTGCACCTGCGGCACGGGGCCAACATCCGCCGCCTGCTGGCGGGGACCGAGCCGCGCCTGGGGGCGCGGCGGCCCGGACCGGGGGCCTGACGGCTTTGCCGCGGCCCCGCGCCGCCCTAGCTGGCCTCCCGGGGAGGCGGACGTGACGGACCTCGGGGCGGCGGAGGGAGGAGGGCGCGAGGCGCTGCTCCTGGGCCTGGGCGACGCGGGCCGCGACGGCGACCCCGAGCGCCTGGCGCGCGAGGCCGCCGCCCTGGTCGGGCGCCACTTCGGCGCCGCGCGCTGCGGCTACGGCGAGGTGGACGAGGCGGCGGGCACGGTGGCCGTGGCGGCCGACTGGACGGCGCCGGGCATGGCGAGCGTGGCGGGGGTCCACCGGCTGGGGCGCGTGGGGCCGACCATCGCCGGGCGCCTGCGGCGCGGCGAGGTGGTGCGCGTGCCCGACATCCGCGCGGAGGGGCTCGACCCCGAGGAGGCCGCCGCCTTCGAGCGCATCGGGGCGCGCGCCGTGCTCACCGTGCCGCACCGGCGCGAGGGGGCCTGGGTGGCGGTGCTCTTCGTGCACGCCGCCGAGCCGCGCGCCTGGAGCGAGGACGACGCGGCGCTGCTCGCGGAGGTCGCGGCGCGCACCTTCGCGGCCCTGGAGGCCGTGCGCGCCGAGCGGTCGCTGCGCGAGGCGCTCGACTTCAACCGGCGCGTGCTGGGGGCGTCGAGCGACTGCATCAAGGTGGTGGGGCTCGACGGGCGGCTCCTGTTCATGTCGGAGGCGGGGCGGCGCGCGCTGGGGCTGCCCGAGGGCTGGGAGGCGGCCGGCGCCGCCTGGCTCGACTTCTGGCCCGAGGCGGAGCGGCCCAAGGTGCGCTCGGCCATGGCGGCGGCGCGGGCGGGGGGCGGGGGGACGTTCCGGGGCTGGATGGCGAGGGCCGGCGGGGGGGCTGGCGGGGGGGCTGGCGGGGGGGCTGGCGGGGGCCGGGTGTTCTGGGACGTGGCCGTGTCGCCCATCCCCGGCGCGGACGGGCGCGTGGCGAGCCTGCTCGCGGTGTCGCGCGACCTCACCGCGCAGAGGCGGGCCGAGGACCGCCTGAGGGAGAGCGAGGCGCGCTTCCGCGCGCTGGCCGACAGCGCCCCCCTGATGATCTGGACCAACGACGCCGAGGGCCTGTGCGACTACGTCAACGCCCGCTGGCAGGAGTTCACGGGGCGGCCGGCCGCCGAGGCCTACGGGCGGGGCTTCCGCGACGCCATCCACCCGGGCGACCGCGCGGCGGTGGCGGCGGAGGTGGAGGGGGCCTACGCGGCGCGGCGGCCCTTCACGGCCGAGTACCGCCTGAGGCGCGCGGACGGGGGCTGGGCCTGGGTGCTCGACACGGGCTGCCCCCGGACGGGGCCGGACGGGGCGCACCTGGGCTACGTGGGCTCGCTCCTGGACATCAGCGAGCGCCGGGCCGCCGAGGAGCGCCAGGGGCTCCTGATCCACGAGCTCAACCACCGCGTCAAGAACACGCTGGCCACCGTGCAGTCGCTGGCCGCCCAGAGCTTCCGGGGGGCGGACGCGGCGGCGCGGGCGGGCTTCGAGGCGCGGCTCCAGGCGCTGGCGGGGGCGCATGACGTCTTGACCGGCGAGGCCTGGGAGGGGGCCGGGCTGCGGGAGGTGGCGCGGCGCGCCCTGCTGCCCTTCGCGGAGGGGGGGCGCGTCCTGGCCGAGGGGCCGCAGGTGCGGCTCGGGCCGCGCGCGACGCTGGCCCTGTCCATGGCGCTCCACGAGCTCGCGACCAACGCGGCCAAGCACGGGGCGCTGAGCGCGCCCGGGGGCCGGGTGCGGCTGGGCTGGAGCCTGGAGCCGCCGGGGCTGCGGCTGCTGTGGCAGGAGAGCGGGGGGCCGCCCGTGGCGGCGCCCCGGCGGCGGGGCTTCGGCACGCGGCTCATCGAGAGGGGCCTGGGGGGCGAGCTGGGCGGCCGGGCGGCGATCGAGTTCCGCCCCGAGGGGGTGTTCTGCCGCATGGGGGCGGCGGTGGGGTGGGGGGGGGCGGCATGACGGCGGGCGAGGGGCGTGTCGGGGGGGAGGCCGGGGGGCGTCTTGGGGGGCGGCGGGTCCTGGTGGTGGAGGACGAGATGATCGTCGCCATGATGATCGAGGACATCCTGAGCGACCACGGGGCGGTGGTGATGGGGCCGGCGGCGCGGGTGGCCCCGGCGCTGGCGCTCGCGGCCGAGGGGCCGGACGTGGCGCTCCTGGACATGAACCTCGGGGGCGACAGCACGGCGCCGGTGGCGGCGCTGCTGGCCGGGGCCGGGGTGCCCTTCGCCTTCGCCACGGGCTACGGCGCGGCCGGCGTTCCCGCGGAGTTCCGGGGCCGCCCCGTGCTCCAGAAGCCGTTCCGGGAGGAGGAGCTGGTGCGGGTGCTGGAGGAGGCGCTTGGCGCGCCCGCCTAGTCGCGCAGGAGGTCGTTGATGGCGGTCTTGGCGCGGGTGCCGGCGTCCACGCGCTTGACGATGACGGCGCAGGCCAGGTGCACCCCGCCCGTGCTGGGCAGCGAGCCCGCGACCACCACGGAGTAGGGGGGCACCTCGCCGTAGGTGACGGCGCCGGTGGCGCGGTCCACGATCCTGGTGGACCTGCCGATGAACACGCCCATGCCAATGACGGACCCTTCGCGCACCACGCAGCCCTCGACCACCTCGGAGCGCGCGCCCACGAAGCAGTCGTCCTCGATGACCGTGGGGGCGGCCTGCATGGGCTCCAGGACGCCGCCGATGCCGACGCCGCCCGAGAGGTGGACGCGGGCGCCGACCTGGGCGCAGGAGCCCACCGTGGCCCAGGTGTCCACCATGCTGCCCTCGCCCACGCGGGCGCCCACGTTGACGAAGCAGGGCATGAGCACGGCGCCCGGCGCGACGAAGGCCGAGCGGCGGGCGACGGCGCCGGGGACGGCGCGGAAGCCCGCCCGGCGCCAGTCCTCGGGCGTCCAGCGCGCCCACTTGGAGTCCACCTTGTCCCACCAGTGGCCGCCCTGGGGGGCGCCGGCCATGGCCTCGGTGTCGCGCAGGCGGAAGGACAGGAGCACGGCCTTCTTGAGCCACTGGTGGACCACCCATTCGCCCGAGGGCGCGCGCTCGGCCACGCGCAGCTCGCCCCGGTCGAGGCCGTCGAGGGCGGCCTCCACGGCGTCGCGGCGGGGGCCGGTGGTGGCGGGCGACAGCTCGGCCCGCGCCTCCCAGGCCTCGGCGATCAGGGGGGCGAGGTCGGTCATGGCGGGGCTCCGTGGGGTCGCGGGGCTTCTAGGGCGGGGCGCGGGGGGGCGCAACGTCGCGCTGGACGCGAGGGGGCGCCCCGGGGGAAGGGGGGCCATGCGCCGCCCCGTCCCGGCCCCTGGCCTCCTCCTCGCGCTCTTCCTGCCCGCCTGCGCGCCGGTGCCCGACGCGCCGGCGGAGCGGCTCCGGCTCCTGGAGCCCGCGTGGCGGATCCTGCGGCCGGAGGGCGCCGGGCCGCATCCGGCGGCCGTGCTGCTGTCGGGCTGCGACGGGGTGCGCGACAACATGGACCTGTGGGCGCGCGAGATGGTGGCGCGCGGGCGCGTGGCGCTGATCCTGGACAGCCACGGGCCGCGCGGGATCGGGCGGGCGGAGGCGTCGCTGGTCTGCGTGGGGGCGGAGCTGCGGGGGGCGGAGCGGGCGGGCGACCTGGCGGTGGCGCTGGCGGCCTTGGGGCGGGAGCCGGGGGTGGACGGGAGGGACGTGGTGGTGCTGGGGGCCTCGCACGGGGGCTGGACGGCGATGGAGCTGGTGCGGCTCGCCGGGTCGGGGGAGGTGCCGCCGGGGCTCGCGGCCTGGCCCGAGCCGCCGGGGGAGACGCTGGGGCGGCTGTCGGCGCTGGTGCTGGTCTATCCCTATTGCGGGCTGCTCAACGGGGCGCGGGACTGGGAGGGGGGGCCGCCGGCGCTGATGGTGCTGGGCGGGGAGGACCGGGTGGTGAGCACGCCGGCCTGCCTGGAGCGGGCGGGGGCCCTGGGGATCGAGGCGGCGGTGGTCGCGGGGGCGGACCACGGCTTCGACCAGAGGGAGAGGCCGGCCATCTCGCCGCTCGTCTTCGACGCCGCGCAGACGGGGCGGGCGCGCTGGCTCGTCGCGCGCTTCCTGGACCGCCTCGGCCTCTAGGTTGGACTTCGCGCCCCCGCGGTGGCATCGGGGGCGGAGCCCCGGAGAGACCATGACCGACGACGCCCCCGACCTGCCGCCCGCCGCCACCGCCGAGACGCCGCGCGGCCACCCCATGCGCGACAGCGTCGAGGACAAGGTGGCCGTCGAGCAGGCGCCCGACACGCCCCAGACGCGCTCGCCCACCTATCGCCTCGCCTTCGCCGACGACGACTTCCTCTTGCGCGAGGAGCTGCGGGCGGTGCGGCTCCAGCTGGAGCTGCTCAAGCCCGGGATCGTGCTGGACGAGGAGGGGGTGGAGACCACCGTGGTGATGTTCGGGGGGGCGCGCATCCCCGAGCCCGCGCGCGCGGGGCAGGCGGCGACGGCGACGCTGGCGGGGCTCGCGCGCTTCTACGAGGAGGCGCGGCGCTTCGCCTACATGGTGACCGAGGCCTCGCTCAAGGGGGGCGGGCGGCAGGGCGTGATCGTCACCGGGGGCGGGCCGGGCGTCATGGAGGCGGGCAACCGGGGCGCGCGGGAGGCGGGGGGGCGCAGCGTCGGGCTCAACATCGTGCTGCCGCACGAGCAGGCGCCCAACCCCTACGTCACGCCCGAGCTGTGCTTCAACTTCCACTACTTCGCCATCCGCAAGATGCACTTCCTGCTGCGCGCGCGGGCGATCTGCGTCTTTCCCGGCGGGTTCGGGACGCTCGACGAGATGTTCGAGAGCCTGACCCTGATCCAGACGGGACGCATGGCCAAGGTGCCGTTCCTGCTGTTCGGGCGGGCGTTCTGGGAGCGGGTCGTGGACTGGGAGGCCTTGGCGGAGGCGGGGACCATCTCGCGCGAGGACCTCGGGCTGTTCGCCTTCGTGGAGACGGCCGAGGAGGCGCTGGCGGCCATGGCGGCCTGGGGGAGCGGGACGGAGCGGCGCGAGGCCATCCCGGGGCGGGACGGGCCGGCGGTGGAGGGGTAGGGCGCGTCAGCGGTGGGTGCGGATGAGGTGGTTGCCGATCGAGATACAGAGGCCCACCTTGAAGTCGCCCAGACGCTCCCACTCGAACTCGATCAGCCCGAGCGCCTCTCCCATCCGCCTTTGGGCGTCGATCTGCGCGCAGTCCAGCTCGATGCGGCACAGGCGGTCACGCCCCCCGTGGCGGTGCGCGTGTCTTTGCGACAGGGCGCGGAAGTGCTTGACGTTGTGCGTGACCAGCACCCAGCCCTGTTCGCGGCAGGCCGTGGCGACCACGGGGTCCGGCGCGTCCGTCAGCATCACGTCCCGCAGCCGGACGACGGCGTGACCGGCCTCCCTGAGCAACGTGCCGACGCCATCGGGCACGTCGTTGTCGGTGAAGAAGGGAATGGGCGCCCTGGCCAGTCTCAGGCCGCCTTCGCGAGCCGAGCGCGCGCGGCCTCGATGTCGCCGGCTTGGAGGCTGGGGAACTGGTCGATGATGGCGTCGTCCGAGGACCCGGCCCGGACATAGTCCAGCACCGCCGCAATGGGGATGCGGGTTCCGGCGAAGACCTCGTCGGACGAATGGAGATGCCTCCGCCGCTCGATCTCGCCAACCTGTCCCTCGTCACGACGGTTGAGCCGCTGGATGTCGGTGCGGGCGTCGGCAGTGATCACCTCCAGCGGGATCTCGAAGACATACTGCTTGCTGGCGATCTCGCGCCTGCGATGGGTCTCGGGCTCCTCGAACACCACGCGCCGCCGGAACACCCACAGCTTCTGCGAGGTCCATTTGTCGTCGCCCAGGTGCGACAGCTCCCGCCCCACCTTCTCCAGCTCGCGCATCGTCACGTTGTGGACGTTGCGCAGCTGGTTGAGCACGCGCAGCTTGAGCAGGTCCTTGAAGGAGTAGATGCGCGAGAAGGGGCGTCGCCCGTCCTCGGCCTTGAACTCGGGCCGGATGAAGCCACGCCGGCCCCAGGCCCTCAGCTGGGACTTGGACAGGCCCGTGAGGGCTGCGACCTGATCTTCGCTGAAGGCGCCGAGGATGCTGCTGGGGGCGTTCATGACGTGAGCCATCCTACTCGGTTTCCGTCAGCGCGCACCTGCTCTCACGGCAACGTGCCCGAAGCGCCTCAGCGTCCCACCCAGACGCTCCCCCCCGCGCTCGACCGCTGGCAGGCGCCGATGAACCACATGCCCTCCAGCCCCGCCTCGATGCCCGGCAGGAGCGCCCCGTCGCCCACCCCCGCGATGAGGTCGGCGGCGTCCGCGTAGATCGTCGCGAAGCCCTCCAGGTAGCCCTCGGGGTGGCCCGGCGGGATGCGCGTCCAGCGGCCCGTGCCCGTGCCCAGGCCCGCGCCCCCGCGCGTGATGATCCGCTTGGGCTCGCCGAGCGGCGCGAAGGTCATGCGGTTGGGGTCCTCGTGGACCCACTCGATCCCGGCCCTGTCGCCGTAGACGCGCAGGCGCAGGCCGTTCTCGTTGCCCGGCGCCACCTGCGAGGCCCACAGCATCCCCCGCGCGCCCCCTTCGTAGCGCAGCAGCACGTGGGCGTTGTCGTCCACGCGCCGCCCCGGCCCGAAGCTCTGGAGGTCGGCCAGGAGCGACTCCGCCCGCAGGCCCGTGACGAAGGCGGCGAGGTTGAAGGCGTGGGTGCCGATGTCGCCGATCGCCCCCGCGCCCGAGCGCGCGGGGTCGGTGCGCCACTCGGCCTGCTTGTTGGTCCCCGTGGCCTCCACGGTGTCCGTCAGCCAGTCCTGGGCATACTCCACCTCCACGAGCCGGAGCGCGCCGAGGTCGCCGCGCAGGACCATCTCGCGCGCCTGCCGCATCAGCGGATAGCCGGTGTAGTTGTGGGTGAGCACGAAGCGCGCCTCCGAGCGCAGGGCGGCGGCCTTGATGGCCTCGGCCTGCTCGGGGGTGGCGGCGAGGGGCTTGTCGCAGATGACGTGGATGCCCCTGTCGAGGAAGGCGACGGTGGGGCCGGCGTGCAGGTGGTTGGGGGTGACGATGCTGACGGCGTCCACGCCGTCGGGGCGGGCGGATTCGGCGCGCGCCATCTCCTCGTAGGAGGCGTAGGCGCGGTCCGGCGCGATGCCGAGCGGCTCGGCGGAGGACCGGGCGCGGGCGGGGTCGGAGGACAGCGCGCCCGCGACCAGCTCCCAGCGGTCGTCGAGGCGCGCCGCGATGCGGTGGACGGCGCCGATGAAGGCCCCCTGGCCGCCCCCCACCATGCCGAGCCTGAGACGTCGCGCCATGATCCCCTCCCCCCGTTCGGCGGGGAGGCTAGCGGGGCCGGGCGGCCGGGGCCAGGGGGCGCGTCGGGGGCGCGCGCTGGCGGGCCGGCGCCGGCCGTGCCATCCTGGGGCCCTCCCCGACCGGTCGCGGCCCCGCCATGCTCCCCTCGCTCCTGCCCTCGGCCCTGCTCGGCCTGCCGCTCCAGCACGCCGCGCTCAACATGTTCGTGGCGCTCCTCTGCGGGGCGCTCATCGGCTCCGAGAGGCAGGTGCGCCAGCGCGTGGCGGGCCTGCGCACCAACGCCCTGGTGGCGCTGGGGGCCGCGGCCTTCGTGACCTTCTCGGGGCTCTTCCCGGACGAGGTGAGCCCCACGCGCGTGGCCGCGCAGATCGTGTCGGGCATCGGCTTCCTGGGGGCGGGCATCATCTTCCGCGACGGCTTCACCGTCCACGGCCTCAACACCGCCGCGACGCTGTGGTGCGCGGCCGGCGTGGGCATGATGGCGGGAGCGGGCGCCTGGCCCTACGCGCTGGTGCTCACGCTCCTGGTGGTGTTCGTCAACCTCGGGCTCAGGCCTCTGGTGCGGTTCCTCAAGCGCCACACGGCGGCGGGGGGGCGGGCGCTGCGGGCCTACCGGCTGGAGCTGACCTGCCCCCTCTCGCGCGAGGGCGAGGTGCGCGCCTTCCTCCTGCGCACCTTCGCGCTGGGCGGGCTGCACCTGTCGGAGATCGCGGCGCGGCCCGGGGCGGACCCCCAGGCGCTCGACATCGTGGCCATCCTCGCGGGCGAGGGGGCGGCGGTGACGGCCATGGAGCAGGCGCTGGCGCGCATCGCCGCCGAGCCGGGCCTGGCGCGGGTGCGCTGGCAGGCCGTGGACGACGCCTGAGGGGCCTCAGAGCCCCAGCATGGCGCGCACCTTCGCCCGGTCGCTCGCCCCGCCCGCGAAGTCGTCGAAGGCCTTGGCCGCCCGTTCGATCAGGTGGCCCTCGATGAAGGGCGCCCCCTCGCGCGCGCCCTGCTCGGGGCCTTTCAGCACGTCCTCCCATTCGAGCACGGCCCAGCCGTCGAAGCCGGCCTGGGTGAGCTTGGAGAACACCGCCCCGAAGTCCACCTGGCCGTCGCCCAGGGAGCGGAAGCGGCCCGCCCTGCTCGTCCAGGGCTGGAAGCCCGAGTAGACGCCCTGGCGGCCGTCGCAGTTGAGCTCCGCGTCCTTGACGTGGAAGGCCGAGATGCGCTCGTGGTAGATGTCTATGAAGGCGAGGTAGTCGAGGCCCTGGAGCACGAAGTGCGAGGGGTCGTAGTTGATGGTGCAGGCCACGTGGCCGCCCACCGCGTCCAGGAACATCTCGAAGGTGGCGCCGTCGAAGACGTCCTCGCCGGGGTGGATCTCGTAGCCGTAGCTGACGCCGTTGTCGGCATACACGTCGAGGATGGGCGTCCAGCGGCGGCCGAGCTCGGCGAAGGCCTCCTCGATCAGCCCCGCCGGGCGCTGGGGCCAGGGGTAGAGGAAGGGCCAGGCCAGCGCCCCCGAGAAGCCCACGTGGCCCTTGAGGCCCATCCGGCGGGAGGCCACGGCGGCCTTCTTGACCGTCTCCGTCGCCCATTCCTGGCGGGCCTTGCTGTTGCCGTGCACCTGGGGGGGCGCGAAGGCGTCGAAGGCGGCGTCGTAGGCGGGGTGGACGGCGACGAGCTGGCCCTGGAGGTGGGTGGACAGCTCCGTGACCTCCACGCCGGCCTCGCGGCACTGGCCCACCACCTCGTCGCAGTAGCCCTGGCTCTCGGCGGCGCGGTCGAGGTCGAGGAGCGAGGGGACGAAGGTGGGGATCTGGACCCCCCTGTAGCCGAGCGACGCCGCCCAGCGGGCGATGTTCGGCAGCGTGTCGAAGGGCGCGGAGGCCCCGGCGAACTGGGCCAGGAAGATGCCCGGCCCCTTGATCTGGCTCGCCATGGCGGCGCCCTCCCCTGTGTCTGCCGCCCGTTCTGCCCTCAGGCGGCGCGGCCGTCCACGGCCTCGTCGGCGTCCAGGGGCACCTCCAGGTCCTGGAGCGGCGGGGCGCCGGGCTCGGTGGCGGCGCGGATGGCGGCGCGGGCCAGCACCGCGCCCGCGCGGCCCACGTCCTCGCGCAGCGCCATGATGCCCGGCCTAACCAGGCCCAGGAAGGGGATGGCCTCCTTGGCCACGAGGTCGGCGCGCAGGCCCAGGGGGGCCTGCGCCTCGATGGCCCTGAGCGCGGCCATGGCCGCCGCCGTGGAGGCGCAGGCGACGCCGTCGGCCCCCTCGCGCAGCGCCTCGGCCACCGCCGCCGCGACGGATTCGCCCGGGTCGTCGCTGGTCACGGCCAGGAGCCGGGCCGCCGCCCCCGTCTCGGCGGCGCCGCGCAGGACGCCGGCCGCGAAGTGCCCGCCATAGGCCTGCTCGGCCGGCGGGGCCACGGCGACGATCCGCCGCCGCCCCGCCCGCGCGAGGCGGCGCACGCAGATCGCCCCGAAGGCCTCGTTGTCGTAGTCGGCCCAGGGGTGGCGGTCGGCCCAGTCCGTGCGCCCGTGGGTGGCGAAGGGGAAGCCGCGCTCCAGCAGCCAGGCGGCGCGGTCGTCCTCGGGCCGCGTCTGGTTGAAGATCACGGCGTCGGCGAGGCGCCCCTCGACGATGCGGCGGATGGGGGCGCCCGGATCCTCGCCGGGCAGGAAGGGCGTGACGTTGAGGTGGTAGGGGGTGCCGCGCAGGGTGCCCGCCAGCGAGGAGATGAGCCGCGCGGTGTGGTTCATCATGTCGTGCTCGGTGCTCATGACCAGGGCGATGACCTGCGTGCGCCCGGTGCGCAGGCGCAGCGCGGCGCGGTCCCTCACGTAGCCCAGGTCGGCGGCGGCGCGGCGCACGCGGTCCTTGGTGGCCGCGGCCAGGTCGGGGGCGTCGCCGAGGGCGCGGCTGACCGTGGCGACGGCCAGCCCCGTGGCCGCCGCGATGGTCCTGAGCGTCGGCCGCTTGTCCACCGAATCCCCCCCCCGCCGCAGAGGACTCTTGCCAGAGGCGGGCGAATCGTTCTAGGCCTAAATCGTTATAGATGCCCGTCCGAGGCATCCCAGGGAGGAGACACCCGTGACCATCACCCGCCTTCTGGCGTCGGCCGCGCTCGTCGCGCCGCTCGCAGCCCCCGCCTCGGCCATCGAGCTGGAGGTGTCGCACTGGTGGACCTCCGGGGGCGAGGCCGCCGCCGTGGCCAAGCTCGCCGAGGCCTGGGAGGCCACCGGCAACACCTGGCTGGACGGCGCCATCGCCGGCTCGGGCGGCGTGGCGCGGCCCATCATCATCAGCCGCATCCTGGGCGGCGACCCCATGGACGCCTTCCAGTTCAACCACGGCCAGCAGGCGGCCGAGCTGGTCGAGGCGGGGCTGCTGCTCGACATCACCGACGTGGCCGAGGCCAACAACTGGGAGGAGGTCGTCAACCCGCCCAGCCTGCTCGACGCCTGCACCTACGAGGGCCGGGTCTACTGCGCGCCGCTCAACATCCACTCCTCGCAGTGGCTGTGGCTGTCGAACGCCGCCTTCGAGAAGGCGGGCGTGCCGGTGCCCGCCAACTGGGACGAGTTCGCGGCCGCCGCGCCGGCGCTGGAGGCGGCGGGCATCCAGCCCTTGGCCATGGGGCAGCAGCCCTGGCAGTCCAACCTCGCCTTCGGGGCCATGGCCATCGCCATCGCCGGCATAGACGCCTGGAGCGCGGTCAACATCGACAAGGACGAGTCGGTGGTCATGGGCCCCGAATACACCCGCGTCTTCGAGGCCGCCGCCCAGGCGCGCGAGATGATGCAGGGCAGCGACGTGCAGGACTGGAACCAGGCCACCGCCATGGTCATCAACGGCGAGGCCGGCGGCCAGATCATGGGCGACTGGGCGCAGGGCGAGTTCGCGGTGGCGGGGCAGGTGGCGGGGCAGGACTACACCTGCCTGCCGGGGCTCGGCGCCAACGCGGTGCTCGACACGGGGGGCGACGCCTTCTACTTCCCGCTCCAGGACGACCCGGAGGTGACGGCGGCCCAGAAGGAGCTGGCGGCGCTGCTGGTGAGCCCCGAGGTGCAGGTGTCGTTCAACCTCGCCAAGGGCTCCCTGCCCATCCGGGGCGACATCGACATGGCGGCGGCCAACGCCTGCATGCAGCAGGGCCTGGAGATCCTCGCGGGGGGCAACATCCTGCCCTCGGGCGACATCCTGTTCTCGCCCGACACGCAGGGGCAGATCGAGGACCTCATGGTGGAGTTCTGGAACGACACCTCGATCGCGGCGGCGGACGCGCAGCAGCGCTACGCCGACATCGTCGCCAACGCCGACTGAGCCGCCGGGGCGCCCCCCGGGGGGCGCCCCCCTTGCCCGGGAGGCGCCCATGGCCGCCGTCACCGACCCCCCCAGGGAGGCCCCCGCCGCGCGTCGCCCGGCGCGGCCCCTGCGCAACCTGTCGGCCAAGCTGGCCTCGCTGCCCATGGTGCTGACGGCGCTGGTGGTGTTCCTGGGCTGCTCGCTCTGGACCGTCGCCCACTCCTTCACCTCCTCGCGGCTCCTGCCCAGGCTCGACTGGGCGGGCCTGTCGCAGTACGAGAGGCTCTGGGGCGAGCGGCGCTGGCTGGTCAGCATCGGCAACGTCGCGCTCTACGGGGCGCTGAGCCTGGTCCTGACGCTGGCGATCGGCTTCGTGCTGGCCGCGCTGCTCGACCGCAAGGTCAGGGGAGAGGCGGCGTTCCGCACCATCTTTCTCTACCCCTTCGCGCTGAGCTTCATCGTCACGGGGCTGGCGTGGCAGTGGATCCTGAACCCGGACCTCGGCCTGCAAAGGCTGGTGCGGTCCTGGGGGTGGGAGTCCTTCGCCTTCGACCCGCTCAACGATCCGCGCCTGGTCATCTACGGGCTGCTGATCGCGGGGGTCTGGCAGGGGTCGGGGCTGGTCATGTGCATCATGCTGGCGGGCCTGCGGGGCATAGACGAGGACGTCTGGCGCGCGGCGCGGGTGGACGGCATCCCCGTCTGGAAGACCTACACCCACGTGGTCATCCCGATGATGCGCCCCGTCTTCGTGACCGCCCTGGTCATCATCGCGGCGGGCATCGTCAAGGTCTACGACCTGGTGGTGGCGCAGACCTCCGGAGGCCCCGGCATCTCCTCGCAGATGCCGGCGCTCTACGTGATGGACAAGATGTTCCTGAGCCAGAACCTGGCGCAGGGCTTCGCGGCCTCGACCATGATGCTGGTGACGGTGGCGATCATCCTGATCCCCTGGGCCTACCTCGAGTTCGGGGGGCGCAGGCGTGGCTGAGCCGGGCAGCATCGCCGCGCTGGTGGCGACCGACGCGGCGCCGCTGTCGGGGCCGCGCGGGCCGCGCCCGCGCCGGGCCCTGTCGGGGGCCAACGCGGTGCTCTACGGGACGCTCGGGCTCGCGTCGCTCTACTACCTGCTGCCGCTCTGGGTGATGGTGGTCACGTCGCTCAAGGGCATGCCCGAGATCAGGATGGGCAACGTCTTCGGGCCGCCCCTGGAGGTGACGTTCCAGCCCTGGGTCAAGGCCTGGGCGGAGGCCTGCACGGGGATCAACTGCGACGGGCTGAGCCGCGGGTTCTGGAACTCGGTGCGCATCCTCGTGCCCTCGGTCGCGCTCTCCATCGCGGTGGCCTCGGTCAACGGCTACGCGCTCGCCAACTGGCGCTTCCGGGGCTCGGAGGCCTTCTTCGCCATCCTCATGGTGGGGGCCTTCATCCCCTACCAGGTGATGATCTACCCCATCGTCATCCTCCTGCGGGAGATGGGCCTCTACGGATCGCTCTGGGGGCTGGTGCTGGTGCACACGGTGTTCGGGATGCCGATCCTGACGCTCCTGTTCCGCAACCACTTCGCGGCCATCCCCGAGGAGATCGTCAAGGCCGCCCGCGTGGACGGGGCGGGGTTCTGGGGCATCTTCCTGCGCATCATGCTGCCCATGTCCCTGCCCATCGTGGTGGTGGCCGTGATCCTGCAGGTCACGGGCATCTGGAACGACTTCCTGTTCGGCGTGATCTACACGCGGCCCGAGATCTACCCGATGACGGTGCAGCTCAACAACATCGTCAACTCCGTCCAGGGGGTGAAGGAGTACAACGTCAACATGGCCGCCACCCTGCTCACGGGGGCGGTGCCGCTCCTCGTCTACCTGGTCTCCGGCAAGCTGTTCGTGAGGGGCATCGCGGCCGGGGCGGTCAAGGGATGAGCGCCCTGGGCCAGGGCACGCCGGGCCGCATGGGGCCGCCGCCCCTCGCGCCGGCGGTGCGGATCAGGCGGCTGGGCCTGTCCTTCGGGGCCGTCACCGTGCTGCGCGACCTGGACCTCGACATCGGCGAGGGGGAGTTCCTGGTGCTCCTGGGCTCCTCGGGCTGCGGCAAGAGCACGCTGCTCAACTGCATCGCGGGGCTGCTGGAGCCGACCCACGGGCAGGTGTGGATCAAGGGGCGCAACGTCACCTGGGAGGAGCCCAGCGCGCGCGGCATCGGCATGGTGTTCCAGAGCTACGCGCTCTATCCCCAGATGACGGTGCGCGGCAACCTGAGCTTCGGGCTCAGGCAGGCGCGGGTGCCGGCCGCGCAGGTCGCCGAGCGCGTGGCGCGGGCCGCGCGCATCCTCCAGATCGAGCCGCTGCTGGACCGCAAGCCGGCGGCGCTGTCGGGCGGGCAGAGGCAGCGCGTGGCCATCGGGCGCGCTCTCGTGCGGGACGTGGACGTGTTCCTGTTCGACGAGCCGCTCAGCAACCTCGACGCCAAGCTGCGCGCGGACCTGCGGGTGGAGATCAAGCGGCTGCACCAGAGCCTCGGCAACACCATGATCTACGTGACCCACGACCAGGTGGAGGCCATGACGCTGGCCGACCGCATCGCGGTGATGCGCGGCGGCAAGGTCCTGCAGCTCGGCACGCCGGACGAGGTCTACAACCGGCCGTCCTGCCGCTACGTGGCGGACTTCATCGGCTCGCCCAGCATGAACTTCCTGGCGGGGCACGTCGTGGAGGGCGCCTTCGTGGCGGGCGACCGGACCATCCCGCTCGCGGGCTACGGCGGGGCCTTAAGGGAGGGGCCCGCGACGCTGGGCCTCCGGCCCGAGCACGTGGTCACGGGGCCGATGGCCGCGAGCGCGCCCGTGGGGGGCGAGGTCGTGGTGGAGCTGGTCGAGCCCATGGGCTCGGACACGCTGGTGTGGGGGAGCCTGGGCGGCCAGCCCTTCCGCGCGCGCATGGACGGGCAGGCGCGGGTGGCGCCGGGGGACCGGCTGGCGATCGGGCTCGACCCCGCGCGGGCGTCGCTGTTCGACGCCGCCACCGAGGAGCGGCTGTGATCCTCGATTTGGCGGGCGTGTGGGAACTGTCGGACGAGACGGGAGAGTGGCGCTGCCCCATGCGCGTGCCGGGCGACGGGATCACGGCGCTGTTCGAGGCGGGGCTGATCCCGGACCCGTATTGGGGGAGGAACGAGGAGGGGCTGAGGTGGATCGCGGAGCGGGACTGGACGATCCGGCGGAGGTTCAGTCTGGAACTCGGGCGCGCGGACCTCCTGCTGGTGCTCGACGGGATCGACACGGTGGCCGAGGTGACGGTCAACGGGGAGGCGGCGAGAGGCGGTCGCGGCGGCTTCCGGCCCCGCAGCGCCTTCCGCGCCCACTTGGCGCTCCTGACCACGGCGCGGGCGGGCGAGAACGAGGTCGCCATCACGTTCCGCTCGGCCCCCCGGGAGGCGGCCCGGCTCGCGACCGAGCAGCCCTTCCCCGTGCCCTTTGCTGCGCAGAACAGCCCGATCCCGTACGGCAACATGCTGCGCAAGCCCGCCTGCGACTGGGGGTGGGACTGGAACCTCGCCCTGTGCCCGTTCGGGGTGACGGGGGGCGTGCGCGTCCAGGCCGTCGGCGCCCATCAGGTCGATCAGGTGATGGTCCGGCAGCGACACGAGGACGGAACGGTCCACGTAGAGGTCCGCTTCCTCCTGCTCGGCCATCCCAGCTTCGTCGTCTCGCCGCGCTGCACGGTGACGTTCGCAGGGCAGACGGCCGAAGTCGTCTATCTGGGCGGCAAGACCGGCGGGCGGGCCGCCTTCGCCTTGGAGCTTCCCGCGCTCTGGTGGCCCGTGGGCCTTGGCCCGCAGACGCTCCACGACCTTGAGGTTCGCGTAGGCGACGCGGTCGCCCGCCGCCGCATCGGCCTGCGCACCGTCGAGCTGGTCTCTGAGAAGGACGCCGCCGGCCTGTCGTTCGGCCTCCGCGTCAACGGCGTCCCCGTCTTCGCGCGCGGCGCCAACTGGATTCCCGCCGACGCGCTCGCGGGGCGCATCACGGAAGAGAAAACGCGCGCGCTCCTCCAATCCGCCGTCGCGGCCAACATGAACATGATCCGCGTCTGGGGCGGGGGGCGCTACGAGCCGGACTCGTTCTACGACGCCTGCGACGAGCTGGGGCTGATGGTCTGGCAGGACTTCATGTTCGCCTGCAACCTCTACCCCTCCACGCCCGACTTCCTGCGCGAGGTGGACGCCGAGGTGCGCGAGCAGGCGGCGCGGCTGCACCACCACGCCTGCCTCGCCCTCTGGTGCGGCGACAACGAGCTGGTCGGGGCGCTCGACTGGTTCGAGGAGTCCCGCAAGGACCGCGACCGCTACTTGGTCAGCTACGACCGCCTGAACAGGACCATCGAGACGGCGCTCAAGGAGACGGTGCCGGACGCCAACTGGTGGCCCTCCTCGCCCTCCACCGGGCCGCTCTCCTTCGGGGACGCCTGGCACGACGACTCCTCGGGCGACATGCACATGTGGAGCGTCTGGCACGAGGGGCGCGACGTCGCCCACTACCGGGACGTGCGCCCCCGCTTCTGCTCCGAGTTCGGGTTCCAGTCCTACCCGTCCATGGACGTGATCCGGACCTTCGCCGCGCCCGGGGACTGGAACATCGCCAGCCCCGTCCTGGAGAGCCACCAGAAGAACAAGGGCGGCAACGCCCGCATCGCGGAGACCATGTTCCGCACCTTCCGCTGGCCCGAGAGGTTCGAGGACTTCGTGTGGCTCTCGCAGGTCCAGCAGGGGCTCGCGGTCAAGACCGCCGTGGAGGCGTGGCGCAGCCTCAAGCCCCACTGCCAGGGCACGCTCTACTGGCAGCTCAACGACACCTGGCCGGCGTGCTCGTGGTCGTCCTTGGACTACGGCGGGGGGTGGAAGATCCTGCACCACATGGCGCGCTGCTTCTACAGGCCCCTGCACGTCATGGCCGTCCCCAACCCCGAGGGGGTCGCGCTGGTCGCCAGCAACGATTCCCGCGAGCCGCTGGAGGTCACGGTCACGGCCCACGCCACGGCGCTCGACGGGGCGGCGCGGGAGGTCGGGCGGGCGAGCGCCCAGGTCGGGACGGAGGCGGCCCAGCGGCTCCTGCTCGTCCCCGAGGGCGCCGTGGGGCCGGCGGAGGTGCTGGCCTTCGGCTGGGAGGCCGCGGACGGCGCCCGGGGGGACGGCCTGCACAACCCGCGGCCCTGGAAGGCCTACGACCTGCCCGACCCCCGCCTCGACTGGTCCGTGAGGGAGGAGGGGGGCGCCCATGTCCTGACGCTCGCGGCCTCCGCCATGGCCTTCTTCGTCACGCCCGAGGCGGACGTGCCGGGGGCTTGGGACCGCGCGGCGGTCCATCGCGGGCCGGGGCCGTCCTTCGCCTTCCGCTTCACCCCGCGCGACCCCGGCGCGGCGCCCGCGTTCCTCGTGCGAGACCTGTGGTCCGCCACCACCCGGAGACATCCATGATCGCCTTCCAGCTCTACTCGGCGCGCAACTTCCCCTACTTGGACGCCACCCTGGCCATGCTGGCGGAGGCGGGCTACCGCGCCGTCGAGCCCTTCGCGGGGCTCTACGACGACGTGGGCGCGCTCAGGGACGCGCTCGACCGCCACGGCCTCGCGGCGCCCTCGGGCCACATGGCGCTGGAGACCCTGGAGGAGCGCCCCGGGGAGGCGCTGCGCGTCAGCCGCACCCTGGGGTTCGGCAAGGTCTACGCCCCCTGGATCGCCCCCGACGCGCGCCCCCGCGACCGCGAGGGCTGGGAGGCCTTCGCCCGGCGCCTCCATGCGGCGGGCGCGCCGGTGCGGGAGGCGGGGATGACCTTCGGCTGGCACAACCACGACTTCGAGATGAGGGACCTCGGGGGCGGCGTCACGGCGCTGGACGTGATCGCGGAGACGGGCGTGGCGCTGGAGCTGGACCTGGCCTGGGTGGCCAAGGGCGGGGGCGACCCGGTCCAGTGGCTGCGCAAGCTCGGGGGGCAGGTGGCGACCGTCCACGTCAAGGACATCGCGGCGCAGGGCGAGAACGCCGCCGAGGACGGCTGGGCGGACGTGGGGCACGGGATCATGGACTGGGAGGCCATCGTGGCGGAGCTGAGGCGCCAGGGGATCGAGCATTGGGTGGTCGAGCACGACAACCCGGCGGACGCCGCGCGCTTCGCGCGCCGCTCGCTCGCCACCCTGGGGGGGTGGTGATGCTGGGGGTCGGCATCGTCGGCTGCGGGAACATCTCGGAGGCCTACCTCAAGCTCGCGCCCCTCTTCCGCGACTTCGAGATCAGGGCGGTGGCGGACCTGGACGCCTCGCGGGCCGAGAGGCGCGCCGGCCAGTTCGGGGTGCGCGCCGAGACCGTCGAGGGCCTGCTGCGCGCCAGGGACGTGGACGCGGTGGTCAACCTCACGGTGCCCGCCGCCCACCACGCCGTCACGCGCGCGATCCTGGAGGCGGGCAAGCACGCCTACAGCGAAAAACCCTTCGTGCTGAGCGTCGAGGAGGGCGAGCGCCTGCGCGAGCTGGCGGCGGCCAAGGGCCTGCGCGTGGGCTCGGCCCCCGACACCTTCCTGGGGGGCGCGCACCAGAGGGCGCGGGCGCTGGTGGACGAGGGCGCGCTGGGGCGCGTGCTGGGCGGGTCGGCCCACGTCATGGGGCACGGGATGGAGGGCTGGCATCCCGACCCCGACTTCTTCTTCCGGCCCGGCGGGGGGCCGGTGCTGGACATGGGGCCCTACTACGTGACGTGGCTCGTCAACGTGCTGGGGCCGGTGCGGTCGGTGGCGGCGACCGCCAAGGCGGGGTTCCCCACGCGCACCATCGGGGTCGGGCCGCGGGAGGGCGAGGTGCTGGAGGTCTCGACGGCCACGGACGTCCAGGCGATCCTGGAGTTCGCGTCCGGCGCCACCGTGGCCTTCGGGGCCTCCTGGGACGTCTGGGCGCACCGCCACCCCAACCTGGAGCTGTATGGGGAGACGGCCTCGCTCTACGTGCCGGACCCCAACTTCTTCGGCGGGCCGGTCACGCTGGCGAGGGACGAGGAGGAGGCGTCGGGCTGGGACCATCCCTTCGGCGCGGACAACCACGCCATGCACGACGGGACGCCCGTCGCCAACTGGCGGGGGGCGGGGCTCGCGGACATGGCGCGGGCCATCGCGGAGGGGCGACCGCACCGCTGCTCGCTCGACCTCGCGCTGCACGTGGTGGACGTGCTGCTGAGCGTCCTGCGCGCGGGCGAGGAGCGGGCCTGGGTGGAGGTGGGGACCACCTGCGCGCGGCCCGCGGCGCTCGGGCCGGAGGAGGCGAGGGGGCTGCTGCGCTAGGGGCTCAGGCGGCCTGGGGCTTGGGCTGGAGCGCCTTCCACTCGGCGCCGAGCTTGGCGGCCTCCAGCCGGCGGGGGTCGTCGGCGGGCAGGTCGGCGGGCCGGGCGCCGCCCAGGGCGGCCTGCATCTCGCTCAGCCGCCGGGCCACGGCCAGGCGGCGCATCATGAGGGCGGCCTGGGTCATGGGCGGGATGACGAAGCCTGGGCGGATCGAGCCCGGGGCGGGGGCGCCCTCGGCCGCCTCGTCCGTCGCGTGGCGGTAGAGGACGAGGCCCGGCAGGAGCAGGAAGGCCTGGAGGTTGCGCGCGGCGTTGGCGAGCTCCAGGGCCTGCATGTCCACCTCCATGACGACGCGGTAGCTCAGGAGCGGGTCGAGCGCGGCGAAGGCGGCGCGAGGGGCCTTGTGCTGGGGGACGCCGGTGACGCGGGCGATGGCCTGCATGACCTGGCCGAAGCTCTTGGCGCCCACGGCGGCCATGAGGCGCTCGGCCATCCTGCGGGTGGGGCCGTCGGCCTTGTGCGGCCCCTGGCCGTTGAGGCCGGGGGCGGCGACGAAGCACATGAGGCCCGTGGGCAGCGGCACGCCGCCCTGCGGCGTCTGGGGCACCAGGGCGCGCCCCTTGCCGGCCTCGCGGTCCCAGGCCCAGACCTCGCGCGACAGGCCCCCCCGGATGGCGGGGTCGGCGAGCAGCGCCTGGCGCAGGGGGCCGGCCACGGGGGCCACGTCGAAGGGAACCTTGTTGAGCGTGATCTGCATGGGCGCCTCCCCGGGTCGGGGCCGTCTAGCAGGGCGGGGGCGGCGCGGGAAGGCGGGGGCGGCCGTTGCATCGCCGCGCGCCCGCCCCTAGACCCCGGCCCTGGGGGGTGGCGGCTTGGCACAGGGCGATCCGGGACGCGTCCACGACCTCCTCGTGATCGGGGGGGGGATCAACGGCTGCGGCATCGCCCGCGACGCGGCCGGGCGCGGTTGGGACGTGGTGCTCTGCGAGAGGGGCGACCTGGCGTCGGGCACCTCCTCGGCCTCCACCAAGCTCTTCCACGGGGGGCTGCGCTACCTGGAGTTCCTGGAGGTGCGGCTCGTGCGCGAGAGCCTGCGGGAGCGCGAGACGCTCCTGCGGGCCATGCCGCACATCTCCTGGCCCCTGCGCTTCGTCCTGCCGCTCGACCCGCTCATGCGGTTCGACACGGCCACGCCCGTGTCGCGGGCGCTGGGCGCGGTGGCGCCCTGGCTCAAGGGCAGGCGGCCGGACTGGCTGATCCGGCTGGGGCTCGGGCTCTACGACGGGCTGGGGGGGCGCGAGGTCCTGCCGGGGACGCGCGTGCTGGACCTCGCGCGCGACCCGGCGGGCCTGGCGCTCCAGCCGCGCTTCCGCCGCGCCTTCGAGTATTCGGACTGCTGGGTGGACGATTCGCGGCTCGTGGCTCTCAACGCGCGCGACGCGGCCCTGCGGGGGGCCAGGGTGCGGACCCGGGCGGCGGTGCGGGCGGCCCGCGTCGAGGGGGGCCTGTGGGTGGCCTCGGTCGAGGGCGGGGGCGAGGTGCGGGCGCGCGCGGTGGTCAACGCCGCGGGGCCGTGGGTGGCGGAGGTGCTGGGGCGCGCGCTGGGGCTGCGCACGCCGGACAAGGTGCGGCTCGTCAAGGGCTCGCACGTGGTCACGCGGCGGCTCTTCCCCGGGGACCGGCCCTTCTTCCTCCAGGGGCGGGACGGGCGGATCATCTTCCTCATCCCCTACGAGGGCGACTTCACGCTGATCGGGACCACCGACACGGACCACCCGGACCCGGACGTGCCGCCCGTCTGCACGGAGGCGGAGCGCGACTACCTGCTCGCCTTCGCGTCGGGCTACCTGCGCAGCCCCGTGACGCCCGCCGACGTGGTGCGGACCTTCGCGGGGGTGCGCCCCCTGCACGACGACGGGAGCAAGAGCGCGACGGCGGCGACGCGCGACTACGCCCTGGTCCTGGACCGCTCGGCCGGGGCGCCGGCGCTGCACGTGTTCGGGGGCAAGATCACCACCTACCGGCGGCTGGCGGAGTCGGCGCTGGCCCGGCTGGACGAGGCCCTGGGGCCGCGGGGCGGACCCTGGACGGCGCGGGCGCCCCTGCCCGGGGGGGACTTCCCGGTGGACGGGTTCGAGGCGCTCCACGCGCGCCTCCTGGCCGACCACCCGTTCCTCGACGCCGCGTGGGCGCGCCGGCTGGGGCGCGCCTACGGCACGGAGGCCTGGGCGGTGCTGGGGGGCGCGCGGGAGGCGCGGGCCTTGGGCGAGGACTTCGGGGGCACGCTCACGGAGGCGGAGCTGGCCTGGATGCGCGAGAGGGAATGGGCGCGCACGGCCGAGGACGCGCTGTGGCGGCGCTCCAAGCTGGGCTTGCGGCTGTCGGAGGCGCAGGCGGGGCGGGTCGCGGCCTGGATGGGGGGCTAGCGGAGCGCCGCGACCTTCGCCCGCACGCGGGCGAGGAAGGCCGCGCGCCTCTCGGGCGTGGTCCTGTCCATGTCGTGGAGCGCGAGCCAGAGGGTGCGCGCGCGGCGCGCCACGCAGGGCCGGAGCGCGCGCAGGAGCATCCGCCGCCCGGGCTCGCCCATGAGCAGCCAGGCCCAGCGGGGCGAGCCGAGCGTGGTCACGACGCCCAGGAGGCGCAGGTCAGGCAGGCCGGGCCGGATGGCGCCCCCTGCGGGGTCGGCGTGGAAGGCGACGCCCGGGCGCCACACGCGGTCCACCCAGCCCTTGAGGATCGCGGGCGGACCCATCCACCAGGTCGGGTGCACGAAGAGGACGCCCTCGGCCCGGCGCAGCGCCGCGACGTGGGGGGCCAGCGCGGGGTCGAGGGCGGCGGGGTCCTCCGGGGGCTCGGCGCCGTAGCCGCGCCGCTCCCGCTCCGACAGGCGCGGCTCGAAGCCCTCGGCGTGGAGGTCGAGGGCGGTGACCTCGTGCCCGCCCTCCCGCGCGCCGTCGAGCACGGTGCGGAAGAGGGCGGCCCCGAAGGAGTCCGGGACCGGGTGCGCGTGGACGACGAGGAGGCGCATCAGAACCGCTGCGGCGCCTCAGGGGCGTTGGCGACGATCCCCTCCACGCGCGCGAGCACGTCGGGCGTGAGGCGGTCCTTGTGGGCGAGGGCGGCGAGGTTGTCGTGGAGCTGCTCGGGCCGCGAGGCGCCGAGGATGACCGTGGAGACGTGCGGGTTGCGCAGGCACCAGAGCAGCGCGAGGTGGGTGAGCGAGAGGCCCGCGTCGCGCGCGACCTCCGCGAGCCGGCGCACCTTCTCCATGCGGTCGCGGCCCTTCTCGGTCGCCATCTGCTCCTTGAGCCATCCGTAGCCCGGGAGCGCCAGGCGCGAGCCCTCGGGGATGCCGTCGGCGTACTTGCCCGTCAGGAGGCCCGAGGCGAGCGGCGACCAGATCGTGGTGCCGAGCCCCACCGTGTCGTAGAGCGGCAGGTAGTCGCGCTCCACCTTGTCGCGCTCGAAGAGGTTGTACTGGGGCTGCTCCATGGTGGGGGGCGTCAGGCCCCATTCGCGCGCGGCCAGGTGGGCGTGGGTGATGGCTTGGGCCGACCATTCGGAGGTGCCCCAGTAGAGCACCTTGCCCTGGCGGACCAGCACGTCCATGGCGCGCGCCGTCTCCTCGACGGGCACGTCCACGTCGGGGCGGTGGCAGAAGTAGAGGTCGAGGTGGTCCACGCGCAGGCGCCGGAGAGCCGCGTGGCAGGCCTCGATGACGTGCTTGGCGCTCAGGCCTTTCTGGGTGGGGCGGTCGCCGCCCCAGAAGACCTTGGAGGAGACCGCGTAGCTGTCGCGGCTCCAGCCGAGGTTGGCGATGGCCTCGCCCATGACCTCCTCGCTGCGGCCCTGCTCGTAGCCCTCGGCGTTGTCGAAGAAGTTGACGCCGGCGTCGAAGGCCGCGCCAAGCATCCGCTCGGCCGCAGTCACGTCCACCTGCTTGGCGAAGGTCACCCAGCTCCCGAAGCTCAGCTCCGAGACCTTGAGGCCCGATCTCCCCAGGCGGCGGTAGTCCATGGCTGTCCCCTTCGCGGTGCGCCCTGCACCTAGGGCGGCGGGCGCCGCTTGCCAGCGTCGCGGGCGGCGCTATGCTCGCGGCCACCTCGGGGTGCCCATCCGGGCTGAGACGCGCAGGCGAACCCGTCGAACCTGACCCGGTTAGGACCGGCGGAGGGAAGGTCTTCGGCCCCCGTCCGTCGCCTGCCGCCATGAATGGACGGCCCGTGCGACTGCTCCCCCTCCTCCTGCTCGCCGCGCCCGCGATGGCCCAGGAGCGCCCCGTGCTCACGGTGCTCGCCTACGACAGCTTCGTGGCCCAGTGGGGGCCGGGCCCGGGCATCGAGGCAGGGTTCGAGGCGGCGTGCGGCTGCGACCTGCGCTGGGCCACGGGGGGCGACGGGGCGGCGCTGCTGGCGCGGCTCCAGCTCGAGGGGCCGGGGGAGGTGGACGCGGTGGTGGGGCTCGACGACGCGCTGGTCGCGCGCGCCCGCGCCACGGGGCTCTTCGCGCCGCACGGGCTGGCGCCGGCCCTGGACCTGCCGGTGGCCTGGGAGGACGGCACCTTCCTGCCCTTCGACTGGGGCTGGTTCGCCTTCGTGGGCCGCCGGGGCGGGCCGATGCCGGAGGGCTTCGAGGATCTCGCGGCCTCGGACGCCTCGGTCGTCATCCAGGACCCGCGGTCCTCCACGCCGGGCCTGGGGCTGCTGCGCTGGGTGGAGGCGGCCTACGGGGACCGCGCGGGCGCGGTGTGGGAGGCGTTGGCCGACAACGTGGTGACGGTCACGCCGGGCTGGTCGGAGGCCTATGGGCTGTTCCTGGAGGGCGAGGCCGACCTGGTGCTGAGCTACTCCACCTCGCCCGCCTACCACCTCATCGCCGAAGGGGACGCGGGCTACGTGGCGCTGCCCTTCGCCGAGGGGCACCTCCTCCAGGTCGAGGTGGCGGCGGCGCTGGCGGCGTCGGACGCGCCGGACCTCGCGCGCGACTTCCTGGCCTACCTCGTCTCGCCCCCGGCGCAGGGCCTCATGGCCACGGGCAACTGGATGTACCCGGCCGTGCTGCCCCCCGAGGGGCTGCCCGAGGGCTTCGAGTCCATGCGGCCCGCCGCGACGCTGGTGGCGCCGCCGCTCTCCGAGGAGGCCCGCGAGGCCCTGGTCGAGACGTGGCGCGCCGCCCTGTCGCGCTGATCCCCGGCCGGCTCGCCGCGCTCCTGGTGGCGCTGCTGTGCCTGGGGCCGCTCGTGCCGCTGCTGCTGGCGGGGGGCGGGGGGCTGGCGCCGGCCGACTGGGCGGCGCTGCGCTTCACGCTCTGGCAGGCGGCGCTGTCGGCGGCGCTGTCGGCGGCGCTCGCCGTGCCCGTGGCCCGCGCCCTGGCGCGGCGGGCCTTCGCGGGGCGCGCGGCCCTGGTGGCGCTGCTGGGCGCGCCCTTCCTGTTGCCCGCGCTGGCGGCCGTCCTGGGGCTGCTGGCGCTCTTCGGGCGGGGCGGGATCGTCAGCGACGCGCTCGCCGCGCTGGGCCTGCCGCGGCTCTCGATCTACGGGGCCGGGGGCGTGGTGCTCGCCCATGTCTTCCTCAACCTGCCCCTGGCCACCCGGCTCCTCCTGGCCGGGTGGGAGGCCATCCCGGCCGAGCGCTTCCGGCTCGCGGCCACGCTCGACGCCCCCGTGTGGCGGCTCCTGGAGCGGCCCATGCTGGCCCGCGCCCTGCCGGGCACGGTGGCCACGGTCTTCGCGCTGAGCCTCGCGTCCTTCGCCGTGGCGCTCACGCTGGGGGGCGGGCCGGCCGCGACCACGGTGGAGCTGGCCATCTACCAGGCCCTGCGCTTCGAGGCCGACTTCGCGGGCGCCGCCACGCTCGCCCTCGTGCAGTACGCGATCGGCGGGGCGGCGGCGGCGCTGGCCTGGGCGCTCGCGCCCCCGCCGCCCTGGGGCGCGGGGCGGGGCAGGCCCGTGGCGCGCTGGGACGCCGGAGGGCGCCTGGCGCGCTGGGGCGACGCGGCCGCGCTGGCGCTGGCCTCGGCCTTCCTCCTCCTGCCGCTCGGGGCGGCGGCGCTGCGCGGGCTGGCGGGGCTCGCGGAGCTGCCCGCGGGGACGGGGCGGGCCGCGCTCAACTCCCTGCTGGTGGCGCTGGGGGCGGCGCTCGCCTGCCTCGTCCTGGCCCTGCCGCTCGCCCTGCGCGGCGGCGCGCTGGCGCGGCTCGCCGGCAGCCTGCCGCTCGCGGCCTCGGCCCTGGTGCTGGGGACGGGCGCGGCCCTGCTGCTGCGCCCGCTCGTGGCGCCCTCCGCCCTCGCCCTGCCGCTCGCGGCGCTGGTGGACGGGCTCCTGGCCCTGCCCTTCGCGGTGGCGCTCCTGGGGCCGGCCGCCGAGGAGGCGGAGGCGCGGCACGGCCGGCTCGCCGACGCGCTGCGCCTCGGCGGATGGGCGCGGCTGCGCCTCCTCCACCTGCCGCTGCTGCGGCCCGCGCTGGGGCTGTCGCTGGGGCTCGCGGCGGCGCTCTCGGCCGGGAGCCTCGGCGTCGTGGCGCTGCTGGGGGGCGACGAGGCCACGCTGCCGCTGCTGGCCGCGCGGCTGCTGGGCGCCTACCGGACGGAGGCAGCGGCGGCGGTGACGCTGCTGGCGCTGCTCCTGGGGCTGGCGCTGCTCCTCCTCTTCGACCTCTGGGGGCGCCGTGCTGCGGCTTGACGGACTCCTGCTGGGCCGGGAGGGCTTCCGGCTGGCGGCCGACTGGGCCGTGCCGGAGGGCGCGCGGGTGGCGCTGCTCGGGCCCTCGGGGGGCGGCAAGAGCACGCTCGTTGACGCCGTGGCGGGGTTCCTGGCGCCGCTGGCGGGCCGCGTGCTCTGGCGGGGGGCGGACCTGGGGCCCCTGGCGCCCGGGGACAGGCCCGTGGGCGTGCTCTTCCAGGACGGCAACCTCTTCCCGCACCTCACGGTGGCGCAGAACGCCGGGCTGGCCCTGCGCCCGGGGCCGCGGCTGCGGCCCGAGGAGCGCGGGAGGGTCGAGGCGGCGCTCTCGCGCGTGGGGCTCGGGGGCCTGGGGGAGCGCCGGCCGGCGGGGCTCTCGGGCGGGCAGGCGGCGCGGGCGGCGCTGGCGCGCGTGCTGCTCCAGGGGCGCCCGCTGGTCCTGCTCGACGAGCCCTTCGGGGCGCTCGGCCCCGCGCAGCGGGCCGGGATGCTGGACCTGACGCTGGAGGCGCTGCCCGAGGCCACGCTCCTGCTGGTGACGCACGACCCGGGGGAGGCCCGCCGGCTGGGCGGCCTGGCGGCGGTGGTGGCCGGGGGGGTGGCGGAGGCCCCCCGGCCGGTGGCGGCGGTGCTGGACGACCCGCCGCCGGCGCTGCGCGCCTATCTCAGCCGCGGGTGACGGGGGCGGCCGCCGGCTTCTTGACGCGCGCCCAGAGGCGCTTGTTGGTGAGGTAGAGCAGCACCGCCAGGACCGACAGGAAGAGGACCCCCGTCAGGCCCGCCGTCTTGCGGGCGTTCATGTGGGGCTCGGCGGTCCACATCAGGAAGGCCGCCACGTCCACCGCCATGGCCTCCACGGTGTTGGGCGCGCCGTCCTCGTATTCGATCTGGCCGTCCGCGAGCGGGGGCGGCATGGCGATCCAGGAGCCGGGCGTGGTGGGCTCGCCCTCCTCGTCCCTGCAGCTGTCCGGGTAGTAGCCGGCCGAGAAGGCGACGTTGTAGTAGCCCGGCGCGTCGGCGGGGGCGCAGGCGGGGGGCTCGTCGTAGCCGGCGACCAGGGAGGCGATGTACTCGGGGCCGCCCATGCCGTTGAAGAGCTGGCTGAGGCCGGTGCCGTAGGGGCCCGAGAAGCCCTTGCGGGCCTTGGCCATGACCGACAGGTCCGGCGCGTTGGACAGGGAGGAGGCGCCGAAGCGGTCGGCGGGCGTGGCGGGCCGGTCGGCCCCCTGGCCGTCGTCGAGCGACTGGTCGAAGACCGTGAACTGGGCCGCGTAGGCGCGCACCTGGTCCTCGGGCAGCTCTGGGCCGCCCTCCTGGCCCAGCGTGCGGTAGGCCACGTAGCTCAGGCCGTGGCAGGCGGCGCAGACCTGGGTGAAGACCTGGAGGCCGCGCTGGAGCTGGAAGGTGTCGAAGGCGCCCAAGGGGCCTTCGTAGGGGAAGGCGTAGTCGGTGACCTCGCCCTCGACCGCCGCCAGGGCGGGCAGGGGCAGGGCGAGGGCGGCGCCGACCAGGAGGGTCTTGAGCATGGGGGTCCTCATTCGGCGGGCGTCGGGATCGTGTGGGTGCCGCCGGTCTGGGCGTCGTAGTGGGCCGCGAAGTCGGCCTCGATGGAGGCGGGCGGCGCGAGGGGCCGCTCGATCACGCCCAGGATGGGCAGGATCACCAGGAAGTAGGCGAAGTAGTAGCTGGCCCCGAGCAGCGAGATGGCCGGGATCCAGCCGCCCAGCGCCTCCGGCGACATGGCGCCGGCCCACATCAGCATGACGAAGTTGACCACGAAGAGCCAGAACCACCACTTGAACATCGGCCGGTAGCGGCCCGACCGGATCAGGGAGGTGTCGAGCCAGGGGGCGAGGCCCAGGACCACGAGCGAGCCGAACATGGCGAGCACGCCGAAGAACTTGGCGTCTATGATGCCGAAGGTGACCCAGTCCACGGCGATGACCAGCCACACGTCGTTGGTGAAGGCGCGCAGGATCGCGTAGAAGGGCAGGAGGTACCATTCCGGCACGATCTCGGGCGGGGTCTTCAGGGGGTTGGCCGGGACGTAGTTCTCCGGGCTGCCCAGGTAGTTGGGCATGAAGCCCACGATGGCCACGAAGACGATCAGGACCACGACCAGCGCCAAGAGGTCCTTGATGACGAAGTAGGGCCAGAAGGGCACGGTGTCGCGCTGGGCCTCCTCCTTGGAGCCGCGCCGCACCTCCACGCCGGTGGGGTTGTTGTTGCCGGTGTGGTGGAAGGCCCAGACGTGCACGACCGTCAGGCCGAGCAGGATGAAGGGCAGGAGGTAGTGCAGCGAGAAGAAGCGGTTGAGCGCGGGCTGGCCGACGGCGCCGGCGCCCAGGAGCCAGGTCTGGATGGATTCGCCCACGAAGGGGACGGCGCCGAAGAGGCCGGTGATGACGGCCGTGCCGTGCAGCGACATCTGCCCCCAGGGCAGCACGTAGCCCATGAAGGCGATGGCCATCATCAGCACCAGCATCAGCGTGCCGATGATCCAGGTGACCTCTCGGGGGGTCTTGTAGTTGCCGTAGTAGAGCGAGCGGAAGATGTGCATGTAGACGGCGAAGAACATCAAGGACGCGCCGTTGGCGTGGAAGTAGCGCAGGAAGGTGCCGCCGTTGACGTCGCGCATGATGGACTCGACCGAGGCGAAGGCGAGCTGCACGTTGGGCTGGTAGTGCATGGCCAGCACGATGCCGGTCAGGATCTGGCTGATCAGCGCGAACATCAGCACCACCCCCCAGATCCACATCCAGTTGAGGTTCTTGGGCGTGGGGATCATGACCACGTCGTAGAGCAGGCTGACGATCGGCAGGCGCCGGTGCAGCCACTTCTCGGGGCGCGAGGAGGGCTCGTAGTGGTCGTGCGGGATGCCGGACATGGGGTCCTCCTCGGAGAGGGGCGGCGTCAGCCGAGCTGGATCACGGACGCCTCGACGAAGGCGGTGCGCGGGACGAGCAGGTTGCGGGGGGCCGGGCCGCGGCGGATGCGCCCGGCGGTGTCGTAGTGGGATCCGTGGCAGGGGCAGAACCAGCCGCCGTAGTCGCCCGCCTGGCCGAGCGGCACGCAGCCCAGGTGCGTGCACACGCCGACCTGCACGAGCCAGGTGCCGTCGTCGGCGGCGGGCGAGCCGTCGGGCGAGAAGGGGGGCGTGGTGCGGTTCTGGTCGGTGGCCTGGGCGCTCGCGTCCGTCAGGTTGGCGTTCTCCGCGTTGGGGTCCACGAGGTCCGAGATGGCCACGGCGCGGGCGGCCTCGATCTCCTCGGGGGTGCGGGCGCGGATGAACACGGGCTTGCCCTGCCAGAGCACGGTGAGCTGCGTGCCCACGGCCACGCCCGAGACGTCCACGCGGATGGTGGAGAGCGCCAGGACGTCGGCCGAGGGGTTCATCTGGTTGACGAGCGTCCAGCCCGCCGCCCCCACGGCCACGGCGCCGGCGCCGGCGGTGGCGTAGTAGATGAAGTCGCGCCGGGTGCCCCGGGGCGACCCGTGGGGCGCCTCGTGGGGCCCGTCGTGGAGTCCGTCGTGGCGGGGGGCGGCGATGTCGGACAAGGGGCGGCCTCTCTCGGGGACGGGTCTGGGAGCCCCCGCCCGCGAGGGGGAGGGCCGTCCCCTGTCTCTTAGCAGAGAACGCCGCGCGGTCCAGCGGACAAAGCCGCGCAGGCGGCCCCCCTCGCGGCGCGCTCGCGCCCGGGTGACGCGGGGCGGCGGCCGCGCGCTTGTCTCGCCCGCGCCCCTCGCCTAGTATCGGGGCGATGCGCTCTCTTGTCCTGGTCTCGCTCCTCCTCCTCGCCGCCCCGGCCCGCGCGCAGGTGGAGCTGAGCTTCTACGGCGGCTGGCAGGGGGCGCCCAACTCGGGCGTCACCATCGCCGGCGACGCCGCCATCCCCGACACCGACGTCACCGCCGGCTGGGAGGGCCGCCCCTTCGAGGCGCCCCCCCAATACGGGATCCGCGCCACCTGGTGGACGCAGGGCGGCCTGGGCTTCGGCGTGGAGCTCAACCACGCCAAGGTCTACGCCGACGCCGAGACCCTGGCCGAGACCGGGCTCGACCGGCTGGAGTTCTCGGACGGGCTCAACATCCTGACCGTCAACGGGATGCGCCGCTGGCCCGGGGCCTTCGGCATGGCCACCCCCTACCTCGGCGCCGGCGTCGGCGTCGCCGTGCCCCGCGTGGAGGTGGTCGGCGAGGGCTCGGAGACCTTCGAGTACCAGATCACCGGGCCGGCCGTGTCCTGGATGGCCGGGGCCTCGGTGCCCATCACCGACCGCTGGTCCGTGTTCGGCGAGTACAAGGGCACCTACTCGCGCAACGAGGCCGACCTCGCGGGGGGCGGCACGCTGGAGACGGACATCGTCACCAACGCCGTCAACCTCGGGGTCAGCTTCAGCTTCTAGGCGCGGCCGGAGCCTCGGGCGCGAGGAGCCTGCCGCCCGCGACGCCGCCGATGGCCGCCTCCACGAGCCGCGCCTCGGGCGGGGCCGCGAAGGCGACCTCGGCGAAGCCCTCGGTGCGGCCGAGGGTGTCCGTCTCCATCAGCACCGGCAGCCTCCGGCCCACCTGGGCCTGGAGATGGCGCCGGGCGGCGGCCTCTCCGGCGAGGCGCAGGCGGCGGGCGCGCTCGCGGACGGCCGGCCCCGGCACCTGGGGCATCTTGGCCGCCGGCGTGCCCCGGCGCGGCGAGTAGGGGAAGACGTGGAGCCAGGTGAGCCCCGCCTCCTCCACCAGCCTCAGCGAGCCCTCGAACATCGCGTCCGTCTCGGTGGGGAAGCCCGCGATGAGGTCGGCGCCGAGCACGAGGCCCGGGCGCAAGCGCCGCGCCTCCTCGCAGAAGCGCAAGGCGTCCTCGCGGGAGTGGCGGCGCCTCATGCGCTTGAGCGTCAGGTCGTGGCCGGCCTGGAGCGACAGGTGCAGGTGGGGCATCAGGCGCGGCTCGGTGGCCAGCGCGTCCAGGAGGTCGGGGTCGGCCTCCACCGAGTCGATGCTCGACAGGCGCAGGCGCGCCAGCGTGGGCGCGCCGCGCAGGATCTGCTTGACGAGGCGGCCGAGGCGGGGGGCGCCGGGCAGGTCCGCGCCCCAGGAGGTGAGGTCCACGCCCGAGAGCACCACTTCGAGGAAGCCCCGGTCGCTGAGGCGCGCCACCTGCTCCACCACGGCGCCCGCCGGGACCGAGCGCGAGTTGCCCCGCCCGAAGGGGATCACGCAGAAGGTGCAGCGGTGGTCGCAGCCCGTCTGGACCTGCACGTAGGCGCGGCTGCGAGTCCCGAAGCCGTCAATGAGGTGGTGGGCCGTCTCGCGCACGGCCATGATGTCGTCCACCACGACGCGCTCGGCCTCGCCCGCGAAGTCGGGCAGGAGGCGCGCCCAGGACTCGGGGCGCAGCTTGTCGGCGTTGCCGAGCACGAGGGATACCTCGGGCATGGCGGCGAAGGTCTCGGGCTCGACCTGGGCGGCGCAGCCGGTGACGACCACGGGCAGCCCCGGGTTCTCGCGCGCGAGGCGGCGGACCTCCTGGCGGGCCTTGCGGACGGCCTCGGCGGTCACGGCGCAGGTGTTGACGACCACGGCGCTCTCCACGCCCGCAGCCCTGGCGAGGCCCCTCATGGCCTCGGTGTCCCAGGCGTTGAGGCGGCAGCCCAGGGTGGCGAAGACGGGACCGGTCATGCGGCGGAGTCCAGCCAGGCGGGGGAGAGCGTCCCCGAGAACACCTCCGCCGCGGGTCCGGCCAGCCACAGGCCGTCCTCGCGCCAGTCCACCTCCAGCTCGCCCCCGTCGAGCGCCACCGTGGCGCGGCGATCGAGGAGGCCTCGGCGGACGCCGGCCACGACCGTGGCGCAGGAGGAGGAGCCGGAGGCCAGCGTGACGCCCGCGCCCCTCTCCCACACGCGCATCCTGACCCGGTCGGGGGCGATCACCTGGGCCACCTGCACGTTGGTGCGCTGGGGGAAGAGGGGGTGGGCCTCCCAGGGGGGGCCGAAGGCGGCGAGGTCCACGGCCTCGGCGTCCGCCACGAAGAAGGTGAGGTGGGGGTTGCCCATGGAGGTGGCCACGGGCTCGCCGGGGAGGGGCAGGCGGTCCGTGTCGAGCGGCTCGGCCAGGGGCACGTCGCGCCAGCCCCAGAGGGGGCGCCCCATGTCCACGGCCGCCACGCCGCCGCGGTCCTCGGCGCGCAAGGTGCCGCGGGCGGTGCGGATGGTGAGCGCGGCGGCCCCCGTCCGGTCCATCTCGGCGCGGGCCACGCAGCGCGTGGCGTTGCCGCAGGCGGCGCTCTCGCTGCCGTCCCTGTTCCAGAAGCGCAGGGCGAGGTCGGCGCCCTCAGCGGCCTCGATCAGCGCGATCTGGTCGCAGCCCACGCCCCGGTGGCGGTCGGCCAGCGCGCGGGCGAGGGCGGGCGTGGGGACGGGGGCGCCCCCGGGCGCCCCTGGGCGCCCGTCGAGCACCACGAAGTCGTTGCCGAGCCCGTGCATCTTGCGGAAGGCGACCATGCGGCCCCTTAGCGCCTCCGGGCGCGCCGTTCCAGCGGCCCTTGACCCCCGGGGCGCGGGGCCTTAGGTGCCGCCGCGTGGGCCGTTAGCTCAGTTGGTAGAGCAACTGACTCTTAATCAGTTTGTCGTAGGTTCGATCCCTACACGGCTCACCACCCCTCCTCACCAGCCGGCGCTGCCGGGGACGCCCTTGAAGGGGCCGGCCAGGTCCGGCGTCACCCAGCCGCCGTAGAAGCCGCCGGGCTGGGGGGTGGCCGGCGCGCCCCCCACGAGGCAGCGGTCGAAGGGGGCGCAGTAGAAGGCCAGGTGGCCGCCGAGGGCGGCGAAGGCGGGCAGCGGGTCGGGGTAGCTCCAGGCCGCGCGGGGGAGCGTGGCGCCGGGCAGCACCACGTCCCAGTAGCGCGCGGCCCCCTTCCATTCGCAGAGCGAGGCGCCGGCGGCCGGGCGCAGGGTGCCGGGGCGCACGTCGCCGGGGGGCAGGTAGTAGGTGGGCGGGTGGCTCGTCTCCAGGACGCGCAGGGCGCGGCGCGAGGAGGCGACCACGAGGCCGCCGTGCTCGACGACCACGGGGACCGCCACGGGCTCCAGGCGCGGGGGGCGGGGGTAGGACCAGACGCTCTCCTGGCCGGGGGCCATGGGGTCGGGCTGGGGTGTCATGGCGGCCAAGCTGGGGCCGGGGCGGCCCGCGTCCAGCGCGACGGGGCGCCGCACCCCGGGGGGCGCGGCCGTTGACGCGGGGCCGCCCCCTGGCTAGGCGGGTCGGCGTGGGCCGTTAGCTCAGTCGGTAGAGCAACTGACTTTTAATCAGTTGGTCGCAGGTTCGAGCCCTGCACGGCTCACCACTCAGGCCGGGCGCGAGGGGTCGGCGTCGGGGGCCGCGAGCTCCCGCGCGGCCGCCGCCGCGTCCTGGAGCGGCGGGCGCGGCTCCCTCTCGATCATGCGGCGCACCAAGGGGCGGCCGCCCCGGGTCAGGGCCCTGAGCCCCGCCCAGACCTCCGCGTCCTCGCGCGTGGGGCGCGTGTTGAGGCGCAGGTAGTCGAGCCAGGTGGGCACGCGGTAGCGCTCCACCCAGAGCTCGGGGTCGGCGAGGTCGCGCAGCAGGTGCCAGTCCTGCGCCCCGTCGCGGCGGCGCACGCGGCGCCTCTCGGCCATGAGGCGGAGGAAGGCGGGCTGGTCGCCGTCGGCCACGCGCCACTCCACGGCCACCACCACGGGGCCCGAGCGCGGCTCGACGGGCAGGGCCGTGGCCGGGGCCTGCCAGGCGGCCAGGGGGCCGAGGTCGCGCCCGGCGGTCTCGGGCAGCGGCAGGCGCAGGCCCAGGAGGGCGGCGAGCGCCAGGACCGCCGCCGCCCCCCCGAAGGCCAGGGGGAGGCCCGCGTGCTCGGCCGCGAGCCCCCAGGCCCAGGCGCCCCCCGCCATGCCGCCGAAGGTCGCCATCTGGTAGAGCGAGAGGGCGCGCGCCACGACCCAGCGCGGCGTGCTCATCTGCACCGTGACGTTGAGGCTCGAGAGGGCCAGCACCCAAGCCGCCCCGGCCGGAAGGAGCGCGAGCAGCGTCAGCGGCAGGCTGCGGCTCAGCGCCACCCCGACCAGGGCCAGGGCGAAGCCCAGCGAGGCGCCGCGCACCAGGGCCTCGGTGGACAGGCGCGCCCGCAGCCGGCCCGAGACGAGCGCGCCGCCCACCGCCCCCACCCCGAAGGCGCCCAGCAGCAGCCCGTAGGTGACGGGGCCGCCCCCGAGCGTCTCGCTCGCCACCAGCGGCATGAGCGCGGTGGCGGCCACAGCCCCCGCGCCGAAGACCAGCCCCCTGAGCAGCGCGGCCAGGATCGGGGGGGCGAGCGAGACGTAGCGCAGCCCCGCGCGCATGGCCGCGCCCAGTGATTCGCGCGGCAGCGCCGCCTCGGGGCGCGCGGGGCGCCAGCGCAGGAGCACGGCGATCAGGCCCAGGTAGCTCAGGGCGTTGAGCAGGAAGGCCGCCCCCGCCCCCGAGAGCGCCACGACCGCGCCGCCCAGCGCGGGGCCCGCGCTGCGGGCCACGTTGAAGGCCATGGAGTTGAGCGCCACGGCGGCGGGCAGGTCGGCGCGAGGCACCATGTCGCCCACGCTGGCCTGCCAGGCCGGCCCGTTGAGCGCCGTGCCGCAGCCGATGAGGAAGGTCAGCAGCAGGAGGAGGGGGGGCGTGACGAGCCCCGCCCAGGCCAGGGCCGCGAGCAGGAGCGAGACCGCGAGCATGAAGCCCTGCGCCGCGATCATCACGAGCCGGCGGTCGAGGCTGTCGGCGACCGCGCCGGCCAGGAGCGCCAGGAGCATGATGGGCAGGGTGGCCGCCGCCTGCACCAGCGCCACCTGGTCGGCCGAGGTGGCGAGGGTGGTCATCAGCCAGGCCGCCCCCACCGACTGCACCAGCCCGCCGAGGTTGGACAGGAGCGAGGCCGCCCAGATGGCCCGGAAGGCCGGATGGCGCAGGGGGGCGAAGGTGCCGGCGGGGGGAGGGGGATCGGCCATGGGCGTCCCAGGCTTAGGGCGGCGGGGCTGGGGCGGCAACGCCCGCGCCGCTAGCGCAGCGTGTCGCCCCGCTGCAGCGTGGGGGTGAGCTCGACGCGCTCGCCGCCCGGCGCCTCGGGCCTCTGGAGGCGGCGCGCGACCACCCCGGCGGCGCGGCGCCCGATCTCGCGCCGGCAGGCGTCCACCGTGGCCAGGCGCCGGGGCAGCCCGTCGAGCAGCTCCACGCCGTTGAAGCCCGCGAGGCCGACCGTGCCGGGGATGTCCGCGCCCCGCTCCAGGAGCCAGAGGAGGCCGCCCGCGCCGATCATGTCGTTGCTGTAGTAGAGCACGTCGAGGTCGCGGGCGCGCGCGAGGATCGCCGCCGTCATCTCGCGCCCCTTGAGGAGCGAGGAGCCGCCCTCGTAGAGCTCCTGGGCGGCGATGGGCAGGCCCGCCTCGGCCAGCCGGTCGCGGAAGCCCTCGAAGCGCTTGCGCGCCCGGTGGTCGAGCGGCATCTTGGTGCCGAGGAAGCCCACGCGCCGGTAGCCCGAGGCCAGGATGGCCTCGGCCGTGAGCCGCCCCGCGCGGGCGTGGCTGATGCCGACGGCGGCGTCCACGGCCTCTCCGTCCACGTCCATGATCTCGACCACGGGGCAGCCCGCGCGCCTGAGCATGGCGCGCGCGGCCTCCGTGTGCTCGAGCCCCGCCACGATGACGCCGGAGGGCCGCCAGGACAGCATGTCGAAGAGCGCGGCCTCCTCGCGCCCGGGCTCGTAGTCGGTGAAGCCCACCACGGGCTGGAGGCCGGACCCTTCGAGCCCCTCGGAGATGCCGGCCAGCACCTCGGGGAAGACCATGTTGCCCAGGGAGGGCACGACGACGGCGACGAGCGGCACGCGCCCCGAGGCCATGGCGCCGGCGATGCGGTTGGGCACGTAGCCCAGGCGCGCGGCGGCCTCGCGCACGCGGGCGCGGGTGGCCTCCGACACGTCGGCGGCGCCGCGCAGGACGCGGGAGACGGTCATCTCCGAGACGCCGGAGGCGGCCGAGACGTCGCGCAGGGTCAGGGGGCGCGCCGGCGGGGGCCGCGAGGCCGGGGGGGGGAGCGTGGGGGGGCGCCTGGGGCTCACGGGCGCCATCATGGCGCGCCCGGCGCCGCAAAGGAAGGCGCCCGCCGCCCCCGGCCGCGCCTGCCCCCCCGGCCGCCTTGACGCCACAAGACCCTCGCGCGGGGGCGGCCGGCCGCGCTAGGCTCCCCCCGCGCCGCGACGGGCGATCGGGACGGAAGAGCGAGTCAGAGGGGACCATGACGACCATCATCAGCCAGAGCAGCGTGGGGGCGGGCCTGCGGCTCTCCTCGGGGCTCGACGACGCGGACCAGGTGATCCTCGCGGGGGTGACGGTGGCCTCGACGGACGCCGGCGCCATCAGCCTGCGGGGCAGCGACACGCAGCTCGTGGTGGCCGGGACCGTGATCGCCGACGGCGTCGGCATCGTGCTGGGCGGGGCCGTCGAGGACACGGGCAACGTGCTGCGGATCGGCTCCGGCGGCATGGTGCTGGGCGCCACGGGCGCCTCGCTCTTGGGCGGGGTCCGGTTCGCCAACGCCGGCGACGTCTGGGGCTACGACATCGGCCTGCGCCTGTCGGCCGGCGCGGCGACGGCCCAGATGAGCAATACGGGCTCCTTGGGCGGCGGGGTGGGGGTGCAGGTCTCCTCGCTCGCCGAGGGCGCCGTGCGCTTCGTCAACCGGGGCACGCTGGAGGGTGACGCCCTCGCCTACCGGGGGGGGCTCGGCACGGACGCGGTGACCAACTTGGGCAGCGTCCTGGGCGACGTCCGGCTCGGCGGCGGCGCCGACCGCTGGGTCGGCACGGGCGGCTCGGTGGATGGCACGGTCTACGGGGAGGCGGGCAACGACACCTTCGTGCCTGCCGACGGCGACGCCGTCTCGGGCGGGGACGGCTTCGACACGGTGGACATGCGCGGCTCCCCGACCCTGGTGGACCTGGTCCTGGGGGACCGCATGGTCGAGATCGAGCGGGTGCTCGGCTCCGGGCGCGGCGACGACATCACGGGCGACGCAGCCGCCAACACCATCCAGGGCCTGGGCGGCAGCGACGACCTGGTGGGCGGGGCGGGCGCCGACGTGCTGACCGGCGGCGAGGGCCGGGACGACCTGGCCGGCGATCAGGGCAACGACCGCTACGTCTTCCGCTCCCAGTCGGACGTGGCCACCGGCCCGGACTACATCGACGGCTTCGGCCAGGTCGTGGGCGACGACGACACCCTGGTGTTCGTGGCCGCGGGCTTCGGCGCCGGCCTGGTCGCCGGGCAGGGGCTCGTGGAGTCGCAGCTGCAGGCCAACGGCAATCCGGACGCCGAGACGGCCGACGTGCGCTTCATCTACGACGGCTTCACGCTGCGCTTCGACCCCGACGGCAGCGGCGCCGCCGGCAGCATACGGATCGTGGACCTCGACAACTCGCCCACGCTGACGCCGCTCGACTTCCTGATCGTCTGAGCCGCCGCGATTGACCGCCCGGGGGCGGGGCCCTAAGGCTCCGCCCCGTGGCCCCGTAGCTCAGGGGATAGAGCGGCCGCCTCCTAAGCGGCAGGTCGATGGTTCGAATCCATCCGGGGTCACCACCATCCGGGCCTACACCATCCGGATCACGTCCTTGTCTATGGCCAGCATGTAGCCGCGCCGGGCGATGTTCCTCACCAGCAGCTCGCTCACCATCTGGTTGCCGAGCGTGTCGCGCAGCCTCTTGATGCGCGTGGCGCCGGCCGCCTCGTCGCATTGGCTGGCGTCGCGCCCCGAGATGACGGCCTCGATCTCCGCCCCCGACAGCACCTCATCGTCCATGCGCGCCTCCGCCAGCACCGCGAGCGTCTCGATCGCGGCCTCGGTCAGCTTGAACTCGAAGTTGTTGAGGTAGACCGTGTTGGTCTCGCGCGAGATCAGGAGCGAGTTGACCTCGATGCCCTTGCGCTCGATCTGGCCCATGCGGCGGTTGAGCGCGATCAGCATGACGAGGAAGGCCGCGGCGGCCACCAGCATGGCGGCGGCGAAGACCAAGAGCACGAAGATGATGACGCGGTAGGAGGCCAGCACCTCCGAGAAGGCCGTGCCCGACTGGCCCAGGATGGTCAGGAGCTGCACGTCGGCGCGGCTCGTGAGGTCCGCCTGCACGAACAGGCGCTCCACCTGGGCGTTGAAGGCGTCGGCGTCGGGCAGGCTCAGGAACAGGAGCACCGCCCCCGCCGCGAGGATGAGCACGATGGCCGCGAGGCCCAGGGCGACGACGCGCGTGCCGGCGGCGCGCGCCTCAGTAGCGGAGAAAGTACTCGCCAGCGCTCTCACGCCTCGCCTCCAGGCCCGACGCGTCGAAGGTAGACGCGACCTCCAGGAGTTGCCAGCCGGCTTCGGCGAGGCGCGGGGCGAGCTCCTCGGCGGCGGCGGCGACCGAGCACTCGCCGAAGATCTCGGCCACGCCGTAGCTGAGCTCGAACGGGTCGCGGCGCGAGGCCTTGTAGTCGGCGAAGCACTCGGCCCAGGCGGCGCCGGCCGGGAGGAGCAGGAGGAGGGCGGCGCCGAGGCTCTTCATGCGCCCCAAGGTGGCATGGGCGCCCCCGGCTATTCAATAACCCCCCGCCTCGGCCCGGGGGCCGAGGGGGGCGTCATTGCATGACCGAGGGGGCGGTCCCCAGGTGCTCCCCGGGTCCTCAGGGGCCCAGGCATCGAGCAGGGGCGCAGGCCCCAAGCCCCAGCAGGGCCGGCGTCGCCGGGGGAGGGGCCGCAAGGCCCCTCCTTCCCCTTCCGCCCCCCGCCGTGCCAGATGCCGCCATGCCGCCCACCACCGAGCGCGAGGCGCCCTTCTGGGCGCGCGGCCTCAGGGTCGCGGGGCTCGACGAGGTCGGACGCGGCGCCCTCGCCGGCCCGCTGGTGGCGGCGGCCGTGCTGCTCGACCCCGCCCGCGTCCCCCCGGGTCTCGACGACAGCAAGCGCCTGTCGCCCCCGCGCCGCGAGAGGCTGGACCGCCTGATCCGCGAGGCGGCCCTGGTGGCCCTCGGCGTCGTGGACGTGGGCGAGGTCGAGAGGCTCAACCCCCACCGCGCCTCGCTCCTGGCCATGGCGCGGGCCGCCGCGGCGCTGCCGCTGCCCCCCGACCACGCCCTGGTGGACGGCCCCTGGCTGCCCGCGAATCTCCCCTGCCCGGGCCAGGCGATCGTCGGCGGCGACCGGCTGTCGGCCGGCGTCGCGGCGGCCTCGATCGTGGCGAAAACGTGGCGCGACAAGGAGATGCGGGCGCTCGCGCAACAGCACCCCGGCTACGGCTGGGAGACCAACATGGGCTACGGGTCGGAAAGCCACATCCGGGCGCTACAGCGCCTCGGCCCGACCCCACACCATAGGCGCACCTTCGCCCCCGTCCACAAGATGTTGTGGCAAGTGGGCTCGTGAGCGGCCCATCTTCATTAAGTTTTTGACCCGGGCCGGAGGGTCCGGCACGTTCGCCTCAACCAGAGCGGGGAACCCGCCGGTCGAGAGGCAGTGAATGGCAGAAACGGCAGTGGTGGGGACCCTCCAGGTCCTCAACCGGATCCTCATGGGCGACTGCATCGAGGTGATGCGGCGCCTGCCGGCGGACAGCGTGGACCTCGTCTTCGCCGATCCGCCCTACAACCTCCAGCTCCGGGGCGAGCTTCGCCGCCCCGACCGCACGCGGGTCCAGGGCGTGGACGAGGCCTGGGACCGATTCGGCACGGTCGAGGACTACGACGCCTTCACGCGCGCCTGGCTCGCGGAGGCCAGGCGCGTCCTGAAGCCCCATGGCGCCATCTGGGTCATCGGCACCTACCACAACGTCTTCCGCCTGGGGGCGGAGCTGCAGAACCAGGGCTTCTGGATCCTCAACGACGTGGTCTGGCGCAAGGCCAACCCCATGCCCAACTTCCGCGGCAAGAGGTTCACCAACGCCCACGAGACGCTGGTCTGGGCCTCGCGCGAGCAGGCCTCGCGCTACACGTTCAACTACGAGGCCATGAAGGCGCTCAACGAGGGCGTGCAGATGCGGTCGGACTGGCACCTGCCGCTGTGCACGGGCCACGAGAGGCTCAAGGGCGCGGACGGCGACAAGGCGCACCCCACGCAGAAGCCCGAGGCGCTGCTGCACCGGCTGCTGCTGGCGACGACCAACCCCGGCGACATCATCCTCGACCCGTTCTTCGGGACGGGCACCACGGGGGCGGTCGCCAAGCGGCTGGGCCGCGACTTCATCGGCATCGAGCGCGAGGCCCGCTACATCGAGGCCGCCGAGGCGCGCATCGAGGCCGTGCGCCCCCTGCCGCCCGAATCGGTTGAGGTGACGGGGAGCAAGCGCCAGGAGCCCCGCGTGGCCTTCGGCGTCATCGTAGAGCGCGGCATGCTGCGCCCCGGCGACGAGCTGTGGTCGCTCGGCGGCCGCCACAAGGCGCGGGTGCGCGCCGACGGCACGCTGGTGGGCCAGGACGTCAAGGGCTCGATCCACCAGGTGGGGGCGCATCTGGAGGGCGCGTCCTCCTGCAACGGCTGGACCTACTGGCACTTCCGCCGCGAGGGCGCCTTCGTGCCCATCGACGTGCTGCGCCAGCAGGTGCGCGCGGAGATGGCCGCCGCCTGAGGCATTCCCGGTATCGGCCGCCTCCGCCCTGGGGGGAGGGGGGCCGTCGCTGACCGCCGGAGCCGGCGTGCGCCCTCATGCGCGCGGCTCCCACCTCGGCCCCGCCTGGGCACTGGCCCGGCGGGGCCCTTTTCCATGCGGCGCCCCTAGGCGGCCCCCCCCGGCAGGGGGGTCAGGCCCTTGTTGTAGGGCTTCCAGTCCGTCACGTCCGGGTACCAGCGCGCCCGCCACGCTCTCACGCGCGGGTTCATCACGCGCCGCCAGAGGGGCGGGAACAGCGCGATGACCCCCATCAGCGGGTAGCCGTAGGGCAGCTGCGGCGCCTCGTCCTCGGGGTAGCTCTGCAGGAGCGGGAAGCGCCGGTCGGGCTTGGTGTGGTGGTCGGAGTGGCGCTGGAGGTTGATGAGGAACCAGTTGGACGCCTTGTGGGCCGAGTTCCAGGAGTGGTGCGGGCGCACCGGCTCGTAGCGCCCCTCGCCCAGGTGGCGGCGCACGAGGCCGTAGTGCTCGAGGTAGTTGACCAGCTCCAGCTGCCAGATGGCGACGGCCGCCTGCCAGACGAAGAGCAGGAGCCCCTGCCAGCCCCCGAGGATGAGCGCGAGGAGGAGGAAGGCGGCCTGGAGCGCCCCGTAGAGCCAGAAGGGGTTGCGAAGGCTCCACATGGAGAGCCCGCCGCGCGCCAGGAAGGCCCTCTCGGCGCGCCAGGCCGAGGGGGGGCAGGTGCGCAGCACGCGGCGGAAGAAGCGGTGGAAGCCCTCGCCGTAGCGGGCCGTGACGGGGTCGCGGGGCGTGCCCACCCAGAGGTGGTGCACGCGCAGGTGCTCCGAGCGGAAGTGGCTGTAGAGGACCTGGGCGAGCAGGAGGTCGCCGAGCAGGCGCTCCCAGCGGTTCCTCTGGTGCAGGAGCTCGTGGGCGTAGACGATGCCCACGGCGCCCGCGACGATGCCCAGGCCGAAGAAGAGGACGACCTTCTCCCAGACGGCCAGGCCGCTCTGCGGCACGTACCACACGAGGCCGAAGACCATGAGCGCCTGAAGCGGCCACCAGACCAGGGTGACGAGGCGGTACCAGAAGAGGCGCGAGACGGGCGCGTCGGGGTCGGCGTTGGAGGCGTCCTCGCCGATGGCGAGGTCGAGGAGGTCGAAGAGGCCCCAGGTGAGAAGCGGGAGCAGGAACACCGCCCAGCCCCCGGCCCAGGCGCCCAGGAAGGCCACGGGGACCGTCAGCACGGTCATCCAGAAGGGCAAGGCGCGGGCGAAGCCCAGGGGGGCCGGGGATGGGGCCCGGCGCGAGGCGGGGGCGGCGGTCATGGGCGCTCCTCGTTCGGCCCGCCACGCTACAGGAGGCGGGGCTCGCGCTCAACGTCCTCCGTCGCCGCCCGGGCGACGATCGGGCCATCCGGGGCCGCACCGTCCAGGACGGGGCGCGCGACCTCCCACACGCGCCGCATGAGGGTGGGGAGCGCCGCGGGGTCGAGCGGGCGCAGCTCCCCCCGCGACGGGTTGGCGCCGGGCGGCAGCCTCGCCACCTGCACGTCGAGCGTGAGCGCGAAGTGCGTGAAGCCGTGGCGCGCCTCGCCCGCCTTGCGCCAGGGGGCGGCCAGGGGCGGCCCCTCGTCGGGCTCCCCGGGGCGGTCCCAGGGGGTGGTGGGGAAGCCCAGCGTGCCCCCCAGCATCCGCCGCGCCTCGCGCGTCTCCAGCAGCGCGCGGCCGTCCGGGGCGAGGGCCACCCAGGCGGTCCCGCGCCGCTCCGGGACGGCGCGCCTGGGCGCCTTGACGGGGCGGAGCGCCTGCGTGCCCCGCGCCCGGGCCAGGCAGGTCGCGGCCCAGGGGCAGACCCCGCAGGCCGGCGAGCGCGGCGTGCAGATCGTGGCGCCCAGGTCCATGACTCCTTGCGCGTAGTCGCCCGGCCTCTCCTCGGGCGTCAGCGAATCGGCCAGCCGCCGCAGCGTCCCCCGCGCGCCCGGCAGCGCCTCGCCCACGTCGAAGACGCGGGCGACCACGCGCTCCACGTTGCCGTCCACCACCACGGCGCGCCGCCCGAAGGCGATGGCCGCGACCGCCGCCGCCGTGTAGGCCCCGAGGCCCGGCAGGGCGCGCAGGCCCTCCTCTGTGTCGGGAAAGCCCCGCCCCGCCACGGCGCGCGCGCAGAGGAGCAGGTTGCGGGCCCGCGCGTAGTAGCCGAGGCCCGCCCAGAGGGCCATGACGTCCTCGTCGCGCGCCGCCGCCAGGTCCTCCACCGTCGGCCAGCGGGCCACGAAGCGCGTCCAGTAGGGCACGACCGCCGCCACGGTGGTCTGCTGGAGCATGACCTCCGACAGCCACACCCGGTAGGGGTCCGGGCGCGCCTCCGACCCCGGCGGCGCGCGCCAGGGCAGCGCGCGGGCGTGGCGGTCGTACCATGCGAGCAGGGTCGCGGCGGCGTCCATCAAGCTCCCCTGGAGCGCCCTCGCCCCCCGGCCTAGACTTAAGGCGAGGAGCCGCCCATGCCATTCCGTCCCGCCGCCGACCTCCTGCGAGAGCCGATCCGCGCGGCCGGCGCCGCCCGCGGCTTCCAGGTGGCGCGCCTGCTCACCCATTGGGACGAGATCGTGGGGCCGGACGTGGCGGCGCTCGCCAAGCCGCTGGGGGTCACGCGCGGGCGCAAGGATGCGGGCGGCACGCTGACGCTGCTCGCGCTGGGCGCGGCCGCGCTCAGGCTCGACATGGAGCGCGAGCGCATCCGGGAGCGCGTCAACGCCTGCTACGGCTTCGCCGCCATCGCCCGCATCCGCATCCAGCAGGCCGGGCCGGCCGCCTTCGCGCGGGCGCCCGCCCCGTCGCGCGAGCCTCCGCCGCCCGAGGCGGTGGCAGCTGCCGCGCCCCTCGCCGAGGGCGTGGGCGACACGCGATTGCGACTTGCGCTCGCCGCCCTCGCCGCCAATGTCCTGGCCAGACGGCCCTGACGGCCCCCCTTGGACGCATCCATGACCCGCGTGATCGCCCTCGCCGCCCCCGGCCTCGCGCTTGCCTGGCAGGCCGCCGGCGATGCCGCGCCCGTCACGATCCCGGACACGACGCCCGGCATCCCCGACGCGCCCGTCGCGCTGGTCGAGGATGCCTCCTTCGCCCGCCCCCCCTGCGCCGCCTTCCACGACGACGGGTTGGATCGCCTCGAGGCCGAGCCCATCGCCGGCGGCCGCATCCGCTTCGCCTCCCGCGAGGTCCGCTTCGAGCGCTTCGGGCTCCGGGCCTCCATGACCGCCCGCTGCGGCGGCGGGATGCGCTTGCTCGGCCTTTCCGACATGCTCCACGAGCAGCGGCGCGGCTGGATCGGCGCCGGCGAGCCCGCCACCATCGCCGCCAGCCTGCGCGCCATCGGCAGGACCGCCGGGCCCGACGGGGCCACGCCGGACGCCCGCCTGTCGGACGAGGCCGCCCTCGCCGAAGCCGGCCAGTGAGCGGGCCGCCGCTGGCGGGGCTCCGCGTCCTCGAGCTGGCGCGCATCCTGGCCGGCCCCTGGGCGGGCCAGACGCTCGCGGACCTCGGCGCCACCGTCGTCAAGGTCGAGAGCCCGGAGGGCGACGACACCCGGACCTGGGGGCCGCCCTTCATCGGCGACGCGGCGGCCTACTTCCACGCCTGCAACCGCGGCAAGCGCGGCGTGGTGGCCGACTTCGCCACGGAAGGCGGCCGCGCCGCCGTGCGCCGCCTCGCCGAGGGCGCGGACGTCGTCATCGAGAACTTCCGCGTCGGCGGCCTCGATCGCTTCGGGCTGGGCTGGGACGCGCTGTCGGCGCTGAACCCGCGCCTCGTGTGGTGCTCGATCACCGGCTTCGGCCAGGACGGGCCGCGCGCGCGCCAGGCCGGATACGACCTTCTCATCCAGGGGATGTCGGGCCTCATGAGCATCACCGGCGAGGCGGGCGGAGAGCCGCAGAAGGTCGGCGTGGCGGTCGTGGACCTCTTCACGGGCCTCTACGCCACCACCGCCATCCTGGCCGCGCTCCGCCAGCGGGAGGCGACGGGCCGGGGGCAGCGCATAGACATGGCGCTGCTCGACGTGGGCCTCGCGGTGACGGCCAACCAGGCCATGAACTACCTCGCCTCGGGCCGCCCGCCGCGCGCCATGGGCAACGCCCACCCCAACATCGTGCCCTACCAGGTCTTCCCCTGCCGGGACGGCCACGCGATCCTGGCCGTGGGCAACGACGGCCAGCACCGGCGCCTCTGCCTGCGCCTCGACGCCCCGGACTTGGCCCAGCCGCCCTTGGACACCAACCCCGGGCGGCTCGCCCATCGCGACGACCTGGTGGGGCGCCTGTCCGCGCTCACCGCGCGCCTGCCTCGCGCGGACCTCCTCGCGCTCTGCGAGGAGGAGGGCGTGCCCGCCGGCCCCATCAACGACCTCGCGGACGCCTTCGCCGACCCGCAGGTGGTGGCGCGGGGGATGCGGATCGAGCCGGGCGGCATCCCGGGCGTGCGCACGCCCATCCGCTTCTCGGAGGCCTCCATGCCGCTCGACCGCCCCGCGCCCGGCCTGGGCGCGGACGGCTTGGGCGACGACCCCTGGGCCTAGGGGCCCAGGGCCTCACGCCCGGGGGCCTAGGGGCCCAGCGCCTCACGCCCGGGGGCCCAGAGGCCCAGCGCCTCCAGCCGCCGGTCCAGCGGCCCCCAATCCTCGACCCGCAGCCGCACCGGCACCGTCAGCACCCGCGCGCGCAGGGCGGGCGGGAGGCGCACCGCGTCCTTCTCGGTCACCACGAGCCGCGCCCCCAAGGCCCGCGCCTCCGCCTCCAGGCGGCCCAAGAGCGCCGGCGGGATGAGCTGGTGGTCCGAGAGCGCGCGCGTGCCCACCACCTGCGCCCCCAGGGCCCGCAGCGTGGCGAAGGCCTTCTCGGGCCGCCCGATGCCGGCCGCCGCGAAGACGCGCAGGCCCGCCCAGGGCATCCCCGTGGGGAGCGGCGCGACCTCGCCCCGCAGGCGCCCCACGGCGAGCCCCCCCCAGCGCGCGTCGAAGCGGGCCTGCGCGCCCGCGTCGCCCAGCGTCAGCAGGAGGTCCGCGCGGGCGAGGCCCGCCGCCACGGGCTCGCGCAGGGGCCCGGCCGGCAGGCACAGACCGTTGCCCCAGGCGCGGGCGGCGTCGGCCACCACGACCGAGAGATCCTTGGCGAGCGAAGGGTCCTGGAAGCCGTCGTCGAGCAGGAGCACGCCCGCGCCGGCCGCCACGGCCGCCGCCGCCCCTGCCTGGCGGTCGCGCGCCACCCAGGTCGGCAGGAGGGGCGCGAGCAGCAGCGCCTCGTCGCCCACCTCCTCGGCGCGGTGCGCGTCGGCCACGCGCAGGGGGCCGGGGAGCCGCCCCCCATGGCCCCGCAGGAGCGCGTGGGGCCGCGCGCCGCGGCCCGCGAGCCTCTCGGCCAGGGCGAGGACGGTGGGCGTCTTGCCCACCCCCCCGGCCTCCAGGTTGCCCACGCAGATCACCGGGACGCCCGGCGCCCAGGGCCGCCCGCGCCGCAGGCGCCGCGCCGTCGCCGCCCCATAGAGCGCGCCGAGCGGGGCGAGCGCGCGCGCGAGCGGGGTGGGCGCGGGGGTGTCCCACCAGGGCGGCGCCCTCACGGCGCCCCCGCTGCGCGCCGCCCCTCGGGGCGCGGCCCGCCGCCCCGCCGCCCGATCCTCTCGCGCACCAGGCCCGCCACCAGCGCCGCCACCTCGGCGCCGGCCGTGGCCACGTCCCAGGCCCCCCGCGCCATGGCCGCGACGCGGTCTGGCGCGAGCAGCCCTTCGAGCGCCGCCCCCATCTCCGCGCCGTCGCGCACGAGCCGCGCCGCGCCCGCTCGCGCGAGCCGCGCCCAAGGCGCCTCGTGGGGCGCCCGGCGCGGCCCGTGCAGGATGGCCGAGCCCAGCGCGGCCGCCTCGAAGGGGTGCCGCCCGCCGGGCCCCAGGATCGTGCCCCCCAGGAAGACCGCGGGCGCGAGCCGCAGCCACAGCCCCGCCTCGCCCGGTCCCTCGGCCACGTAGGCGGCATGGCCCTCCCCGGGCTCGGCCCCCTCGGCGCGCTGCGCGGTCCGCAGGCCGGCCTCCAGGAGCCCCCGCGCCAGCGCCCCCGCCTCCTCCGCCTCGCGGGGGGCGGCGATGAGCAGGAGGCGATGGGCGCTCCTCAGCGCCCTCTGGTGCGCCAGCACCACCTGCGGCAGCTCCTCGGGCGGCAGGTCCAGCGCCAGCCAGACGGGCCGCCCGCCCAGGGCCTCGGCCAGCGCGCGCCTCTCGCGCTCGTCGTGGGGCAGGACGGGCGGCGGCGGGTCGAGCGGCGCGGCCAAGGCGCCGAAGCCCAGCCGCCCCAGCGCCTCCTCGTCGGTGGCGAAGGCCCTCTCGAAGAGCGAGTGCGCGGCGCGCGCGAGGCCCGGCACCCCGGCCCCGTGGGACAGCGCGGGGCCCTGGCCCCCTTCGAGCAGGAGCCTCGGCCCCTCGAAGAGGCCCACGAGCGCCGGCCGCAGGCCGCCGCCGATCCACAGCAGCAGGTCCGGCGACCAGGCGTCGAGGAAGTCGCGGACGGCGGCGGGCGACTCGGGCGGGGCCGGCGACCGGGCGGCCAGGCGCGGGTCGGGCGGGGGCGCCTCGCGCTCGGGCGGGGTGGTCAGCAGCGTCCCGATCCCCTCCTCCGCGAGCCCGGCCGCCAGCGCCGCCACGGCCGGGGCGCGGGCGGGGTCGTCGGCGTGGACCCACAGGAGCGGCCCCGGCGGCCGCGCCACGGG
>ERZ1066123.194-NODE-194-length-48705-cov-260.343741_pt1 | contig 48705 bp, 67 predicted proteins | sample MGYA00382770_ERZ1066123 | MGnify/ENA primary metagenome ERZ1066123 (study PRJEB33369, sample SAMEA5778353) | biofilm metagenome | biome: Industrial cooling water; feature: Water cooling tower basin; material: Biofilm | place: United Arab Emirates | collected...
CAAGAGCAACGGCCTCAGGCCCCAAGAGCCGGCTCGAGCATCTAGCAAAGCATGGGTCGAACACCGCGAAACCGTCTGGATGGTGCTTGTGGAAGGGGGCACTTCGGACAGTCAACGGCTTTTTCGGGTGAGAGCGGAATGCCCCGAAGAAGCGGGTTCCGTCGCCTTGGACAACGCCCGTCGAGGGTGTGCGTCCGATCCGTCGAAAGGGCCGTGGATGGTCCGTTCGATTCGCCGCTCCCACTGAAATGGAGAACCCCATGCGCCAGATCGCGTTCTACCAGCACATCCAGACCGGGGCTTTGAAAGGCTCGGTCATCAAGACCAGCCAGAAGCACGACAGCGACACGTGGCCGCGCGTCCTGGCCGACCTGTTCCTCGCGCAGTTCACCGGCGAGTGCATCACCAACACCCGCCATGAGCGCATTCGCGTTTCTGGCCTTGCCCTTGAGCCGGTGGCCGCATGAGCACGACCCACCCCATCGCTCTGCCTGCGGGCTACGTGATGCGTCACCAGCATCGCGTGATCGCCAAGCCCGTCCGGGAAACCACCAAGCACGACGCCGAGATGCTGCGACTCGCCGTCACCGACTTCGGCTTCCTCCTCACCCGCAACCACCTGACGAGCCTCGCCACCTTCGCCGCCCAGATCGAGCTGCATTGCCGACACCCGAAGGCCCGTCAAGTCGCGTCCTCCCTGCACCACCTCAGCGCGTAACCCACACCACCACTACGGAGAGTCCCATGAACACCACGAAGACCGCGATCAAGGTCGCCATCCGCAACCTCGTCAGCTCGCCCTTCAACGTCCGCAAGGCCACGCCCTCGGATGAAGCCATTTCCGCCCTGTCCGACAGCATTTGCGTGGTCGGCCTGATCCACCCGCTGACCGTCGTCGCCAACGAAGACGGCACCTACGGTGTGGCCGCTGGTGATCGTCGCCGGCGCGCTCTGCAGTTGGCCGTGGAGGATGGCCGCTTGGATGCGGATGACGCCATCGACTGCTACGCAATCTCCCCGGAAGACGCGGCGGAACTGTCGCTGTCGGAAAACGTGCAGCGCGAGGCCATGCACCCCGCCGACGAGTTCGACGCGTTCGCCCGCCTGCTGTCGGAAGGCAAGACCCTCGACCAGATTGCCAACGCTTTCGGCTGCACGCCGCGTGACGTCCAGCGCCGCTTGAAGCTCGCCGCGATCGCGCCGGAAATCATGGCGGCCTATCGTGAGGGCGGCAACGGCGCCCCGTCGCTGGAGGTCCTGATGGCCCTCGCCGGCACCGATGACCATGAGCGCCAGCGCGCCTTGTGGTTCGACACCCCGCATTGGGAACGCACGCCCGATGCGATCCGCAGGGCCCTGAGCAATACCAAGATCAACGCCACGCGCGACCGTCGTATCGCGCTGGTCAGCGTCGCGGAGTACGAGGCGGCCGGCGGTGTGGTTGAGCGCGACCTGTTCAGCGATGCCGTGTACCTGATCGACTCGGCCCTCTTCGAGCGCATGGTCATGGACAAGCTCGGCGCGGTCGCTGCGGAAGTCCAGGCCGAGGGCTGGGCGTGGGTGGATGTCGTGACCGACAACCTCTACGAGCGTCTGAATGGGCTCGGCACCACCCAGCCGGTGCTGCGTGAACCCACCGAGGAGGAGGACGCCAACGAGGCCGTGCTGAAAGCCGCCGTCGAGAAGGCGGAAGAAGCGCTCGAAGACGCCGAGAACGGTGACGATGACTCGGAAAGCGACGCTTGGGAAAAGGCGTCGGAAGCCGTGGACGCCGCCAACGAGGCCTACGAGGCTGCCGTCAATGCCCGCTGCGAATTCACCGCGCAGCAGAAGGCCTTTGCCGGTGCCGTGGTCACGCTCAACCACAATGGCGCGCTGGAGGTGCATCGCGGAAAGGTGCGTCGCGAGGATCGCCGTGGGCTCGACGCGGCGGCGCGTGAGCACGGCGGCGTGCGCGTCACGGGCGGTCGGGAAACGGCGGTCGCGGGGCGCAAGCCTGACGGCCTGAGCGAACGCGCCCTGCAGCAGCTCGCCGCTGCGGAAACCAAGGCCCTGCGCGAAGCGATGATCCAGCACCCGCGCGTGGCGCTGGCGATGCTTCTCGCGGAGTTGACCGGCGCGGGGTCCGAAGGCGGCACCTGCAGCGTGCGGACGGGCACCGTCCCGTTCAACCCCGAGCTGGCCAGCGACGACGACAGCGAAGCCGACGGCGAGGCCTTGGACGCCCTGCTGCTGCTGGACACCCCGGCCCTGATCGAGCGGATCGTGGCGGCGGTCGCCAAGGTCACCACCGTGGACGTGAGCTTGAAGCGGGCGCTGTCGCGCAGCGAACCGGCCATGGCCGCGATGGGCATCGACATGGCCCAGCACTTCACCCCGACCGCCGAATGGTTCGGCCTCATCAGCAAGGCGCAGATTCTGGCGGCCATTCGCTTCGCGAACCCGGCGGCGAAGGTCGCAGAGCTGGAAAAGCTCAAGAAGGGCGACCTGTGCGAGGTCGCGGCCCGCGAGTGCTGCGACTGGACGCCTGAGCAGCTGTACCGCTGCCCTGCCCCGCTGGTCGAAGCCGACGCCGCCCCGGAAGCGCCGGCCAAGGGTCGCCGGGCGCGGGCGGCCAAGAAGGGCACCGCCAAGACCACGGCCAAGGTGAGCGCCAAAGCCAAGGGGAAAGCGACGAAGACCGCCAAGACCGGCGCGACCAAGCGCTGATCGAGCCGCCCCGGCTGCCACGGCAGCCGGGGCCACCTTCGGAAGGAGTCCTCCATGCTGATCCTCAATCGCAAAATCGGGCAGCGCGTCGTGATCGACGGCAGCACCTACCTGGGCCTGATCCATGTTCAGGGCGGCACCGCTACGCTGGCGCTCTCCGGCCCCTTGGGGCGATGGCAGGGCGGCTGCGAGACCGGGACCGTGCTGAGCCTCGCACCGGGCGTGACCGCCGAGGTGCTGCAGGTCAAGGGCCAGTACGTGCGCCTCGGAATTAAGGCGCCACCCGCCGTCCGCGTCGACCGTGAAGAAATCGCGCAGCAGCGCCTTGGCGGCACGCGCGATGACCGCGATCGCAGGCCCTGAGATCGAGCGGCCTCACCCTACCCCCCAACAAGGAGCGTGCATGTACCTGAAGCTCGAACACCCCGATGCCAGCGTTCCGCCTTTCGCGCTAGCCCGCGCCAAGGCGGCGGCAGAGAACGCGCTGGCCGCCCGAGGCCTCACCCTGCCCGAGCTGGCCACCGTCCTCGACGGGGGTGGGTGCTCCCCGGCGCTGGACGCCGCTGCGGTGGCAGCCGGCGAAATCCTCGCCAAGGCGGGCTTCGACGGCGAAAGCGTGGTCCTCGTGATCCGAAAAGACGCCGACGCAGCATCGGCCGCCTCGTGTTGAAATAACCCCGGCCCCGCCTGGCTGACAGGCGCTCCGGCGCGGGAACACCCCGCGACCGCCCCCGAAAACAAGGAGAGTCCCAATGCTTATTCTCACCCGCCGCGTCGGCGAAACCCTCGTCATCGGCGACTCGATCACCGTCACCGTTCTTGGCGTCAAGGGCAATCAGGTGCGCATCGGCATCGAAGCGCCGAAGGAAGTTCCGGTTCACCGCGAGGAAATCCTAAATCGAATCGGTACGCGGAATCTTCCCTCGTTCGCCAAAGCAACCAACGAACCGCGTTGATTGCGCGCCATGGAATACCGAGCGATGACTCGCGGCACTCATCTTCCTTGGTGGAATAGTGCCAAGGCTTCCGACCAGATTCCTGAGATCACGGATGACGAGCTCACCCGTATGGAAGGCCCTATGCCCGCGTTTCTCCAGATAGAGCGTCGTCTGGAAGAGATCGGCGGAGGCGATTGGAAGGGCTTTGCATTCCGCAATGCGGTCCTTACCGCTTGCGGGTGGAATCCGACCGCTGCGGTTCCGGAGGATCAACGTCAAGCAAAGCTCTCCGCCTACATCGTTGCTCATACGATGTTGGCGGACCTCGGCTGGCGCCCCACCGCTAATCAAGTCAGGGGTTGGCTCCGCGACATTCGCGGCGGCGTCAATGTGATTCCTGGGGACGGTCCTCGATCGTGGCGCGACACCCTCGATGCCCTTGAGGAACGAACGAATGGACTTTGGCGGGTTTTGGCGCTTGCCATCGTCCTCGTCGTTTTTGTCTGGCTAGCTCGCGAGCTTTTTCTGTAGCGCCGCCATTTGAAGAGGGAACGTTATGCCATACACCTACACGCTCCACCTAACTCAAGCGCCGAACGTGAACGGTTTCAGGCTAGAGGTTCGAGCAGAGAATGCAGCAGAAGCCTGCGCAATGGCTCTGGAGACTCATCCGGACGCGGACGTAGTGATGCTAAATCGCCACGAGTGGGCCCCTCCGATCGTCAGGGAAGCAGTCGACCGGATGACCCTTGCGATGGCGGCTGAGGACGCTTCGCGGCGCGAACTCCGTTCCAGAGGATCTGAATCGCGATGAATCGGATCAATGAATCTCTCCGCGTACACCATCGCAGTGCCGACTGGATCGCATTCCTGTGCCCTTTGATTCCTTTCGCCGGCGTGAGTCTGGTCGGCCAGCCCGTCTACCTTGGGGCGGGAATTGCAACGGCTTTCATGGCAGGGATTGGGTATCGAATCACCGGGAGCGCACTGATGCTTAGGCAGCTCTGGGCGGTGGTCATGCTGGTCTTGGGGAGCGCCCTCGCCCTGACCTTCGGCGTGCCCCATGCCGGCCAGCTTGCCGTCCCTCTCGCGGCGGCAATCCCTTTCGTTGCGGCTGCAGGTGTAGGGATCAGCTTCGGCATCGTGGTGAAGCTCTTCGGGACCACGCCCCCCAAGGGGACGTCGCGAACGAGCGCACAGGTCCAAGCGTAATTGAACTCGACAGTGAACCCGGAGAGCCAGACCATGCACGACGATAAATTCGAGAGGCTTCACGAAGCCGACGGCGTGTTCGCAGACTGGGTGACTTCACCGCATTACCCCGGCAGCGGATACGCGATCGTGATGGATGAGGGCTACACGGTTCGCATCGCCATTAGCGCGTCGTACGACGGCAAGGTCACTGCGACCTTCGCGGAGAAGCTGGGTGATCGCTTCGGAATCCGCAACAACGATGAGGTGTCGTTGAACTTCGGGCGCAGCGAGATTTCCATTACGGATGACGGCCAACTTGTCGCGATGGAGCCAACGCGCTACAAGCCGGGCTTGCCGTTCCGGCAGGGGTTTATCGTTGACTTGCCGCCGGCGTTTGTTCCCGCCGTCCGCCTCGCGCTGGCCAAAGCGTTCGATGCGGCTGAGGCCAAGGCCAGCGCGGCCGACAGTCCGGGTTGAACCCTGCGGCCCGCCTCTGTGCTGCAGCCCTTGCGATCGAGTTTGACGACGTGAGCAGCACCGAACCCCGGCTCGCCGTACACCGCGTGCGGCGCATGGAGCACGTGCTCCGAACAGAAACCGGCATCATCGAGCAAGCCTCAACGGTTCTTGGGAGCGATTACGCCGCCGTCCAACGGCTGCGAAGTGCCATCGAGGACGCGCGAGTCGCACGATCGACGCCGCTGTTCGTTTGCCCCTCCTGCGGGAGTCCGCTTGGGCTCCGTCATGACCCGAATCGCCGTATGGGATCGAAGGACCCGCAGGCCTTCCATTTCGCGCACGGCGCGAACAGGGCCTGCGACCTGGCGCAGGAGAAAGGCTGGTCGCAAGCGAAGATCAATGCGGCGCGCTATCACGGCCAGCGCGAGAGTGAGCCGCACAAGCGGATGAAGGAGATGGTCGCTGAGAGCTTAAAGCACGATCCCAGCTTTCGCGACGTTGCCATCGAGCAGCGATGGCGGCACGGAACCGATCCGCAGCAGTGGCGCCGGCCCGACGTATCTGCGCAACACGTCAGCGGCCCGATGGCCTTCGAGGTGCAGCTGAGCACCACGTTCCTGTCAGTGATGGCCGAGCGTCGCCACTTCTACGCCAGCGAGGGCGCGCTGTTGATGTGGATCGTTTCGCATTTCGATCCTGAGTTCACGCGCGCAGGATTCGAGGACATTTTCTACCCGAACAACCGGAACATCTTCATTGTCAGTCCAGAGACGGTCGCGGCTTCAGCCGAGCAAAAAGCGTTCGTCGTCGAGGTGGTTTACACAATTCCAGTACTGACACCGGAAGGTCTTCGGGAGCCGGTCGAAAGAAAGCTCGTGCGTTTCGACCAGCTGACCCAGGACCGGGTTCACCAGCGCATTTTCCATATCGACGTTGACAAAGCGATTCCTGCGGCATTGATCGCTGCCAAACGCATCAACGTCGGTGAGCTGCTGCGAGCCTTCATCGCTTCGCCCGGTCACCCGGCGGACGCATGGGCCGCCGTCGTTGCCGAGGCGGAGCGCAACGGCGTCGCGTCGCTGCCGCCGTGGAGGGAGGTGAACCCCTTGGCCAAGACGCTCTATAGGCTCATGAACCGGGAAAAGAACTTCGCGTGGCAGCACGCCACGATCGCTGAGCTGGGCCACCACCTGCACACGCTCTACCCCGAGCAGTTGGTGATATTCCAAGCGGCGATCGAGGCGCTGAGCTTGGGCACGGTTGTGCGCAGCGAGCGGGCGGCGCCGTCGCTCCGCGACAAGCTGGCCGCCGTCAATCAGGCGCTGCGCGCCGGCGATCGGCGCTTCGTTCCGCCCCTGTGGGCGGTCGAGGTCGCGCGCATGCTTTGCCCCAGCATCTACGGGCCGCTGGAGGCCCGACTACGCGCGTTGCCCGAGTTCCCGTAGCCGTCCGCTGGCGGCCGCACAGTCGCCGTGCGGTGGCCGCGTCGCGCCCGTACGCGAGGCTGGAGAGCGTCTGGCCGGTCGGCCCGACGAATCGCTCCGGTATGTGCCTTGCTGCACGAACCTGAGGCGGCGGCCGAAGGCTGACGGTCGGCTGCTCCTCCCGTGTCGGTTCTGCCATGCCGTCCATCGTTGCGGCGCTCAGGCGCCGCGCAATGGCGTTGCCATCCTCCACTGCGTTCCGGCCTCCGGTGCGCGCCGCCTTTGGTCGCGCCGCGGCCTTGACGTCACGGCATCCCGCCTACGGAGGAGCGAACCATGCACGTCAGCGAAAACGGCCAGACCTACCACCTCACGCCCGACCCCGACGCGATCATCACGACCGCCCTGGCGATCCTCGAAGGGCGGTTCCGTCCCGGCGAAGCCCTCAGCTCGCCGCAGTGCGCCGCGAACTACGCGACGCTCCGCATCGGCAGCAGCCCCCGCGAGGAGTTCCTGATCATCTTCCTCGACAACCGGCATCGGGTCCTGTCCGCCGACATCCTGTTTCAGGGGACCATCGACAGCGCGGCTGTGTACCCGCGCGAAGTCATCCGACGCGCCCTGCAGCTCAACGCGGCGGCGGTGGTGCTGGCCCATAACCACCCCAGCGGAGTCCTCGAGCCCAGCTCAGCGGACCGCGTCCTCACCCAGGCGCTCAAGGAGGCGCTCCGCCTCGTCGAAGTGCGTGTGCTGGATCATCTGGTAGTCGGTCCCGGCGGGCAGAAGGCGATCTCCTTCGCAGAGCGCGGGCTTCTCTAGCCCGCGGTCTTCAGGGTCGCGATGCGTCGCGACCCTGAGGTTCAGCCCGTTGCACGTATCAGGCAATGACCTTCACGTGTACGAAGTTCGGTGTGCAGACGTAGTGCTTGCCCTTTCGGGTGACTTCCCCCTCAAGCGGCAGCCAACCGTCACGCGGCCAGTGGCGCTCAAGAACGCCATTGCAGGTCCGCAAATGACGATAGCTCCGAAGCTCCAGCCGCTTCGCGGCTTCAACACTCGCCTTCTTCGTCGGCGAGGTGACCACGTCGGGATCGAAGGGGTCATGACGCCATTGCACCTCGTCACCCGGCTTCGCGGCGAAGCGCGGCGGGTGAGCGAGGGTCGCAAGAACGTAGCGAATCGAGTCAGCCATCGGTTCGTTCCATGAGAGCCAGATCCAGATTGTAGTGCCCTGCCCGCTTTGCGGGCGGGCGAGGTCTTCAGGCCTGCGGGCGTTGCTTCGCGCCGCCCGCTGTTGGCCATCGCGTTTTCTCCGTGGTGCCGGGGCTGTTGTTGCTTGCTGGTGCCTTGCCGATCGGCCAATTCCCTAGCGCGGGCTCGCTCGCGTTCAAGGGTTCGCTGTCGCCGGCTACGCCGCCCTTGATCGCTCGCTGATCCGCCCGCGCAGCGGGGGCCTTACGGCGACGGCACTCAGCGAAGCATGGCCCCTAACAGCACACCACGGAGGTTTGCGATGACCACTCAAGCAGCAGGTAGCAAGAGCAACGGCCTCAGGCCCCAAGAGCCGGCTCGAGCATCTAGCAAAGCATCGACCGGGAGCCGCGTTTTCGTGGTGACCGTTGAAGGCTTCGACGATGGCCGAACGATGAATTTTCCGATCTACGGGGAAAGCGCATCGAACACCCACGCCCCTGCACTCGCCTGCGCCCGCCGCGAGGCGAGGGATACGCACGAAGCATCCCGCCTCGCGGTTCGCCGCGTCCACGTCCTCGTTAACTGAGTAGGAGACTCCCATGCTGTTACGTCATTTCGGCCTCAATCCCGCCAGCCTCACGCCGGAAAAGCGCGACGAGCTGCGCCTCGCGTTGCTGGGTGCGTCCCGAGGCTGGCGCAAGGAACCTGCCCTTCTCTGCGGCGGTGCGGCCTACGTGCGCGAGCACTACCGCGAAGGCAAGCCGCCGCAATACGTCCTGGCCTACTTTTTCGGGAAGGCCTGCCGCGTACACAAGAATCTGCACCTTGCTTTCGGTAGCCACGAGCTGCGCGCCGCACACATCGAGGAAACGCGGGCGCGCATCTTCGCGCACGACCAGCGCAAGAAAGCCGAAGCCCTCGCTCGCAAAGCGCCTCACGGCATTGAGGTGGGCCAAATCATGGTTTCGAGCTGGGGTTATGACCAGACGAATGTCGACTTTTACGAAGTGATCGCCGTGCGCGGTGCGGTGATCGACCTGCAGCCGATCAAGTCTGAAAAGCACTACACCGGCGACATGACCGGCAAAGCGACGCCCAAGCGCGGGGAGCCTGCCGGCGACGTGCTGAAAAGCAAGCGCCCGCGCCGGGGTTATGTCCGCCTGACCAGCTACAGCAGTGCCGGGCTTTGGGATGGTCGGCCCATGAGCTTCACCGAGTACGCCTGAGGGGAGCCCCATGCACACGCTCGAGAATCCCCACGTCCGCGAGGGTGACGCCGTGGAACTGCTGATCGCCGGCCCGGGCCAGCGTCCCGCCCGATGGGTGCCGGGCTTCCGCGTGGTCTCGGTGCATGCCTCACCGTGGCCCGACGACGACGCACCTTACCGCGTGAGCATGGCCTCGCATGCGCCGGGCCGGTCTTACCGGCATTGCGAGCCGAGCTGCGTGCGGCGCGAAGGGAGCGGCGCATGAAGCGCGCCGCCCCGCTGACTCAAGACGCTATCCAAGAGCGCGGCGCCGAACTGCGCCGCGCAGAGGGTGCCGGTGACCTCGCCGGCGCGTACCGGATTCTCAAGGGCCTGTCCGATGCGGACTTCGGTGCGGTAGCTCTTGAGGCTGGACACAGCCTGGTCTTCGGGCATCCGGCGAAACGGCAGGCCCATGTTCAAGCCCAAGTCGCGGCGTGCTGCCGCTCACGTCGGGATGGATTCCTACACCGAAAAACCCTTGCAGAAGGTAGGGTGGACTGATGGACATACCCCAGATCTTTCGCGGGGTCACCGTGTTGGTTGTGGACGACCACCGAACGACCCGCTACGTCGCAGGCCTCGTACTCGAGAAGCACGGCGCAACCGTGCTTGAAGCCGAGGACGGATCGGTGGCACTGCAGTTGCTTGCGGTGCATCGAATTGACGCCATCGTCTCCGACGTGCAGATGCCCAAGCTGGACGGCTTCGGCTTGCTTCGCGCTCTCGGTTACCCGAGCCCGAAAGCCGGCACGCCACCTGTGCACTTGCACAGCTCGGTGCCCGGTGATTTCCAAGCCGATGCCGACAGTCTCAGCGTGCAATTGCACTCCAAAGGCAATCTGCTCACCGGCTTGGCGCCGCAGGTTGCCGCCCTGATCGGGATTCCGTATCCCGGATTCCCCAGCGCGCCCTGAGGACCGGTGGTAAGGAGTGCTTTCACCCTTGCGCGTCACGGAAGGACGACTCCCTGCGGTGCTCGCTGCGCCCCGTCGACGCGAGGCTTTGGCGACTGAGGGCTGGTCGCGCTCGATGGGCCATTCCTTCGGGGTCACGGTTGCTGAGTCGGGCCATTGAACACCCGCCTGGCGCGTGCGCAACGGCTTTGCCGTCCTCCACTGCGTTGCGGCCTTCGGTGCGCCCGCGCCCGATCGGCGGGTGTTGCTCTGCCCCGCGCAACCGCGCTCACCCCAAAGGAGCACACCATGTCCGCCAAGCACCTCAACGTCTTCACCGTCCGCCAGTACGAAGTCGCCGGCGAAAAGCGCAGCGAATGGACCAAGGTCGGCGTCGCCTTCCCGAATCGCGACGGCAAGGGTTTCAACCTCCAGCTGCACGCCCTGCCCCTCAGTGGCGAGCTCGTCGTCCGCGAGCCGCAGGCCGACGAGGAGTAAACCCCTCAACCAGGGCGCCCGCCGCGGCGGGCGCCCTGGGCTGTTGCATTAAGTGAGACGCCCACGCGTTATCCACACGTTTGTCTGCAACGGCGCCCATGGCCTCGCCGATAGACTGCGTGCATGCCCTTCAAGAAGATCATCCAGGTCTCGCCGCCTGAGCCCAACCAATACACCAAGCTCAGGACGTCGGCCGGTAGCGACTGCTGGGGCCACGTGGAGATCACCAAAGGCCCCATGCCAAGCGGGCCGATCCACTTCCAGTACGGCCGCGCGAATGCCAATGCGGAAGGGTGGGGCCTCAAGCACGTCTGGAAGAAACGTCACCAGCACCACCCGACGCACGAGGCGGCGCTGATCGCGATCGAGCCGTTGGTTCTCGCCGTGCTGTCCTCAGGGACTGGTGTCTGGTTCGAGGAAGACGGGAAGGTGGCGGCGGTGTCGAGTCGCAACGGGACCGTGATCTTGCGACTCCACCCCGACGGGGTTCGACTGAGCGACGAGTACGACTGGTGGTACAGCATCACGTCGTTCTTTCCGAGGACAAGCCCTCATGGACTGAGGGTCGGGGCCATCCGGTAGCCGAAAAGCGGAAGGCCCGCTTTCGCGGGCCTTCGAGCTTGTTGAGCTGCCTGTGACGAGGCCCTGCATTTACAGGACCAGGCACGTTTCGCGTGCCGGCACTCAGGGGGGAAGGTTGATTCGGGCAACCCGCGCCGAGATGACCACTCCGAGAGCCACTGCCGGAAAATTCCCGAATCCGACGTGGCAACGCCTTTGCGCATCCCCACCCAACGACGGCAAGTTACTACCGTGGGTAGCAGGGGTCAACATTTTCGGCGTGTCTATTCAGGGGGGTTTCACGGCGCTTTCAAACAGTCGTTTGCGCGATTGGGGTTTCCGACCCTCGTTCCCGGCGTGAAGAGCGACCGCGATTGGGGGGGGCACCACGTGGACATGGACATCGATGAGTCGACCTTGGGCGACCTGGGCCTTGCCGCCGGCGATTCTGGCCGGAGGTAGAAGGAAGACAGTGGCCCCGCTAACGCGGGGCCAGAATCAAGGATCAGGAGGTTTGTCATCACCTTCCCGAGCCTGCCGCGCGTATCGCCCGAATAGGATCTCGGCGCGGCCTTGGAGTCGGCACTAAGGCCGAAGACCATCGTATTGGACCGGCATCTTCAAAGTGAGTCAACGGCGGCTCGCAGCTGCACATCAGGACCTAACCCTCCCTGTGTATGCGGGGGTTGGGGTGAGATCAAAGATCGATTCGAGCGGATCATGGTGGAAATCCACCGCTCGAGGCTTCAATGAACATCAAACGCCAGACGCTTCGCTTGTACGACTGTCTCGACCTCGTGCTGCGACTCGAAATCGACTCGCGCCGCTCCATTCTCGACCTGTCCTCGGCTCACTTTCTGGCACTCGCACGCGAGGGCGAAGACGCGCTCTATGCTCGTGCTGACGCGGTTCGTGCTGGTGCCGCGATAGCTGAGAAGATCGCACGCGAAACGCGCGAGTTCCTGACATCCAGTGGCGCCGAGGGCTCGGAAGCGCTGGATGGTCTTTGCGCCCGCCTTGAAGAGATGCTCGATGATCTAGAGGATCGAGCTGTTTACGCGCCTTACCGCGCCCGCGAAAGCGTCACCGTGTTCCCCGTGGCTCAGCCACTATCGGACGCCGAGTGTGAAGCGGCATGGACCTCGGCCGAAAGTGGGGATCGGGAATAGCCCCGTCGATCTTCGGGCCGCCCCTTCGGGGCCGCCGCCCTGGGCGCTCCGCGCTCGAGCCCCTGCGGGTCTCGCCCCGGCGGGCCTGGTCGGCTTCGGCCTGCGCGCTCCGCTTGCCCTCCGGCATCATGGCGGGATGACGCGCCCCCCATCGTCACCCCCCTCCCCTCCCCCGCTTCTGTTCGGGCCCTACCACCCGCCGGCCTTCGACATGCATGGCTGGCTGGTCGACGAACGGCTTGGCCTCGTCCGGGTCTACGGCTGGACCCATGCGCCCATCGGTTGGCCACGGCTGAAGCAACCGGGGCCGGCCGTTCCCGTCGTCACCGCCGAATTGGCCCGGGCCATCCGAACAGAGAGCGCGATCGCCGTGGCCCACTGGTGGGGCGTGTCGCGGGATCGCGTGCAGCGTTGGCGCCGAGAGCTTGACGTCGGGCAGTACACGGAGGGCACGAAGCGGCTCCTCAGGGACAACGTCGTGAGCGCGCCGGAGCCGCTGAAAGCTCAACGCCTTGCGGCACTCCAGCGGCCGGAAAGCCATGCCAAAGCCGGTGCCGCGCGGCGGGGAAAGCCTGCCAGCCCGGCGCTGCGCGCCGCGCTTCTCAAGGGGGCCAAGAAGCCCAAGTCGGCCGAGTGGGCGACCAAGGCGAACGCATGGATGCTCCAGGGAAAGCGCCGAAAGAAAGACCCCGAAGCCCGTTAACTCGAAGGCTTCAGGATTGGCTAACGTCAGGACGCCGGCGGCGCCTCCAAAATGGCGGAGCGCGCATCGATCTGCTCTTGCAGGCTTTTCGCCTGAGCGCGAGCGGCGGTGATGCCATCGGCGTCCAGTTTGCGGTCGCAGTCCGCTGCCTTGTTACCGATGTCGCTTTGGTCGACCTGCATTGCACCTGACTCCACGATCACAATGCGCCACGCGCAAGCCAAGATCGGATTGTGCGGAATGCCCGTCGCCAGCGTGTACGCCAGATTGCGTTGCGCTTGGTAATCGCCATTGAAAGCCGCTTGCTCAAGAAGCTCGTACTCACTGAGCCCTGACGACACAGCGGGTGCAGGATCAATTGCGGCTGGCGCAGGCGCGCTTTCCGACGAGGCTGGCTCTTGCGAAATCCCGCAAGCGACAAGCAACGCAGCAGCGAATGGGATAACGGTCTTCCGAATGTCCATAGAACCTCCTTTCAGTCTCGCGATGGCGCTTCGCTCAATGTGCCAACGGGCGGCTCATCGATCAAGCGACGAACACCGAATGCCTCCAGGCGTGTCAAGCCGGATCGGTTTCGACTTCGCGCCAGATCTCCCCTTTCTCCACAAGCTGGTCCAGCCGAATCTTTGAGACGCCGTAGGGGTCGCAAACACACTCGCGGGAAAGCCACGCATTGAGCAAGGAGAGGTTGCGTCCGGTGGGGAAGATTGCACCTTTTGTGTCCGGGTGCGCGAGGCATGCGCCACGAACTCCGGGCTTCAATTGGAAGTAGTCGAAGCTCAAGATTTGCTGAAATCGAAGCAAGCGCGCTTCGTCTGACACGGTCACGACGAAGCTCCTTGCGAATTCGCTGGAGGATGCAGTTCGCCCGAGAGAATGCCCGCAATCTTCTCAGCATCATCGACACGAAGCGCCTTCCGCGTTCGCTGGATTGCCTGAAGGCGTTCTGCCAGTGCCTCTGTAGGTTCACCGGCACGCTTCGCGGCCATGTGAAGCTGAAACACCTCGCCGTAGCGGACCGCCAATACTTCGATGGCGCGCTCGAAATCGAGGCCGCGATTGATGGGCGTGTTGTCGAGCGTGCGAGTCATCGTCGTGGCGCTTGGCGAATCCGCGGAGCCCAATTCGACCCTCACGATCCCTTCGGATTCGCTGGCGGATTGCCTTTGGCTTTGGCCGTGGCGGCCTGCTCCCACTTCCGGTTGCGGCGAGCATCTTCGTCGACGCGCGCTTGGCGCATGGCCTCACGCTCGCTCCGCTCCAGCTCGTCCTGTTCCATCTGGTACTCGGCATCGTCGCCCATGACACCTTCTCGCTTCCGTAGCGCCCGGCGGAATTGCCGCGACGACGAAAATTGAACCACAACTCCGGCGTGGCGTCTGGTCCCGGGGCGTCAAGGCTTGTCCCCGCCGTCCACGGCCGGCGGTAGCCGCCGGCGAGTCGCGGGGCCGCCTAAAGGCCCCCAGCGAGCCGGGTAGCGGTGGGCGGAGGTGGGCAAGCCAGGGTCGAGGTCGCACCGAAGCGGCTTCACGCCGGCGACGCCGGCGAGATCTTCCGAATCGCGCAGAGGACGCCGAGGGCGTCCGCAGTGGCGTAGTGCCCTGCCCGCTTTGCGGGCGGGCGAGGTCTTCAGGCCTGCGGGCGTTGCTTCGCGCCGCCCGCTGTTGGCCATCGCGTTTTCTCCGTGGTGCCGGGGCTGTTGTTGCTTGCTGGTGCCTTGCCGATCGGCCAATTCCCTAGCGCGGGCTCGCTCGCGTTCAAGGGTTCGCTGTCGCCGGCTACGCCGCCCTTGATCGCTCGCTGATCCGCCCGCGCAGCGGGGGCCTTACGGCGACGGCACTCAGCGAAGCATGGCCCCTAACAGCACACCACGGAGGTTTGCGATGACCACTCAAGCAGCAGGTAGCAAGAGCAACGGCCTCAGGCCCCAAGAGCCGGCTCGAGCATCTAGCAAAGCATGGCCTGGCCGTCCTTCGGACGAGAGCGAAGCCAGAGCGATCGAATGCGCTTGCAGCGAGGCGCTGGCGTCTACCGAGGGCGATTTGCTCGGGCTCGCTGCCGCGATGGGATTGAACCCCTTCGAGGCGATCGCCCTCCCCGCCGTCGTGGAGGTTGCCGCCACGAAAGCCGAAACCAGCGTCCGCGCCGTGATTGCAGAGGGCCTGACCAATGCCGCACTGCGTCGAATCCTTCGTGAGGCGTGCCGCATCGCCGCCCCAACCCTCAAGCCCTGAATCCCCCCGCGACCCGAGGACAGTTATGGACAGCAACGACAACAGCAACAACCCCAACACCAACGAGGAAGGCACGACGGCGCCGCGCGTGAGCGCTCGCCGTGAGGCCTATGCAGAACACCAGGAAGCGAGGCGCGAGCGGCTGGAAGGTCGCGCCATCAATTTGAAAGGCTTGGCCAACGCCTCGTTCGTGGCGTCGCATCGGGCCATTGCTCACATTCCGTTTGGCCAGCCGATCCTCGTCGGCCACCATAGCGAACGCCGGCATCGGCGCGACCTCGAGAAAAGCGAGCGCGCCATGCGCCGGGCCTGCGAACTGAGCGACGCCGCCAAGGCGGCCGAGCTTCGAGCGGCTGCCGCGGGCGGTGGTGGAATCTCCAGTGACGATCCCGAAGCCGTGCAGAAGCTCAAGGCGCAGCTTGCGGGCCTGAAGGCTACGCAGGAGCGGATGCGTGCCGCCAACGCGGCCATCCGCCGCGGAAAGGACGAAGCAAAGCGCGTCGCCTTGCTGGTCGAGCTGGGCTTCAGCGAGACGGAGGCCCGAACCTTGCTCACTCCGGACTTTTGCCAGCGGATCGGTTTTGCCTCGTACCAGCTCAGCAACAACAACGCGAACATCCGCCGGATCGAGCAGCGCATCGAGCAGCTGCAAGCGGCGGCCGAGCGCGAGGATGTGACCATCGAGGGGCGCGGCTACACCTACCGCGAGGACGTCGCGGACAACCGCGCGTGCTTCGCCTTCCCGGGAAAGCCGAGCGATGCCGTTCGCGAGCTGCTGCGCCGCCATGCCTTCAAGTGGTCGCCGACCCGGAGCCTCTGGGTGCGCCAGCTCACCGGATCGGCGCGGTGGGCCGCCAAGAGCGTCCGCGAAGTGCTCGACGCCGCAGAGTGATCCGTTCATGGCCTCGGCTGGCAGAGCAGCCGGGGCGCCTGCAGCAGCGAAATCATCGTGATAACGTCCATGATAACGACAGCCGACAACACCTCCCGCATGGCCTCCGCCGAACGCATCACGTTTCTGGTCTCCCCCGAAGAAAAGCGGCGGCTCGCCCGTGAGGCGAAGAAAGCCCAGGTCACCGTCTCGGATCTGATCCGGGGGCGCTTGTTCACTGGCCCCAACGACGACGAAGCCCAGGTGCGCGCTCTGTTGGCGGAAGTTCTCGCCTCTACGCAGCGCGCCCATGCCGCCGCCGATCGGATGCTCGAGCGCGCCGGAACGTTCGAGGCAAGGGCTCGCGAACGTGAGCAAGCCGCCCGTCGGGCGGCCGAGCGTGAGCTGTCCGGTCTTGATCCGATCGCGCTGGCCGCAGGCCTAGCGCTCACGCCGGCGACGACGCGCCGGCGGAAGGGTGGCCGCTAATGTCGATCACTGCCGATGTGCTCAACACCCTGAAGCAAGTGGTGTTGATGAACGACAAGATCGAGCGGCTGGAGAAGGCCGCGGACAAGCAAGAAGAAACCACCCTCGACCTCAGGGAGCGGGTGATCCGCCTTGAGGCTTTCATCGAAGTCGCGCGAGCTGCCGCTCACGCGCGAGCCCTACCCCCCGCTGGCGGTTGACCGGAGCCCCTATGGATCAAGGCGTCCTCCCCTTCTGGACCGAGAACGTCCGCGCCGTCCCCAAGGCAGCGGTCTACTCGGCACTGTTCGCGCCCCTGATGAAAGGCAGTCGGACGCATGTAAAGCGACAAGTCTTGGCAGTCGTCGGAAAGTACCGACTGATCTACAGCGGTGAACGGTTGGATCAATCCGATCTCGACGTGTTCCTCTGGCTGCTCCATAGGAATCGGCGAGCACGGGCAGAGAAGCCCATCACGTTCAGCGCAAACGCATTGATCCGTGACCTCGGGTTGACCAAGGGAAACGGCAATCGCGAGTGGCTGATCCAGTCACTGACACGGCTGTTGGCCTGCGGCGTCGAAGTGAAGTACGAAGCAAACGCTTATGCCGGCTCACTCATCAGCTCGATGATTCGGAACGACGAGACGGGTGAGTACACCGTCGTTCTCAATGCGCGTCTCGCTGGGCTGATGGACCCCAGCGAATTCGGTGGGTACGCCCAGGTGCAGTTTGAGCAGCGCCGAAAGCTCAAAGGCAGGGGGCTTGCTCGCTGGCTGCACGCATTCGCCGCTGGCGCGAGCCACAAGCCGTTGACCTATCGCTTGGATGCCCTTCACGAGCTGGCAGGAAGCGGTTACAGCCGCCTTCGCGACTTCAGAGCGAAACTCGACGCTGCCGCTGAGGAAGTTCGCGGCGCAGGTTGCCCGTTGGAGTTGTCCTGGTCTCAAGAGGGCGACACCGTCACGCTCACCGTTGTTCGGTCCGCCTCCTGATAAGCAGGCGCGGACCGTCTCAAGCTTCATTCGGCCCCCGGAGGGCCTTAAGTCCCATGAGCATGAACCCGTCCTGGAAAGCACACGCCTACCCGCTGAAGCTACTGACGATCCACATCCAAGGGACGCGGCACACGGACATCGATTCGATTGCCGGCCAGCTCGAAGCGGTGGCCAAACGTCTTCGAGCTGGCGACAAACGCGGCGAAGATCACGACGACGACTTCGGCTATCGCTTCGAGCTCGAGGTGGACTCGGACACCAGCGTTTTTGAGGGTGGCTGCGGGGGCTACTGAGGCCCTAAGCGCAGATCCCCAGCAAGGGGGGGGGGGCGCAGCGGTCGCGCCCACCCCAACGCGCGCTCTCGGCGGAACACACCAGCGAGAGCGAATCGCTGGATAGGAGGGGGGGGGCGCAGCGGTCGCGGTGCGCGGAAAGCCAGTAAACACAAGGCTCAAGAGGGGCGTAGCGGTCGCGCAGTGGGCCCGCCCCGCATCGAGGCTAACGCTCGGTGGGGGCGCAGCGGTCGCGCAATCGACCAAGTTCGCCATCGGAGGGGCGCAGCGGTCGCGCTTCAAGACCAAGGCCAAGACACCCTCATCAGCCCACGATTGGCTAGCTTGTTGTTTTTCTTTGTGTTTCTAGAAAACCTGGGGGGGCGTAGCGGTCGCGCTGGTTGCCAGTGGGTTATCCACAGAAACCACTGTGCCGAATGCCTGGTGGGTAAGCGTTGGGGGGCGTAGCGGTCGCGCCGAGGGGCGTAGCGGTCGCAGGATGTGCTTCCAGTAACGCGGTTGGGGGACGTAGCGGTCGCGCCAAGGGGGGCGTAGCGGTCGCGCCAAGGGGGCGCAGCGGTCGCGCCAAATGCCCGGAAAACCGCGCCACTGCTGCGTTTCGGCGACTTCCTTAGCTTTACTTAGGCTTATGACTTAACAGCAGTCCACCGCACACGTGGAACTGCCGGCGAGCGCGGAAAAGCCTTCCGGCTCTTAGGGGGGCTCCGCCCCCCTGCCGCCTCGGGCCCGCCCAGGTTCACGCCGGGCAGCGGCGCCGATGGCGCCTCTCCCGGCGCTCACCTTTCCCGGCATACCCCCCGCGGCTGCTGCGCAGCCTAAATCGGCCTCGGCGCTACGCGCCGAGAAGACAGCTTGTCTACGCTGCGGGGCGCTGCGCGCCCCCTGTCCTCGCGCGGCTAAACGCCGCGCTCGCAGCGTCGACCCCCCAGTGGAGGGGCTGCGCCCCTCCCCCGGCGCGTCCCGCGCCGGCACCCCCTCCGCGAGGTTTAGCGAGAAGCGAAGTCGTCGACCTTCGACCTTGGATCGCGTCACTGGCTCCGACCCGCTATCGGCAGCGCTCCCAGCGCAAGAGCAAGCGGGGCTCCTGCCCCTTCACCGTGGGGCTTCGCCCCACACCCCCAACAGCATCGGGCGGGGTGACTAATTGACCACTTGCAATCATTTTGTATTTTGATAGTGTATTCACACTCACCGAAGGAGCCCCCCGATGAACTTGTGGATCTTCTACAGCCCGGGAAACGACGAGCAGACCCTCGCCGCTTGTCAGGCCGCGCTGGACGTACTGAAAAGCCGAGGTGTTGCGCCGAGCGTCGCTGCGAACGCATCGCTGGACATGGCGAGCTCCGAGGACACCACTGCGATGGAGGCTTATGTCCAGGACGCCGTGGCGGCCTGGTATGCAGCGGAAGACGCCGCATTTCACAAGCTTTTCGAGCTGACTGGGCAATGGCCCGAACAGGCGGCACTGATCTGGTCGACCGGAGGCTGACATGGCGACAAGCAAGACGACGAAACCGACAAAGCCGACGCGGAACGCGATCATGCGTTTGAGCGACGACGACCACACCCGCCTCAAGGTACTGAGCGCGAAATCCGGTGTTTCGCTTCAGCGGATGATGGAAGAAGGCATCAACCTCTACCTGCGCGATAAGGGCGAGAAGCCCTTGAAGGCCAGGACCAAATGAAGACGCTCACCGTCGCGAACCAGAAAGGCGGTGTCGGCAAGACCGCGATCGCGGTTCACTTGGCCTTCTACTTCGCAGAAGCCAAGAAGCGAGTGTTGTTCATCGACCTCGATCCGCAGGGCAACGCGAGCAAAACGCTGGAGGCCCACCATTGTGGCGTTACCGCCTCCATGCTTTTCAGTGGGAAAGACGTAGCCGTCCCCTCCCCTAACGCCGACGGCTTCGCGGTGGTCGCGGCCGACGATGGACTGCACAACCTCGAGCGCGCCGACCCTAACGTCGTCGTGAAATCCTTCCTCGCGTTCCTTGGCGCGGCCGGTTCCTCGTTCGACGTCGCAATCATCGACACCTCCCCTACCCTGTCGATTCGCCAGACCACGGCCCTGGTCGCTGCTGACTACGCGTTGGCGCCTGTGGAAATGGAGTCTTACTCGATCACGGGCATCGCGAAGCTGTTGCAGCAGATCAAGGGTGTGACGGCGAAGTACAACCCGAAGCTCCAGTTCCTCGGGATGCTGCCCAATCGCCTCAACGCGCACAGCCCGACGCAGAAAAGCAGCCTCACCGAGCTGATGAAGGATTACTCGCGCTTCGTGCTTCCTGCGAAGGTGTCGCTTCGTACGTCGATCGGCGAAGCCTTGGGTGAAGGGCTCCCGGTGTGGAGGATGAAAAAGTCGTCGGCTAAGGAGGCCGGCATTGAGATGCGTGAAGCCATGAGTCAGGTGGCGCAGCGCATGGGCTTGGAAGCGAGGTAACCCCCCAATGAATATTGATTTCAGCGCACTCGACCAACTCGACAAACTCGCTTCGCCAGCGGTGTCGCAGAACGCACCGAAGTACCCCATCGCGGACATTGACGAAGACCCGAATCAACCCCGAACCGAGTTCGATGCTGAAGCGATGGCGGAGCTCACCGAGTCGGTGAAGCTCCGCGGAGTCCTGCAGCCGGTGTCGATGCGCAAGCATCCGACGCAGCCGGGCCGGTACATGCTGAACCACGGCGCCCGCCGTCTCCGTGCAGCCAAAGCCGCAGGCTTGACCGAAATCCCGGCCTACGTGGACGAGGAGTACGACGACTACGATCAGGTCATCGAAAACGAGCAGCGCTCGAACCTGAGCGCCATGGAACTCGCCGCGTTCATCCAGCGACGGATCAAAAAGGGTGAGAAGAAGGGCGACATCGCCAAGAAGCTCTTCAAGAAGGACCCGATGTTCGTGACCCGACATTTGGCGCTGATCGAGGCACCGGCAGAAATCGAAGCCTTGTATCGCAGCGGCCGATGCCGCGATGTCACTGCGATCTACAACCTGCGTCGGCTCTACGATGCCCATCCGGCCGACGTGGCTGAGTGGTTGGCGACCGAGCCTGACATCACGAAGTCCACCGTCGCTGCGATAGAGAGCCGCATCAAGGGGAAGGCTGCCGGTGCCGCGTCCGCAGAAGCGGGGCAGGGCAGTGACGGAACCGACGTCACCGATGGAATCCCGGAACCGGCAGCAGCGGACTCGTCCGGTCCTGGCGCCGACGCCCCCTCGAAAACCGAACGGAAGCCGGCCCCATCGCGCGCAGGTCACGCCCTCGGCAGGGCCAAGCTCATCGCAGAGGTGAAGGGTGTTCGCGGTTACCTCACCCCCGCAGGTACGGGCACGGGAATGCTGATGCCGCTGGATGGCACCGATCCGATGGAGGTAGCGCTTGGCGACGTCCGACTGGTGGAGTGGGTGACCTGACGCAAGGCGACGCATCGGCTCACGACGAACCCCGGCATGCCCGGGGTTTTTCTTTGCATGCAGGATTAGCGCCGGCGCTAATCGGTGCGGGGAGGGGTGTGGGGCGAAGCCCCACGGTGAAGGGGCAGGAGCCCCGCTTGCTCTTGCGCTGGGAGCGCCGCGAGGAGGTTAGGGCAGGGCCGAGACGCCCGATGGTCGTTCCCGAGGACACGATCCACCCCTGCCGAACCGTGGGCGGCGCCAGCCGCCCAGCTTTTGTAGCCGCGTGCCGCGGATTAGCGCCGGCGCTAGGAATTGCAAGGTGTTTGGGACTAGTGCAGGATAGGGATTGTGGGACGTTTTGTAACACTTGCCCTCGAAACCTCGACCTTCCAGGCTCTTTCATGGCTCGAAAAGCCCTCCATGCCCTCGTGGACTCCTCGGACTTCGATCGGTTCGAGGCCCGTGCGACTGCGGCAGGCCTTACGGTGGCGGCCTTGCTTCGGCGGGTCGCTTACGCATTTCTCGACAACAATCCGGGGGCGGCGCTTTCGACGGAGCGAGCGCCCGGCAAGAGTCGAGAGCGGAAGGTTCGGCTAACGGTGGAGGAAATGGCGGCCCTGGAGCACCGCGCCAAGCTGGACGGCGTAACGCCGGGAGCGTGGATCGTTCGCGTGATCCGGGCGAACCTCTTGGGGAAGGCGCAGCCCACACCCTTGGAGCTGGATGCTCTTCGCGCGGCCACGGAGCAGCTGGCAGCCGTGGGTCGGAACCTCAACGCTGCCGTCCACCGCATGCACCGAGAGGGGCGGGAGCAGACCTTGCCGATGATTGAGCTTCAGAGGGCGGTCAGTTCGGTGAGGGAAGAGGCTGCGTCTGTGATCGTGGCCGCCACCAGTCGCTACCGGAGTGATCGATGACCAAATGGCGTGACGACTTCATGGGGCCTGCGGGGCTGGTGTTCAAAACGCCGGTGAAGCCGAAGCGTCGACGGGTGCCGGAGGGTGGGGGCGGCAAGAAGCGAAAGCCGCCCGAGCGGGAAATGCTCGCAAGGGTGATTCGTACCGTTCGCCGCGTGCCACAGGTGATGGTGAAGGTCTCGGGGAAAGCGGGCGGGCTACGCCATGTTGCGGAGCACTTGGCCTACATCACCCGCAACGGGAAGCTCGTCGGCGAGCGTGGAGACGGCGAGGAGCTGAGAGGGGCTGCAGCCGTTCGGGATCTCGCGAGGCAATGGACGGAAGCGGGACATGACCGTCGCAACGCGCGGGACACGATCAATCTCGTCCTATCGATGCCCAAGGGGACCGATCGCGTTGCTGTCGCTGAGGCTGCCAGGGCGTTCGCTCGCTCTCAGTTCGGCGCGACCAATGACTACCTGATGGCCGTGCATGACGACACCGATCAACCGCATGCCCACATCACAGTGAAAGCGCGAGGCTTTGATGGGGTGATGCTGGACCCGAAGAAAGACGACCTCCAAGCGTGGCGAGAGGCGTTCGCCGAGGAGCTGCGGGCGCGTGGCCTTGAGTGCGAGGCGACGCCCAGGGCGGCCCGCGGCCAGGTGCTCAAGGGCGAGGTGCAGTCTGTGCGGCATATGCGGGATCGCGGCGCTGAGCTGCGTGTCGATGCAGAGCGCATGAGACGCGCCCTCGAAGTCGTGGAAAGAGGCCTCGGAAAGCTGGAAGCGTTGGAGCCGTGGGAAGCGGCCGTGAAGCAACGGAGCCGCGACGTAAGGCGCGCATGGTTCCAGATGGCGAAGGTGCTGGAGGGGGAGGGTGGTGCGGACTTCGAGCAGCTAGCCGGCGAGATCAAGGCGTTCGTTGCGACGATGCCGGATGCCAAAACCCGAAACACCTTGCTGGAAGAGCGGGTGCGAGGGGTTGTCCAGATGCAGCAATCGAAGGGGCTGGCGCGTGGAGAGTGATGACGGCGAAGACAGCCTGCGGGGCGACGCCCCGTGGCGCGACGCGGGCGTCTACGCCCGTGCCCATGACCTCGTGACGCTCATCAGCGCGTGCGTCGCGAAGGGCGACCGAAACCGCCGGCGACGCCAATGGCAGGACGCGGCGGAATTGCTGGCCAATGACCTTGAGTTGTTGATCGTGGTGGTGCTCGAAGGATTGCCGATCGACGTGCTCACAGACTTGGCCCATGCGCTGAAGCTCAATCGCGGGTTCCTGATGCGTCAGCTCGACATATCTCGGAGCATCGTCGCGAGCCGACTCAAAACAGGCTCACGTCTACCGAAAGACGAATCAGGTGCCGTCCTGACCCTGTTCCGATGGGTGGGGGAAATCGAGGGCTTGAAGAGCAATGGCACGCTCCCTGACGACTTCGACAGCGCTGCATGGGTGGGTGCGTGGCTCATGACGCCTCACGCGGCGCTTGAAGGAAGAACGCCGATGGGCTTCGTGGACACGGCCGAGGGGCGGTTCGCAATGGGCGCCTTGATCGATCGCGCAGTGCGGGGGCTCTACCCATGACACACAAAATCTGGCGGTTGGAGGTTGACGCGCCTGAGCTGGAGAGCGGAGCGGCAACGCACATCCGTGGAGCGGACGCTGAGGGTGACCCCCTCGACGCGCTGGTCTACTGCGCGAGCACGCAATCCTTGGCGATCATCGAGGGAGCGGTACGCCTGACCTTGCCGCGCGAAGTGAGGCGCCGCCTCGTTGAGTTCTCCGTCCCTCAAGACGTGTGGCTTGCCAGGGAGCACCTAGACGACGGACAGGCAACGGGCAGGTCGCACCTGCTAGGGCGTCGACGCCTGCGGATGGCTCTGAGTTCGTGGTCTGGATCGTCGCGAAGCGTCCTGCTGACGGTGCCCTCGTGGACGGCACCGGATGAGTGGATCGTGATCTTCAATCGCCGGCATGCTGACGCCAGCCGAATAACCGCGCGGGCGGTTGCCTCGGGGCATTACGTTTAGGAGCGGAATCGGCGCTTCAATCCCGCCAATCTTCGCGACGCACGACGGCCTGGGACCACAACTCATATCCGGGACGGACAGGGCCGGCACATTTGCTGTCGAGCACAGAGTGCGCGACACCGCCCGCGGTCTCCCAGCCATCGACAAGGTGCGCGACCACAAGCCGCTGCAGGGTAAAGGGGTCATCAGCAGTCAGGATCTTGTAGTCGGGCAGGGTGGGCATGGCGGTTCTCGGGTTACTCCCTTTCTCCCATGCTCCGCTGCGGCGCTTGAGTGGGCGCTGACTGTTCGCGGAGGAGGGTAGGAGAGAGCTGATCACCTCGACGGATGGACTCGGCAATGCGCGCATCAAAGCTGGCTTGAGCAGTTGCTTGCGACGGCGGCGGAAGGCGCTCGACAATGAACTTGGCCGCGGCGGCGCGAGCGGCGACAGCGTTGACCATCGACGGCTCGACGGCGACGGTCGGGTCTTTCAGGAATGCGGAGGCCAAGCGTTCGCCGTGCGAGAGCGCGAGGCGTTTGCTCCGATCGACGATGCCGGCATCAAAGCGGGCAGCGAAGGCGTGCAGCTGCTCGGGGTCGCGTCGGAGGGCGTAATGCGCGGCCTCCAACGCTTCGCGATCACTTAAAACTGCTCGCGGGCCACCCGGCAGCGCTCGTCCTCGCTCGCCGCCATCCGCCTCGAGGCTTCGTCCGCTTGATCGAGCCAAGCCAGGAAATCCGGGCTCGGGGAGGGGTTCGCTGCGGGCTTGGCGTCGGCCGGCGTCGGTGACGGTGCCGGCGGCAACGTGTTGCTCAAGGCGCCGTTCGAGGCGGGCGCGGAGTTCGTCGACATGGCCATGCTCCCGTAGCTTATCGAGGTGTTCCCACCCAAGGAGCCGCTTGGGTCGGAAGGGGTCACTCAGGTCTCGTATGGAGAATTGCACGCGCTCGCCGAACGTGGCGCGAATGGCTGCAAGTCCGTCCGCTTGACCGCCTTGGATATCCGCCATGGTGTTGATGCTCGCACCGCGGCCGTACTCGTGGAATCGGCGAAGGGTGTTGTCCATTGCCCGCTCGGGCGGCACATGGACGGCGACGATCTGCACGGAAAGTCCCGCGTCCAAAGCGGCGCGGATTTTCTTGATGCCGGTCTCGGGCCGCGCGAGCTGGCCCTCGTAGACGACGGCAGCATCCGTCGGCAGCGCGAGCCGCGACGTGGGCGACGGCGCCTGCAGTACGGACGAGGTCTTGCCGGCGCCGGGGACGCCGGTGAGAAAGTACGCCGCGTTTTGGCGGGCATCGCGTGGTGACTCCAAGGCCTGGCGGAATGCGGCCGAGGCGAGGACGGCTGCGGCGTTGTGGACGGGGCCGTTGAAGCGATTGCGGCTGTCGGGATCACGGGCGAATGCCGGGAACAATTCCTTGGCGGAATCGGCACAGACGTAGCGACCGCCGAAGGTCTCGGGCAGCTCGCGATACCGATCGAGGAAGCCCGACGGGTCGGCCTGAAGATCGGCCGCGGCTTGAGAAGCGGCGGCCTGTCGATCGGGCTCAGGGTAGGTGTTGACCTTGACCGCTTCGAGCGCGATCACCGCTCATGGTCCTCATCCCTACCGCGGATGGGCTCGATCATGGGCGGCTTGTCGCGATCGAGGAATCGTTCGCCATTGACGATGCGATCGGCGGCCTCGCTCTTGAGCCGCTGCATGGTCTTGAAGACGTCATTGAGATCCGTGCCGTTCTTCAACAGCTCGGTCGCATGCTCCTTGATGCGCTCCTCGAGCTGGACCATGAGCTTTGCGAACCCAGGGTGCTCCACCTTGGCGGCGTCCTGATCCTCAAGCCACCGATTCATCGCAAGGCGAGCGACGCTGCTGGCGCTCGGCGCTTTCGGCGCGAGGTCCTCGAGTTCGTTGACGACGGCCGCGGCCACCTCTTCGTCCTCGATGACGTATTGACCGTGCCCCACTCTGGTGACGAGGTTCGCGTTGCGCAGTTTCGTCAAAGCATCGTTGATGCTCTTGTTGTTTAGGCTCGTGCCGACGCGCTCCACGTAATCCTGCTGCGCTTCTTTGCTGAAAAGCGAATCGCCATCGGCAATGCGCTGGATGATGACCTTTTCGATTGGTCGCAAGCGGGCGAGCTCGACGCGCACATCGGCGGCGGCGCGAAGTTCGCCGATCTGCATGTTGAGGTACTTGTCGACGTCGGCGCTGCGATCCGTTGCCATGGAGACCACCATGGACTTCAGCGGGCCAGGCTTGCGCTCCAGCTCTTCGAACGCATGCAGTAGGCGCGCTTCGTCGACAGTGACGCCGGCGAGATTCTTCAACTGCTTTGCCATGAATCGCGCGATCCCGTCGTCAGGACTGGGGAAGTCGGGCATAGCGCCATACTGGTAGAAGGCAGCCTTGCTGTCGTTGACCAAGCGCTGGATGCCATCACGGGACGATCCGGTGAAGATGGGTTGGACCCTTCCGGCGCGGGCGCTGGGGCTTTGAAGAAAAGCACGCAGGGCGCTCGCAGTTTCGAGCGCGTTCTTGCCAGTGGCCAAGGCCTGTACTTCGTCGACCATGAGGACGATCGGCTTGCTCGTCGCTCGTGCCATGCGATCGCCCCAATAGCTGATGGCGAGCGTTGGGCTCGACGGCGCCTCGGGCGTCGGCCGATCCTTGAACGACAGGCTTTGGCCGGCGAGTCCGACGCTGGTGACCTCGGTGCGGCCAATGCGCTGGAGAAAGCCTTGCGGCTGTTCTAGGGTCAGGGCGGCAATTCGGAGCTGTTCCGCCAAAGCGGGACCGGGGTCGAGCCGTTCTTTCCACAGATCCACGAACACGGGAATGCGGCCGAGCTCTTGGGCAACGTCCGCGACGTCGTTTGCGAGGAAGGCGGTCTTGCCCGTCCTGCGCTGACTGAAGAGGGTGATGGACTCGGCGGGGCCTGGGCGCATCAACTCCAGGTACTTTCGCGCCAAGTCGGTGCGGGGGTAATGCCAGGGATCGGCGGACATCGCGGGGCTCGCGGGAGGGGGGGGGGAGATCCGCAAGTTACCCCTTGTTACCCGAAGGTAACAAGGGGTAATGAATCACCGTTCAGCTGCTTCCACGGTCCGCGCTTGGGTGGGGGCCACCCGCAAATCGAGCTGAATGCTCGCGCCATTTCGGGCCGATTCAACCAGCCGTTCGGTAATGCGGGACTGCGCGGCCTCCCGTGCGGGCTCGGGGGCTTTTTCAAACGCCTTGAGCAAGACCGTGCGAGCAGCGACGAGCTGCTGCAGCTCAGGGCTCCGAGCGGCTAGAGCAGGGGAGGGGCGAGGGCTCGCAATGGCCTTGGCCAACTCCTCCCCGTAGGAAGCCGCCAGGCGCTCGCTGGAGCGTTCGGCGGTAGCGGACGGGGCGAAGGCCTCGGCGTACTCCCGGCGCGCTTCTGGCGACGCCTGGACGGCGTAATGGACCCGAGCGCGAAGCTGATCGATTGCGTCACGTTCTGCAGCCGGCGCATTCCGGGCGGCCGACGCCTCGGCCGCGTTGTCGAGCGCGGCGGCGAGCTGGGCCTTGGTGGGGGCCGAGAGGGTGCTGCGATGGGCCTTGAGGGCGTCCGCGGCGCCCGTGGGGCCGTTTCGACCCGGAACGGAAGTGACTTCCTTGAGGCCTACATCGCGGACGGTAATGCGGTCGACGGTCCGCGAGGTTTCCAGTCGAGAAACCGTCTCGGCCACGCCGCGATATTCCGCCAGTGCTCCAGCCGCGTCGCCGGCGCGAGCATCGACACGCTCGCGTCGCGAGGCTTCGACAACGACGTGGCTGCGCGTCTGACTGTAAAGCTCGTTGACGGCCAGCGCTTCCACCTGCGTCCTGTACCCGGCCTTGTCCAATGCCGCGGCCATCGCTTCGATGGCCGCGGGGTCGCGGCCCGTGGTCTGGATGATGAGATCCCGGCGATGAAACGCGACGCCATCGGCAATACGCGCGGCCGACGCCGCCGCTTGGGTGGCGGCCTCGGAAGCGGGCAGCTTCAGATTGTCGGCGTAGGACCGGGCAATCATCGACTCGCTGACGATGGCGGCGCCGCGTAGCTCTTTCTGGAAATCAGCGGCCAACGCATGCGTTGCGGTGCCCGATTGGCCGAGGACGATTACGGCGCGGGGCGTCTCACTGGCTTGCGTTTCGTGGCGGAGCTGGTTGACGCGCATCGCCTCGAACGAGGCGGCGTACTCACGCGGGTCCATGACGGTGCTCCTCGATGATCTTGTTCAGGCCTGCGATGTCGGCGGGGTCCATGGCCAAAAACTGTGCCTGCAGGGCGCGGCCCCGATCGAAGGCCTCGGCGATACGGTCGGGGTGGGCGCCCGTGCGCATCAACTCCATGTAGTCGCCGTCGTTGCGGCTGATGGCCGCCGAGATGGCTTCGTGGGCGGATTCAAAGAGGGTGTTGTCGAGGACCGGATTGGGCGTGCTCGTGGTGTTCATGGGGGGGGCTCCTGTGGGTTGAGGGCTCAGGCTGGGCGAGAACGCGTGACGCCAGGCTGAGCCCTCGGGGATCAGCGCTCTTGTCCTTCGCGGGCAATCGCACGATCGGGGGTTTTCGCTTCGCGCAAACGAACAGCGGGAATGTCGATGCCGGACTCGAGATCGCGGGCGATATTCGCGCGGGATTTCTCGAGGAAGGCGGCGCTCGCGGCCCGACTCATCGAACGGCTCGCGAAAGCCTCCATGGCGGCCTCGAGCGCAAACGCGTTCTTGAGCGCGGGATGCCTTTCGACAGCAGCAACCCGCTGAGCGGGAGTCCGAGCCTCGCGGAAGGCGGTTGCAGCAGGCATCGACGCTGTACGGGTTTCACCGCGCTCAATGGCGTTGCGAGCGGTGCGGGCATCGCCGCGTTCAACGGCGTTCGCCTCCTTGGGTTTCGGCGAAGCGGCCGCCTTCCGGCTCTCCTGCAGTGCGGAAAGGCGAGCCTTATCTTCGGGCGTCGGCGAGTAGCCGCGTGCCTCGATACCGCGAAGACTTGCCTCGGTCCACATGGCGCGGCGGAATTCATCGGTGCCGGTGAGGTTGATGGCCTTCCAGCCGCGAGCTTCCGCGACGTCGACGAGCGCCGTAATGTCCTGGCCGCGGAACGCTTCCGCGACCTCAAGGCGGGTGCCCTTGTCTTGGAACACGAACTGCGGGGCCTTGTCGGCCGATTGGTCCTTGGAGAAAAAGCGCGAGCCGACGACGACAAACCGGGCGTCAAATCCGGGCGGGAAGGGCGCCACGGGTGCGGGTCGACGGGAAGCCGGCACATCGTCCTTTGCTGATCCGCTGGCGTCGCGGTCGACACTGATGTTGGACGCAGCCACCGCGACGGCGACGGGGGCACGATCAACCACCGCCTCGATTGCATTGAGCGCGGGGTTGGGGGCCTGGTCGCTGCGCCCGTTCCGCAGATCATCCATCGCGAGGTCGACCGCGCGGCGGGCCTCATCATCGCCCCTGTCAGCCTTGGCCAGCAGGGTGGCGAATTGAGCTGCCGCGGCTGCGGCCTTGGATTGCGACGACAGATCCAACGCGAGCCGGTCGCTCGCTTCATCGAGCGTTTCGCGGGCCAGCTCTGCCGAGGCAATCGCCGAGGCAATCTCGCTGGTGACTCGCGGATCATCGCTACCCACTTGCTCCTGCAGACGACGGGCATCCGCGATCGCGGCTTCATTCTCGCGACGCTCGGATTGAATCGCCTGAGCGCGCAAGATCGAGGCGCGAGTAAGTTCAATCTCCTCGGGCGTGAGCCCTTCGAAGGGTGATTTCATGGCACGTACTCCATTGGCGAAAAGGGCCGCAGAGCGGCCCTTTTGATTCGATCAACGCTCGGCGTCGCGCTGCGCGCTCTGCTGCTTGTCAGGAGCTTGGCGAACATCAACAGTGATCTCTTTTCCAGTGTGGAGCGAGACACTGATTTGGTCGCGAATCCTCGCAACAAACGCCGCATGGGCTTTGCGCGAATCGATGTTCTGATCCGCATACTTGACCGCTGCGGCTTCAGCAGCAAACGCCGGCGCGAGCTGGGGGAAGTTCTTCGTTGCCGTCTTGCGATCCTTGTCGGTCGCAGCCGACTGGAACGCCTGGACGAGCGGGTTATCATTCGCCGCGGCCCTGAGCGCCCGCGTTTCGAGAATCTCCGCATCCTTTGCCGTGGGGTCGTAGCCGCGGGTTTGGATACCGCGCGACTGCAGCTCGACAAAAGCCGATTGCTTGAAGACCTTATCGCCAGTCAGCTCGACTTCTTTCCAGCCGCGAAGCTCCGCCGTCTCGGCCATCGTGCGCACGACAAACGTCGTGATGGGTCGGTAGGCGTGCATGCGGTTTCCGCGATCAACCATCTCGAGACGATTGCTCTCGAGGTTGGCGGAGAAGTACGCGTTGTCCCGCTTGATGAAGTGTTTGGAGACGGACTCAGGCATCTCACGAGTGGGCAGTTGGCCCTTCGGAGATGGATCCTTACGGATCATTTCATTGAGTGCGCGATCGCCCGTATAGGGCGATTGGTTCGTGCTCGACATAGTAGGAAACCTCTCAAAGGTTGCTATGCGCGTTTAGTTGTGAGCTGAGACCACATCGCGTCAGCCAGCGCCTCGGCATCTTCTTGGGTGATGTCGCCGGTGGGAACGGCGATACCGGAAAAATCCAAGTCGAAGTCCGATAGGTCACGAGTATAGAGCGTATCGATGTCGCTGACATCGACCGGGCGCGTGGTGACCGGCGGCGCCTCGGGAATGATGGATTCGACCTGGACGGCCCCGACCTCGGGGACCGTTGGCGGGGGGACAATCCGGCCTGTGAAACGGGTGTCCTTGAAGTACCGGATTTTCTCACCCTTGATGGGCTTCATGCCCCGAACCATGACGATAACTTCGTCATCGGGCATTTCCAGCAGCTCTTGAGGCATACGAAGGGCTCGGGCGGCCTCGCTGATGTTCATGCTCCGAGAGCCCGAGCTGAACCCGCTGGGGCGCGATCGGGAAATGCTCTTGACCGTCTTGTTGCCCAAGCGCTCGGAAAGCTCCTTGGCTGTCGCCAAGCTGCCCGGTGTGTAGGTCACCTCGATGCGGTGATTCTCTTGGAAGGTCCGCGCGGCTTGCTCCCCGTACACTTCGTTGACCTGGGACCAGGACTGAAACACCGGGAGCAGGTGGAGCCAGTAGCCGCGGAGGAACGCAATCGCGTCCACGATGACCTTGAGCTTGCCGAGAGAACGGAACTCATCAAGCAACAGCGCGCAGTGGTACTTGATCGTCGGATCTTCGTCCGGGCGGGTCCGGACGTTCACATCGACGAGCTGCTGGAAGAACAGGTTCAGGAGTGGCGCCAAGCGGCCGAGGTTGTCCGGGCTGATGCCGATATAGATCGTCATCCGCTTCCGCCGCAGGTCCGCAAAATCGAAATCATTACCCGACGTCGCGGCGTCGACGAACGGGTTGAAGTAGATCTCGAAGGCGCTGGTGAAGGTCTTCAAGATCGAGCCGCGGGTCTTGTCGGGCGTTCGCATGAAGTCCTCGAGCATGCGGACACAGGTATCGCTATACGGCCGACCGGCCCGCTTGGCATCGTCGAAGAACTTGCGAAAGCGTTCCGGGTCGCCGCCGTAGGCTTCGCGGGCCATCTGGCCGAGCGTGCGGAGCTTGTCCGGGGTCTCGAAGAGGTACAAGCCCAAACCGAGGAAGAGGCTTCGAGCACTAGCCGCCCAAATCGGATCGCCGCTGTCCGGATCGGGAAAGAGGATGCTCGCGATCTTCTGCAGGTCGTCGACGCGGAACGCCGGGTCGTCACGAACGTAATGCAGGGCGTTCCACCGATGCGTGCGGCGGGTCGGTGACGCCGGATCGAACAGGAACACCTCATGCCCATGTGCGGCCCGGAACCCGGCAGTCAGCTCGAAGTTCTCCTTTTTCATGTCGAGCACGACGAAACTGCCGTCGTAATTGAGCAGATTCGGAACGACGAAGCCCACACCCTTACCGCTACCCGAGGGAGCGGCAAGGACGATGTGCGGGTTCTCGGTGAGCGAGGCAATCAAAAACTTGCCACCCTCCTGACCCACGATGATGCCGTCCGTCCCACGAAGGCCGGCGCGACGGATCTCCTGCGGGGTCGCCCATCGCGCATCGCCGTGAAGCGATTCCTTCTTGGGGATGAGGAGAAGCAGGAGCGGCAAATAGAGGACGGCACCGCACACGGCGGCGCTAATCAGCCCGTACTTCTGAACAACCTCGTTGGTCGGATAAAGCCATGCGACTTCCGCCAGGGAATACCACGCGACGGCGTTGGGGTCGCCCATGGCCAGCAGGCCGTACAGGAACGACGACATCGCCAACCAGAGGGGCAACAGCATGATGCCCACAACGCCGACTACCGCGAGCACGCGGGCCTTGCTTGGTCCTGCCACAGGACGCTCCTCGAGTTATGCGCTCAGGGAGCGCTTGTGGTCGGGGTCGTAATAGATGCCGGTAATGCGCCGCCGCCCGTCCACGCGCGAGAACTGCAGCACGATGTCGACCGTCATCATGACCATTTCTTTCAGATCGGCGCGACTGAAACCGGCGCCCTCCGGAGAGGCCTTGAGCATTTGCGTCAGCGTTTCGAGCGCCTGGCGCGGCGAATTGGCGTGCAGTGACGTAATCACGCCGGGGTGGCCAGAGCTAACCGAGCGGAGGAAGTAGTACGCCTCGTCGGATCGAATCTCCGTCGGAAGAATCCGATCCGGCTTCATGCGAAGGCAGCTCTCGAAGAGCTGCTTCGGCGTGGCTTTACTCAAGCCCTGGCCATCCTTCGAGTAGTAGAGGCGCACATGGTTGGGCTGTGTCGGCTGCAGCTCGTCGGAGTCCTCGATCGTGACGAGCCGCTGGTCACTGGGGATCATGTCGCAGAGCGCTTTTACGAGGGTCGTTTTGCCGCTGCCGGTAGCGCCGCTGGTGATGATGTTTTGATTTGTTAGGACGGCGAGCTCCAAGAAACGCCTCACCTCGCCGGCGGCGAGCAAGCCTTTCAGTTCGCGCTCGGCATCCGTTTCTGCGCCTGTATCGATCCGCACGTGATCGAACGCACCTTGCGCCTCGTAGTCGCGCAACGCGAAACGCTTATTCGACGGCTTGCGGATCGTGTACGACACGCAACCGGCTGTCGTAGCTGGCGGAATCACGATCTGCACGCGCTCGCCAGTGGGTAGCGCGGTGCTGAGTATGGGCGTTGTTGCATCGAGCTTTTGCTTGCTGGCGGTGGCGATGAGGTTCGCAAGTTGGCGCAGATTCTCGAAAGGCATCTCGAGCTTGTGCTTCTCCCATCCAGTCGCCCCTTCGATCCACGCCTCCCCGGGGCGATTGATGCAAACCTCTGTCACGCCAGGAAGATCGAGCAAGGGCCGGATCGGGGAAAAGTAAAACTGAAGGGTGACCGACGACACCTTCACGAGAGGCGCAGAATCCGGCGAATTCGACACGGGGGCGGGCGCACCGTCGAAGAAATCTTCGGCGTCAGGATTGGCGCCTAGCTCGAACGATGGGCCATTCGGGTTCATTGGGACGCTGCCGGCGTAAGGGCGTAGACGGTGCCGAAATCGAGATCCCGCGCGACGGTGATGTTGATGACCTCGCCCGGGTTCTTGGTCAGAGTCGGCGGCATGTTCACGGTGTTCTCGACGATGATCGATGCGGCGTCCTGCGTCGCGTCGCCCGTGCTCTCAAACCGAACGCCGCCGCCGTTGTTGTTCTGTGACTGCCGATCGGCCGCGTACTGTGCGACGTCGTCGACCACGGAAATCAGCATGGCCGAGCCGAAGCGCTGCCAGAAATGATTGTTGACGTGGCCATCCATGCCCGAGCGCCCGAGGCTGTCCGTACCCGGTGAATCAAGTTGGATGACAACGCCGGAAGGCGTTTCAACGCGGGTCCAAAGAACGAAAATACGATTCATGCCTTGTCGCAGCTGGCCCGACTGGTACTGGCCAACGACGCGCGAGCCACGTTCGAGCAACAGGACCGCGCCGTTTGTGGAGTAGACGTTGTTCGCCAGAACGCACGTTGTCAGCCCGGGAACAACGGACGAAATCGCGGTTTGCAGCGTGCAGTCCAAGAACATGCCCTGGGTAATCATCATGTTGGGGTCACGGAGACGCGAAGCCGTGACGCCTGAGGTGACCGATGAGGAAAGCGCACGACTCAGCGACGACGAACGCGCGGGCGCCGCAGCGGAGCCCGGCGTGGCTAACGAGCCCTGCATCGCCGCAAGCATCGGGTCTTGTTCCTCGGCAGCAAGGAAGTTCGCGCCAACGCCGGGGCCTGGTCCGGTAGCTGCTGCGCCGAAACCTCCTGCATCGTCACCCACCATCACCTCGCCCGACCGGCGGCGGGTCTTGATGGCGAGGGCGGCTTGTTCCTCAGCCGTAAGCTGCTGGCGTCCGCCGCCCTGGGGCGGCGGGGGAGGGGTACGGCCCGCCGGCACGGGCTCCTGTGCAGGGGCCGGTTCAGGCTCCCGGGGCGTCGCGGCGATGATGTCGGACCGGTTGAGGTCCGGCGCCGCGGCGCGCACCGCCTGCTCTTCCTGAGGGTTCTGGTTGGCAGCGGCACGCTTCTCGCCGATGACGCTGGTCAGCCAGAACAGGCCGACGGCGACGATGAGGACCGTAATCACACCGCCGATGACGAAGACCCAAGCGTTACCACCGCCACGGCGCTTCTCGGTGCTGATGGAGGGGATGCCGCGCTCGGCAGTGTTCTCAGTCATGACGCAACGGCTCCGTCGGGGTTTCAGCAGGGGGGTTCAATGACGACGCAGGGGAGCCGATGGGTTCGCCGGCGGTAGGCCCAACCCGCTTGACTTGATCGCTGCGCGTGGCGTTCTCGTTGTCGACGCCGATTGCGTCGAACGAACGATTCTCGAGGCAGGCCACCGATTCCCCGCGACGAAGCACAAGCTTCCGGCTTACGCCTTGGATGACGAACTCATCACCACGCATGGTCCCGTTAATCAGCGACTCCGAGCCGTCCGCGTTGACCGTGTAGACCGCGGGCACCTGCTGGGCTCCTGGGAACCGCAGGTAGGTAAAGCGACCGTCATCGCAAGCCTCGGACGGCAAGAGCGTGCTTTCGCCCTTGGCCCAATAGTTGGTGTTGTTGCAGTCCGGTGCCTCGAAAAGCGCATCACGCGCCTTGGCAGCCTCGGCGCGAGCTGCCGCGTCGGCAGCCACTTCCGCCGAGCGCGCCGCCTCATCGAGCGGGTAGCGGAAGCGGACGTGAAACATCATGTCGTTGGACAGGGGCGTGCGCGCTTCGTGCGCGGTCAGGAAGAAGTGGTACACCCGGCGATTGGTGACGACGGTCAAGCTGGTCTCCGCCTGGTCGCCCTTGGGCTTGATAAAGAGATGGTGTTTGCTGTCCACGATGTCCCAGGCCTGGGAGTCGCCCGCCGCAAGATCGGTGACCTCCTCGCCTTCCGCGAACTGGACGTGGGTGGAATACCCGAAGTGACCCACAAGGCGGGTCACGTCGTCGGGGTTGTAGACGATAAAACGGACGCGATGGTCGTCCGAAATCCGAACAGGAACGGCTTCCGCCAAAACGGTCGCGGGCACCGCAACCAATCCCACGAGGATTGCAATGGAGAGGGGGGCAGAAGCGCGCATTAGTTGACGCTCCCCGAGACGACGGCCTCATCGTCAATGCGGTAGTCCGTGACCTGGAAACCCACCGGATTGATACGGCGGTCGGCCTCATCGAGCGGGGGTGAGAGATAGTCGAACGTGATCGTCGCGATATGGCGCGTCGTCCGGCCATCGCCGCCGGCGTCGCGCTGCGTACGCTCGAACCGAACGACACCGACGTTGGCAGCCAGGAAGGAAATCGAGGTGATCTTTGCTTCGATCATCCCCTGGCCAATGACTTTGATCGGACTGCGGGGATTCTCCGGGCGGACGTGCTCATAGACCGCTTTGCCAATGGCGGGCGTGCTCATCAAGCGAACCTTCTGGTAGTTGTCGTACACCAGCGCGAGCGAGTACTCCTCGCGTGCATTGACGTATTGCGACAACCAGTACTTGTCGAGCACTTCGTTGGTGCCAGCGACGACGGGCTGATCGGTCACAACGACATCGACGACACCAGTCGTGTCATTCACGCGGACGATCGCCGTCTGGACTTCCTTCAGCGGAGTGAGAAACGCAATCGCAATAATCGCAGCCACGAGGAGCACCGCGAGCACCCAAACGAACACCCACGCGCGGCGCTCAGAGCGCCGCGAACGGAGGGCAGTATCGATCTCCCACGAAATGCCACGATCGAGGATGGCGTCGACGTCCTTAGTCATGGCTCTCACCGTGCGGTTGGGTGTTCGAGGGGAGGGGCGTGAACTCGCCAGTGCAGCGCGGCGGCTTCTTTGCGGCGCAGCCGGAGAGGAGTGCCACCAAAGCGATGGCTACGAGAACGCGAAAACGCATGGGGGTTACCTCGGGGAAGCGGAATTCGGACGACGGAAGGTGTTACGAGCTGCGCGAAGTGCTCGGGCGGCGCCACCGGAAGCCAGGCGATCAGCGACGTGGTCACCAACGCCAGCACGGCCAGCCTTAAATCGGGCGGTGCGCGCAGCGCTGAGGCCAGGGTTGTCGGCACCGCGGCCTCGCTGGTTCGAGCTACCGCGGCCGGCAACAGCAGACGCCGCACCAGAGACACCGGCCATGCCGACACGTGCTGCCATGCCGGCAACGCCGCCCATCGACGCGGCGACGCCGCCGGCTAGGCCGGAGGCAAGCATCGAACTCATGGTGAAAACGCCGCCGCAAAGGATGGTGAACCCGAGCAGCTTCACGGAGCCCCAGAGCGCTTCGTTGATCTGCGACTCGGAGCCTAAATCACCGGCAGCAGCGGCAATTAGGTCTGCGTACTCGTTGTAGAAGGTGAATGTAATCGCGAGCACGCTGCCTACGATCACAAACAGCAACATGAAGTTCGCTGTCTGAGCTACCCATGCCTCAAAGAACTTGGTTGTGCTTTCCCAGATCGCGAGCATGATAAAGAGCGGCCCGAGAGCGAGGAGGATGCTTAGCGCGATTTGTGTCGTGAACAGCAGGGCAGCGGCTAAGCCAGTAAAAACAAGAGAGACGATAAGAACGAAGATTCCGACGAAAGCAAACGGCAGTGCTAGAAGACTCGCAGCAACGCCGTCTGCGGTGCTGTAGATCTCGAATAGTCCGAATCCGGCATCCCATCCCTTGCCGAGTCCTTCGTCGAGCATGTTCGGGACACTACTGGGTGTGGCGAATGCCGCACCTGCCGGAGCGCCAGAGGTGATGATTGCTGTCGCTAACTCACTAGGCGCGTTCAGCGCAAAGGGGACGATAAGGTTTAGGTAATACCCGCCCGTGAAAGCGATCGTGATGATAATCGCCATGCGAAACAGCCGAATGATGCCGTCTTGCAGGGGCTCACTCACTCGATTCAAGACGACGCCGATCGCCCACCAAACGACATACACGGTCGTGAACGTCACGCCGATCGGGCGCACAACATCCATGACGGCAGTAGCGCCCCCGGTGATAAATCCGGTTAGAACGGGATCAACGCCATCCCAGAGGAATTGATAGATCATCGGCGCGGACATGGATTTCTCACTGTGCGTTCTTGAACGCTTCCCACTCTTCGAGCTTTCGCTGGTAGAACCTCTCGAGGTTCTGTGCGCGAATTGCTTTGGGGCGGGTAAGCCAGCAGGAGGGCGGGTGAATTCCCTTCGATTCGTCCTGATACTTCATGCAGTGCGCTTTGAGCTCCAACTTTTGTTGCTCATTCATGGCTGCATACTCGGCGTACGTCTTAGGCCAAGGCTCCGGAATTCCTTTCTGGCACGCCGCGAGCGACAAAACCAAAACCGCGAGTAGGACGAGCTGTTTCATTCTGGACACCGTCATGGTTGTGGTTTGGGGGGGGGTAGCGGTGGGGGCGCCTGGCGCCCCCACTTTCGATCAACTCTCGGAGGTGTAACGACCGCCGTACGCATTGAGCATCCGCTGCCGGAACTTCGCCTCTTGAGCTTTCTCCTTCTGCTCAATCAGGAGATTCATAGATTCCATCCTGAGCATTTCGGCCTGAAGGAATGCGCTCTCGGCGCTGATGCGCGCCGTCAGGTCGTCGATCGCTTTGGCGTCTTCGGCGTCGCCAATTTTCTGCACGAGCTCGCCGATGTTCTCGAACCGATCTTCGAGCGCGTTATGCACCGCTTCGGCCTCAGCAATGCCGGCGGCGATGAGGTCCGCGTCATCGCTGTATGACTGGCGAAGACCCTCGGCTACGCCCTCATTCCACTCCGTGGAATTGGCCGACCAAAGGCCTTGATCCTGCTTGATGGCGTCGACGCTCTCCTGGATGTCTTCCAGCGTCGCCACCAGATCCCACACTTCATGCGCATCGGCCGGGATGTAATCGCGGACGGCGTCCTCGAGAAGCATTTCCATGCCGCGGCCGCCCGTGATCGCGTCCACCTGCTCCTTCGCTTTGCCATAGATCGCCTTGGCCTGGTCGAGCTGGGCCTTCAGCTCCCTGATCTGGTCAACCGCGTGCTTGACCTGCAGGAGGTTCTGCTTGAGGTTGGTCGGGTCGATGACCGTAATCGCCGTCGCCGTGTTGAGGGGGGCGGCAAGGCCCAGCGCCAACAGCACGCCGGTCGCAACAGCTTTCATCTTGTTCATAGGGATCGCCTCATTTGCTGGAAGACCGGGAGCCACGTTGAAGGGTCGTCGCTCGTCTGACGGATCGCTCGCTGAGCCAGCTCAACCGTTGTCGCAGTGGACGACAGCACTGCAAGTTCATCATCGAAGCCGCGCAAGTTCAGTTCGCAAATGCAGGCATTCGGGCCTTGCTTTGCGAGAAATCCACGGAGATTGTCCCGAACCATGTCCTCGCGGACGATCTGGTACTCGCGACGCGACAGCTTGAAGCCGTCGATGTAATCCTCAGTGCGCGCCTTCGGATTAGGTAGGTAAAGCTGGGTGACGCACTGCTCGATGAGCGCACTGCTGATCTTGCTCGTGAGCACGTCTTGCGGGCTCTGCGTTCCGAACATCGCCAACGCATTTCGCTTACGCCAGGTTTTGACGGCATCCAGCGCTTTCGTCTCAAAGTATTGATCGAGCAGCAGCTTCCAGAACTCATCCATGTTGCCGATGAAGCGGCGCCCGTCGATCAACTCCTCCATGCGGTGGAAGAGGTACATCACGGCCGGTGAGCGCAGATCGTCGTTCTCGATGAACGCCGTCATGTCGAAGCCGAAGTAGCGATTGCCCGAAAGCGAAATTCGATCGCGCGGGTTGTCGAACACGAACGCCAGGGACCCGTTTCCGCTGTACATCCACTTGCTCAAACGAGCCGAGAGGCCATCGGGATCGGTGGGGTCGAGGAATTCGGCGAGCTGGCCAAACTGCCGCTGATCCTGCGGCAGCGAGAACACGCCGGCGATCGCCGACGTCAGCTCGGCCTCTCGCGAAGGGGAGAGCGGGCCGCCCCCAGCGCAACGCTTCACCAGGGCCTCAACCATCAAGCGCTGCGCGGGCGTGTCCGGTGCGTCGAAAGGGTTAAATCCGGTGGGCTCGCCCATCTTGAGCGTGAAGTATCGGCCGCCCATGGCGCGGATGAAAATCTCCTGGCCTTGGTCTTTGTCGAAGCTGAAGACGGTCGGCTTGTACTTCTCTGCTTGCGCCAGAAGGAAGGTCTGCACCACCGTCTTGCCGGCGCCGGTCGGTCCGAGCATGAGGGTGTGGCCAGCGACTCGCTCGTCCGCATCTTCCTCGTTGACGGATTTGCGTGTCGGAAGATGCAGGTTGAAGTAGAAGGGCGTCCCGCTGTTGGTCTTCAACAACGTGAGGGCGTCGCCCCACTGATTGCCCTTCGCCTTTCCGCTTGGGTAATTGTGCATGCTGGCCAAGCCAGCGAAATTGCGGTTGGTCAACGGACTCTTGCGCGGGCGAAGATTGAACACGCCAGGGAGTGCCGCCCAATAGGCGGCCTCCAAGCACAGGTCCTCGCGAAGGGCCTTGAAGCCCTCCTCGGTGAGCGCGGCAATCGCCATCGAAACGTTCTTTCCGAGCTGGGCGCGCTCGTCGGTGAGCAGGAACAAGCTGATGTGGTGCTCGCCGAGGGTGATGCGGCCCGCGATCAAGTCGTCTAGAGCAACGCTGATCTCGTCGATCTGCGACTCGCCGGCGTCCTTCGTGTTGAGCAAGCGGCGCTGTTGCGCTTTCATCGCGCCTTCCGCCGTCGATTTGCTCAAGCACGAGAACGACTGCGCCAGAACGAACGGGAAGGGCTGCGTCAGTAGGATATTGAGCTTGCCGGGCTCGGTGTACTCGGGGTCTTGGTTGACGCCGACGGCGGCCAAGTACCGCGAATGATCGGCGTGTCGCAGTTCCGCGGACTCAACGCCGAAGAATGGGCGGCAGGCCATCATGGAGTAACGCAGCGGGCCGCGCGGGACCGGCACCGGCGTGTGTTCGCCATTGAGCAGGAGCGCGAAGAACTCAGCGACCTCGCTAAAACGGACGTTGCCCTTGGTGTAGCACCCCAAGCGGCTCGGCACCCACCGCGAAAGGGATGCGACGAGTTGCGCGGCCATGTCGTCGATGGCCTGGTTCTTCTCGCGGATGACCTCGCGGGCACCGGCCTCGGTGGCCTTGCCCTTAATCAGAGGCGCCGGATGGCGGTACACCAGCGTCACGTAATGATCGTTGACGAGCATCGACGTGCCGGCGAGGGATTTACGGTAACGCTCGTTCAGGCGATCCGCGAACGTGCCTTCCTCGAAACTGCCGTCGGGATACTGCGACTCGAAGCGACGGACGGTGTGCGTCCAGATCGACACGCGGTCACTGCCGATGCCTCGAACGAACCCGCTCAGTATCTCGTGCCAGGTGAGAAGGTCATCGTCATCGGCCGCTTCGTGACTAACGCCAACGAGCTTGAAGACGGTGACCACATCGCCCTTGTCCGTGCTGACGTTGTGTTCCGACAGGTGAGCGCCATAGGGAATGCGATCGCCTGCAAAGCGATCCGCCATCGCCTGACGGAGGTTAGTCAGCAAGGTCATAGTTTTTTCGGTTCTTGAGGGGGGAGTAGGTCGCCGCTTTCCAGAAGCGGAGACCGCGATTGGAGCCCGTGGTCTGAAACCACAGGCCCCAATACTCAAAGATCCGAGCGTCCTGCGCGGCGACGATGCGTGCCCCAACGGTCGCCAGTCCGGTGAGCATCATGACCGCGAAACCGGCCACGAGACCCATGCGGAAACTGATCGTCAGGATGAAGGAGAACGATCCCAGCATCATGATCGTGAGCAATGCTGGGACCGGTATGCCCCACACGGTTCCGGGGCGGCGAAGGCCGCCGAACAGGGGATCGCTCATGGTCAGACCGTCGGGGTGCCCCAAACAGCGTTGACGATCTCGGTGGCGGCGCCGGCGAGGAGCACACCGATGAAGCCCTTACCAGCCGACGTCCAATCCATCTTGTCGAGGGCGATCATGGCGCCGATGACGACGATGGCGAGGATGCAACAGATGCGAAGGCCCCAGATGAGGAAGTTGAACATCGCGGTGCCCTGGGCCTGGGCGTTCGCAAAGCCCTGAGCGAGGGCGGCTTCGGGGAGGAAGAGCAGGGCGGCCGCGATGACCGCCGAAAGGAGGAACGACAAGGATTGCGTGGACTTCATGGTGGGGGCTCCGTAATCAGCAAGGTGGGTGGAAGGGTGTTGCTCGGTGCAAGTGCTCGGTAAAGGCGATCAAGGTTCTTGTAATGCCGCTCCTCCTTGTGGCGCGTTCCGATCAACACCACGAACGAGGTGCTGAACTTCGGGAGGGCGCGGACTGAGAATCCGCGGGGGCTGGCGACGATCACCAACTGCGTGATCAAGTGGTCGCGCAACATCGTCACGAGCTCCGATTCGAAGATCGTCCCGTCGCGACGAAGAAGGGAGACGGGCAGCTTGAGCTGCACGGTCTTGGTGGGGTTGGCCATGGTTCTCGGGCAATCCGTAAGCCTCGGTGCCGTCGAGTTTGGCAGGCTCAGGGGTGGTCTCAACTCCGGCTTCACGTCCCCACACGCTGCGGGTTTCCCGGTTTGAGCCGAACACGTGGCTTGGCGGGAGCACGAGCGTGGGGGTAAAGCCCAGCGTCCGCATCTTTGCAAAAAGAGCGGTTTCTACATCCGCAGCAGGCTCGCCAGCAGCAACGCGGGCGTTCGCTTCGGCGAGCAGTGCGTTCATAGCCTCGTCCTGCGACGATTCCGCAGTGCGGGCCTGAAGCGATGGCGCCAGGAACAGCGCAACGTAGAGGGCCGCTCGGAGGGGCCGGGGGGCGCGGCCTTGGGGGGCTGTAAATGTATGCATTTATGCAGTGTCGACGGCTTCCGTGGGTCTGTCAAATGCCCTCCGAACTTCCGAGGGCATCGCAGACCTGCGCATCCTCTCACAGTTTCTTAGCATTCAGGTGTAGATCGGCCGGGGTTTGGCCGTAGCGCGTTCACGTTTGTCAAGTGCCGCAGTGCACAAGTGGCGTCACAAAGCGATCGATGTTCGCATAATGCCCGTTATGTTGCAGTGCAGCAAACACAACAAAAGTAAAAACGCTCATTTTGTGAGCGCCTTCCGATCAGCATCGGGGGAAAAATCGGTCACACCGCTCGGCGACCAGCAGGTGGGACGTCCGGCTTAGCGCCCGGCCAACGCCTCGAGGCGCCGCAGGACCAGCGGACTCGCCGTCTCGCCAGCGAGCGACCAGCGTAAGGCCTCCGCCACCGCGACCGGCCCGACAAGACTTGCCGCATAGTCATCGGCCTCGAGTTCCCGAGCGGGTCTTGTCGCCCATAGGGCCAGGGAAGCCAAACCGGCAAGCAGTGTGCAGTTGACGATGACCCAACCGACGGTTGGCGGGTTCGTCAGGCTCGAGAGCGCGTAGAAGAGCAGCAAGACAAACGCGCCTGCCATCGCCGCGGTATGGCCGCGACGGATATGGCCCAGCTCGTGCGCGATCACCGCCCTGCGCACGTCTGGGGGAGCATCGGCCAGGTTGCCGTCTGTGACGATGAAAGGGCCGACTGCAATCGCACCACCGGACCGCTCGCTAGACCGCTTTCTGCGCGTCCATAGCAGAGGGCGCTGGGTTCGCCTCGGGGCTTCGAGGGCAAGAATCGCAGCGAGATCGTCACTTATTAAGTGCCTATGATGGTTCATCGATGCTTGATTCCCAACCGAACCGAAACACGGCGACCGCCACGCCAAACGCGAGCGACCACGCCAAGGGGGATTCAGGCCACGCGGTGACGATCCCGCCGCAAAGAGCACCCGGGATAGCCACAACGAGTAGGTTTCTGAAATGACGCCCAGCCATAGTTGGGTTCCTTTCAATGCAAGCCTGGCGCGGCCGAGCTTGGGCGAGCGGCGCGGAGAACTTCCGCCAGATCGTTTCCTCGCACAAGGCCTAATCCATCCAGAAGAACGCCGACACCGCGCACCTTTGCAAAGACATCTAGTCTCAATACCGTGCCGGCATTCCGAAGCAAATCTTGGAAGGGGTTCGCCCCCTCTACCTCGTAGGTCACCACAATCAATCGCTTGCCGTGCTTAGCTGCCCAGTTCCTCGCCGACACGAGGAAAGGGCGAGAATCCTCGAACGGAAATGCGTGATCGACTATCAGCGTATCTAGGGAATCAGCGTCGGGGGTAATCCAGCGACGGCGGCGCTCGTCGAGCAGATCAATGAGGTGGCAGCGCGGATCGCTCTTGGAAAGCTGACGCATCAGCCAACTCTTGCCGACTGCGGATCTGCCACAAATCAAGACTGGTGGTGGTGTGGTCATCATTGGAACTCGGTGGTGCGACGATGATCGAGCCGGCCCCTAAGGGCCAGGAGGCAACCGTTCGAACGCTGCTACAGGTGCCGATTAGGGTTGGATCTCTTCATCACCGTCGCCGATGCGTGGCGCCGGATCGTTGTCGACGGCGCCATACGACGCGCTGATGTTGCGGAGAATGTCGTCGTTGTCCGAATCGGAAGGGCACGACGTCAAGAACTCCAAACGCGCCGTTTGCGTCGCCTCACCATCGAACACTTCCTGCTGAATCGGCCCGTTGCGGGTCGAGACGACGACCGTGCGCGTCCGGACGATGTTGAAGTAGGACGCCACCGCGCCCTCGCATCCCTCAGCAATGCCGCCGTTTTCGGACACGCCAGCCATGCAAAGGAGTGCCAAGCAAGAAGGCGTGTTCGTCGCCCCTTCGACGGGCACTTCGAAGTCGACAGGGTCTAGGTCGTCGTTCGGATCGACGTCTTGCGCGATAGCGGCAGATGCGGCGACAGCGGCAAAAAGCAGTGCCGCGAGCTGGGCAAACTTGGTCATTGGGATACCTGCTTGAGGGGATGGAGGGGGGTACGGGGAAGCTAAGCCCCGTGGAAAAACAGGGTATTCGTAATCCGCGGTTGGAATCCGCGTCTTTCGGCTCAGAGCTCGCCGGCTTCCAGCTTCGCGATCAGTGTTGTGATGTCCACGCCGTAGACGGGCCGGGGTTCGGCCACGCGCAGTGAGTCGTCCCGCTGTCGCAGCGCTGCCGTGCTGAATCGCCCGTAGGTCGGCCGATCCCGCTCCGGCGTCCTTCTCTCGAACTTCGGCCTCGCCCTGTCGCGCTTGTGCATGCCCTCGGTGAACAGGATCTTGGCTCGAAGGGCCTCGAAGCTGTAGCCGCGGCCGAGCCGGTTCATGACCCGGATCAGGTTGTTCAGGCTCTCGGTGTAGGCGTTGGTGACCGGATGATCGAAGTAGGCGAAGACGTGCGGCTCCCAGTTCATGACGGCCCGGACGAGATCGCCGAAGTGCGGCATGAGCTCTTGGGGCACAGACCGATGCCAGGCCGCCCAGCGAGCCTCCGCGTCCTCACGCGAAGTGGCCTGCTCGTAGACCCCGTAGAAGGCTTCCTTGAGCCTGTAGGCCTCGCCGAGCAGGGGGTAGTTCTTCACCCAGCCGTCCATGGTGAACCGCTGCTCCGGCGTTAGGTCGGCCTCTCGGCGCAGCAGGACGAAGCGATCGTGCATCAGCCCGCGCTTCTGACGAAGGGTGAGCTCACCCCGCATCGACTTCCGGGCGCGCTCCAAGGCGTCATTGGCCATGCGGACGACGTGGAACTTGTCGATCACGATGGTCGCCCAGGGCATGACGGCCTTCACCGCGTCGCGGTAGGGCGTCCACATGTCCATCGCGACATGCTGGACCCGGTCCTTCTCGGGGAGGCGGGCCAGATAGCGGGCCACGGTCTCCTTGTTCCGGTTGGCCAACAACTCCACGATGGTGTTGTTGGCGATGTTGCTGACGACGCACCGCGGCTTGATCAGGTGGATCTCGTCGATGCCCATCCATTTCGGGGTCTCGAAGCGGACGGTCTTCTCGAGCTCGGTCACGAAGTCCCGGAAAATGTTGCGAACGGTGCCCTCGACCACGCCCGTTTCCTCGGCGATCGAGGTGAAGGTCCGGCGCATGGACTGCTCGCCGATCCAGCGCACCAGCCGATCCGTCATCAGCCGGTTCTCGGCCACTGCCGGAGTCGTCTCGGAGAAGGTCTTGCCGCAGCCCGCGCAGCGAAAGCGGCGGACCTGAACGTAGATGCCGACCCGCTTGCCGTGAATGGGGAGGTCCTTGATCACCGCCTCTCGGACACCCCACGGCGAGATCCGATCCGAACCGCACTCGCGGCACCTGCTCGGCGGGTCAACGATCTCGGCGCGCACGTGGTAGTCGTGCGGCTCTTCCTCAACAGCAGTGACGCGGAAGGCAGAGAGATTCAGGATGTTGATGTGCATCCTTAGTGGCCATCGTGCCAGCGCAAAGAGTAGAGCCGGCAGATGTGCTGAATCATCTTGCGATACTCAGCCTCAGCGTCAATTCCCATCGTCTTGTCGAGTTTCGGTGGATTCACGTTGTCGATTGCGAGGGGAGCAATCAGCATGAAATCCAACGCTGCAAGATGTGTATCGGACCCCTTGCGGACAGGCAGCTCACGGAACATCGCAATGGTCTTCGCTGCGTCATCCGCCGTGTTGACGCTGACACACGTGTCGAATTCGGTCCATAGGGATTGGTCGCCAGTGGACAGACGAGGGCGAACGTGAGTCTGGAACGTTCGCTTATGCAGCTTGGCAACACAGTCCGGCACGTTGAGAACACGTTCGCAAACGCCAACGATCAAAGTCGCCACAACGATCGTCTTCGGATTGGCGCTATGCGCGGAGCGTCTCTCACGATCGATGTCTTGCCAGCGGGCATTCCTATTTCGGTGAGCCGTGACAACCGACTTGTTCTCGATCAGGAGGCGAACATCGGACAGGTACGGGGTGCCATTCGGCTTTGAGGCGCCGGCGATCAGGTCAGTCGTCCGATCATCAGGCCCCTTCGTCTTCTCCCACGTCCGAATCGCACCACTCGCCAGGTCCGAATCGAATGCTTTGCATGTGTCGCGAAGGTCGGCGACGATCCTGCGAGAAATGAGGTCGGAGTGCGTCTCTTTCCGATGGTTGTGGTAGCCGTTCGCCCTGATTGCCCCAAGGATCTCTTCGAAAACAGACATCAGGCGGCCATCCTCAGTGGAGCGTGGGCGAGGACATGAGCCGGAACTGGGAGCTTGCGGAGAACCGAGCTTTGCAGTCGGAGAAACCCGTTGGCTGCACGCTGACAGTTCGCCTCAAGCCATCGCCTCGCCTCAGGCCCATTCAGCCATTCACACAGCGCATCGAGTTGATCCTCCCGCTCAGGGACGATGTAGTAGACGCTGTGCAAAGGGATGACGTCGCCCGTTCGATCGACCCAGAAGAACGGCTCCTTCGTGATGTCCTTGAAGAGAATCTTCGGCCGGAGAATGTCGGCCGGGAAGTTGTCGTGAAAGGCGTACCACGGCTTCCTGGCAGCGCAAGTTCTGCGCTTCAGAGCTTCCTTAACGCTGGCCTGGGCGAAATGCCGCCCAAGAGCGCCAAGCTCGGAGTTCGCCAACAACTCGCCGGAGTCCCCGTAGGGGATGAGGATCGCTCTGTGAGGGGTTGGCAAGGGCATGCCTGTGGCGAGATCTCGTCCCGCCAATGCGGGCTTGGCAAAAGCCCTGAGCTGCTTCGGAAGATCGGCCATCACTTGCACATAAACGTCGTCTGCGCCGGTAGCGACGCCTGCGCTGACGCGAACACATACATCCCCCAGCAGGGGGCCGTCGGTCGTCGCTTGCTCACCCATCATCTGAGGCCACCAGCCTTCGCCATCACGGGGCAGCTGTGCTTTCCGTGTCGCCCCACACCGCAGCCGAACATCAGTGGATGCCGGCTCGGCGGTCCCCCGATCCAAAGTAGTGATTGCCGGATACGTCGTGAACCCCGGGAAGGCATCCTCGGGAGCGAGGTGGATACTTGATACGACAGTCTGCTCCGCCATCAGGCGTCGAAGCTCTTTGGCCGCGGCGACGTAGAGAAACTTCTCGGGCGTGATAAAGACCAAGCGCCCATTCGGCGCAAGCTCTTCGATCGATCGTTCGAAGAACAGCATGTAGAGATCAAAGCGACCTCGCGCAGACTTGAAGCGCTTGCGGTACTTGTCTCGCTGAACGTCCCCGCCGAGGTTCCCGAGCGAGACGTAGGGCGGATTCCCGATGATGAAACGGTATGAGGTCTTCGCCGGCGAGAGCAGGTAGTCAGCTTGGACGATGTTGACGGAGGGGTAGGCAGCGAACCTCTTTCGCGCTTTGGCGGCCAGAGAGGGGTTCAGCTCGACTCCCGTGATACTCGGAACCGGAACGCGATTGGCTTCGCACCAGCGAAGGACGCCGGCGATGAATGCGCCACCGCCACATCCCGGGTCAAGAATTGCGTCGCCAGGGTTCGGCCTGCCTGCATCAAACAGCCGCTCGACCATCTCATCAACGAGACCGTCCGGGGTGGGAACGTGGCCCTTCAAATGAACCTCTCTGAGCAGCGCGCTGGGGCGGATTCCCCGTCACTGAGCAAGGCCAGTTTGCGCCACCTATGAAGCCGCGTCAACCGCACTTTACGAAGTAGAGACTGCCGACACCTGGGCGAACTCCCCGACCGAGCAACCACGGATTACGAATACCCGAAAAACATACACAATTACAGCGACGTTCGCTCAGCGTACCGCTGCACCGACGGGGAGCGATCGGTGCAATGGACGGCTAACCCTACGCAGACGGACGCGGATAGGCCCTTTCGGTGGAGGTAGGCGGCGGAATCGCCGGCATGGGCTCGGTCGATTCCCACGTCCATGAGGGGATCGACGACTCGGCCATCAGGCTTTCAAGCTTCGGTCGGAAGAGTTCATCCGCGTCGCGCGGGATCAGGTACATGGCCAAGGACCCGGCCACGTCCGTGAGCTGCAGCGTCGCCATCGGCGTCGATCGCGAGAGGTTGTAGCGCAGGCCCTTCACAAAGCGACGTTCATCCGCGACGAGTGCATTGGTGAGATCCGCGTCCTCGAAGCTGTCGACAGGCAGAAAATGCTTGTCGA
>ERZ1066123.195-NODE-195-length-48696-cov-17.430727_pt1 | contig 48696 bp, 47 predicted proteins | sample MGYA00382770_ERZ1066123 | MGnify/ENA primary metagenome ERZ1066123 (study PRJEB33369, sample SAMEA5778353) | biofilm metagenome | biome: Industrial cooling water; feature: Water cooling tower basin; material: Biofilm | place: United Arab Emirates | collected...
TGGCCGGATAGGCCTGGTCCCGCTCCACGAACTTCAGCAATTTTGTTGCGCCCATGCCGGCTGATCCTTTCGTCGGCGTGTGCGAAACCACAGGATACGGCGCTTGTCACGCGAAAAGCGGCATTTAGGGCAATATTTATGCCCTAAATTGCGGCGCAGGGGCGCCGAGGGGCGATTTCTCGCATCATTTTATGGCCGTTCCGGCCCTATCGCAGGGCCAGCCACACCAGAGCGGCACCACCGGCGGCGATTCGGTACCAGGCGAACGGCGCAAAGCCGAAGCGGCTGACCAGCGCGACAAAGCCCTTCACCACCACCAGCGCCACCACGAAGCTGACCGCAAAACCGATGCCGATGGCGCCCAGGTTGGAGGCATCGAGGCTGTCGCGGTTCTTCCACAGCATCAGCACGGTGGCCCCCGAAATGGTGGGCACGGCCAGGAAGAAGCTGAACTCGGCCGCTGTCTTGCGGTCCACGCCCAGCATCAGCGCTGCCATGATGGTGGCGCCCGATCGCGACACGCCGGGGATCATGGCGACACACTGGCCCAGCCCGATGAGCAGGCTGTTGCGCGTCGTCAGCGCCTCAACCCCCGATATCCGCGCAGCCCCCATGCGCTTCTCGATGGCGAGGATGGCAATGCCGCCCAGGATCAGCGAGACCGCGACCGTGGTCGGGCTTTCCAGCAGCGCCTCGACCGCCTTGATGAACAGCACGCCCATGACGGCAGCGGGCAGAAAGCCCAGTGCCACGTTGCGGATGAAGGCAAGGGCGCCCGGCTCGCGCACCAGCAGCCCGCGCGCCACGTCGACGAAGCGACCCCAATAGGCCACCAGAACAGCGAGAATGGCGCCCGACTGGATGGCGATGTCGAACGTCGCCCCGGCCTCGCCGGAAAAGCCGAGCAACTCGCCGGCGAGGATCAGATGCCCCGTGGAAGAGACCGGCAGATATTCGGTCAAGCCTTCAACAATGCCCAGCAGGATGATGGTCAGCAGGTCCGGCTGGTTCACGCCGCGCCACTCTCTGGCTTGGCGTCCGTCGCCGCGAACCGGCCGCCCGGCCGGTAGCGCAGCATCATCTGCGGCACGAAGGCGCTGAGCGGCGTGGGCGAGATGCCCAGCTCAGCAAGGCCCGGCATGCCCGGTGCACACACATTGCCCAGCTTCAGCATCGCAAGCTGATCGCTGTTCATCGGCATGAAGGGCAGGATGTCGCCCAGCTTCGCCAGCAGGCCCGACGTGAAGTCCGACAGCGGCACCACCGGCCGGTCCAGCCCGGTCAGATCGGAGATCATCTGCAGGATGGTCTTGAAGCTGAGCACATCGGGCCCGCCCAGCTCATAGGTGCGTCCCTGCGCATCGGCCCGGCCAAGCGCCGCCACCACCGCATCGGCGACGTCGCGCACGTACACCGGCTGGAACAGGCTGTCCCCGCAGATCGCGGGCAACGCCGGGGCCAGCCGCGCCATGCCGGCAAAGCGGTTGAAGAACTGGTCTTCCGGCCCGGCGACAAGGCTGGGGCGCAGGATGGTGGCGGCCGGAAACGCGGCCAGCACCGCCTGCTCGCCCTCACCCTTGCTGCGCGCGTAGGCGATGCGGCTGGCGGCATCGGCACCAATGGCGGAAACCTGCACGAAAGCGCGCACGCCGGCGGCCGCGGCACAGCGCGCCACCCGTCCTGCCCCTTGCGCCTGCAGCGCATCGAACCGCTGCGTGCCGCTTTCGGCCAGGATGCCGACCAGGTTGACGCCGGCGCTGGCGCCATCGAAGGCGGCGGCCATCGCCGCATCGCTGCGGATATCGCCCGATACGATCTGGATCTGACCGAGATCTCCCAGCGGTTTCAGGAACAGCGCGCTATCGGCGTGGCGGGAAACCACGCGCACCCGGCAGCCGGCCCGGGCCAGCGCTTCGACCACGTAACGCCCGATGAAACCGGCACCGCCCACCACCGTGACCAGCGCGCCAGCGGCCAGCGGGGACGCGGTTGCTGCAGGATTTTCCGTCATGATGAGCGCCATAGCGGCGAAATCCCGGCCTGTCTCTGGCCATGTTGCCCCAGCGGCGCCAAGCCCGGCGCCAAGCCCGCGGCAGTGCCGGCTTTTTGTGCAAGCAGCGATTGACAACCCCCGATTCCACCCATATCAGCCGCCGCCTACCTCCCGGCCTGCCGGGACCGTGCCCAGATGGCGGAATTGGTAGACGCACCAGCTTCAGGTGCTGGCGCTCGCAAGGGCGTGGAGGTTCGAGTCCTCTTCTGGGCACCATCATTCGAAAAAGGCCGCTCCCGCCGGGGCGGCCTTTTTTGTTGCGCTCGGCCGCCAGCGCGGCATCTATGCAGCCTGGAACAGCCGCACGGGGAGTGCAGATGATGACGCGCATCGAGGGTGCGGCCGCCGGGCTGCTGACAGGCACGATGTTGGCGGGCACGATGTTGGCGGGCACGATGTTGGCGGGCACCATGCTGGCGGGGCCGGCACGGGCCGCACCCGCCGTGGCCGAAGCCGATTTTGCCACCAGCGATTTCCGCTTCGGCGATGGCAAACGGCTGCCCGAGCTGAAACAGCATTACCGCACGCTGGGCACCCCGGTGAAGAACGCCAGGGGCGAGATCACCAACGCGGTGATGGTGCTGCACGGCACCGGCGGCACCGGCGCGCAATTCCTGCAGCCGCAGTTCGCCCGCCTGTTCGAGAAGGGCGGCACGCTCGATGCCGCGAAATATTTCATCATCCTGCCTGATGGCATCGGCCACGGCGGTTCCTCCAAGCCGTCCGATGGCCTCAAGATGGCCTTTCCGGCCTATGACTATGCCGACATGGTGAAGGCGCAGGCGCTGCTGCTCGATCATCTGGGCGTCAAGACACTGCGGCTGCTGATGGGCACATCGATGGGCTGCATGATGGGCTTCCAGTTCGGCATCGACCAACCGGCGCGCGCCCAGGCCATCATGCCGCTGGCCTGCAACGTGATCGAGCTTGCGGGGCGCAACCGCATGTGGCGGGCCATGGCCATTCAGGCCATCAAGGCCGATCCCGACTGGCAGGACGGCAACTACACGCGGCAGCCGCTCAATGGGATGCGGGTCGGTGTTGCCCTGCAGGCGATGGCCAGTTCCGCGCCCCTGCGCATGCAGGCCGACGCCCCCACCCGCGCCGCCGCCGATCAGCTGGCAAGCCGCGCCATGGAAACCGGGCTGGCGGGCAGTGCCGACGCCAACGACCGCATCTATCAGCTGGAGGCCAGCCGCAACTACAAGCCGCTGGCGCGCCTGTCGCGCATCAAGGTGCCGGTGACCTGGGTCAACAGCGCCGATGATTTCATCAACCCGCCCGGCATCGGCCAGCCAGCACAGTGGGCAAGGGCCATGCCGAAAGGGCGCTTTGTCCTGATCCCCGAAACCGCCGAGACGCGGGGCCATTCCACCCACACGTGGAGCCAGTTCTGGGACGGCGAACTCAAGGCCCTGCTGGCGCGCAGCGAATGACCGGGAACGGTTCGGGCAGGGCATCCCGAAAGGGCCGGCACGATGGCGGGCCAGTGCTGCGCCTGCCGCCGCGCCTTTCGGTTGGGGCCAGCCTGGGGCTCAGGGTGCTGCTGGTGCTGGCGCTCTTCGGGCTGGCGGTGGCTGGCCACTGGTTCGAGCGCGACGGGTTGAAGGACAATCTCGACAACCATGTCTCGTTTCTTGATGTCATCTACTTCACGGCCGTCACCGTCACCACGGTGGGCTATGGCGACATCGTGCCGGTCAGCAACGCCGCACGCATGTTCGACACGTTCGTGGTGACGCCGATCCGCCTGTTTGTCTGGCTGATCTTCCTCGGCACGGCCTATAGTTTCTTCCTGCAACGCGGCTGGGATCAGGTGAAGACACGCATGACGCAACGCACATTGAACGGCCATGTCGTGGTCTGCGGCTATGGTACCAGCGGCGCTGCCGCCGTGGACGAACTGAAGGCGCAAGGCGTCGACTGCGGCGCCATCGTGGTGATCGACCGCGATCCGGCGCGCATCGAGATCGCCAATGCCAGCGGGGTGTTCGGCATCGTGGGCGATGCCACCCACGACGACGTGCTGGAAACCGCCTGCATCGGGCGCGCCGCCCGGGTGATCATCGCGCCCAGCCGCGATGACGCTGCCGCGCTGATCGTGCTGTCGGCACGCCGGCTTTCTCCGTCGGCGCGGATCAGCGTGGGCGTGCGCGCCGAGGAAAATGCCGATCTGCTGCACCAGGCCGGCGCCGATGCCATCATCAACCCGGTGCTGCTGGGCGGGCAGCTGCTGGCCCGCGCCGCCACCAATGGCCATGCGGTGGATTACATCACCGATCTGGCCGCCGCCCATGGCCGCGTGGCGCTGTGCGAGCGCGCCGTGCTGCCGCACGAAGTGGGCCAGCCGCTGTCGGCACTGAAGACCGGGCTTGGCGTGCGCATCATCCGCGCCGGCCAGCCGATCGGCTGGTTCGAGCCGGCGGCGGCCGTGCTGGAGGCTGGTGACGTGGTGGTGGAGATATTGCCCACCGGCGCCTGAGGCGCGAATCAGCCCGGCGCGCCGCAGGGCGCGATGCCCGCTGGATTGCCCTGTGCGACATGGAAATCGGGCACGTCGCGGTTCACCAGCGCGCCTGGCTGGATGATGCAGCCATTGCCCACCGTCACCCCCGGCAGGATGATGGCGCGCGCACCAATCAGCGTGCCAGAACCGATGCGCGTGTCGACATAGAGGCCGCGGGTGAGATCATGGGTTAGAATCACGGCCTCTTCGCCGATCACGCAATCCCGCCCGACATGGATGCCGCGTGGCCAGGTGCGATCGATCAGGGCGGTCTCGGCGATCCACACGCTCGGGTGGATATCCATTCCCCACAGATGTTTGCGCACCAGCCGCTGCAGCTTCTGCTTCACGCTTTCCCGACGCCGCATGCCGCCTCCCCCAACTGACGCCTGAATTCCACGCTGCACCGGCATTTGCAAGCACGCGGTCATCCCCGCTAGGCTGCGGCCATGGCCCTGAACTCGATCAACCGGCTGCGTGGCCTGCGACTGGTGCTCACCGGGCTGCGGCGGCGCTGGCTGATGTGGCGCACCGGCGTGGTGATCGATCCGACGTGCAGCATTTCTCTCAGCAGCCGCTTCCTGCCCGGCCAGCCCGGCGGCATCACGGTGGGGGCAGACACGCTGGTCGCCTTCAAGACGCTGATCGACGCGCGCGACCTGGCCAGCGGCGCGGTGCGGCCGATCCGCATTGGCGAGCGCTGCTTTGTCGGCGGCGGATCGATGATCCTGCCCGGCGTCACCATTGCCGATGAAGTGATCATCGCCGCCGGCGCGGTGGTGACCCAAGACGTGCCGGCGCGCAGCATCGTCGCCGGCAACCCGGCGCGCGTCATCCGTCGCGACATCGAGGTTGGCCGCTTCGGCCGGCTCACCAGCGCCGACGCCAACATCGCCCGCTTCCTTGAACAGCAGGGCCGCAGCGGCTGAAGCGGTTTCAGGCCGGGCACCGTCCGGTGCGGTTTCAGGCCGGGCACCGTCCGGTGCGGCTTCAGGCCGGGCACCGTCCGGTGCCGGGCCCCTTCACATGCCGCCCAGCTGGGGCGCCGGTGGGCGTGCCATCCTTCAGCACCTGGACCCCGTTCACCCACACATGGGCAACCCCGACGGCCAGTTGCTGCGGCTTCGCGAAGGTGGCGGTGTCGGCAATCGTTGCCGGATCGAAGATCACGACATCGGCAAAATTGCCCGGCAGCAGCCTGCCCCGGCCGGGCAGGCGCAGATTGTCCGCCGGCAGAGCGCTCAGCTTGCGCACCGCTTCGGCCAGTGAAATCACCTTCTCCTCGCGCACAAATTTGCCCAGCACGCGGGCGAAATTGCCATAGGCGCGCGGGTGCGTGCTGCTCTTCAGGAACACGCCCTCGGGCGCCTGGGCTTCGGCATCGCTGGCAAAGCTCACCCAGGGCAGCGCCACCTGCCGGCGCACATTGTCCTCGTTCATCGAGAAATAGGCGACCTGGATGCGGCTGCCGTCCTCGATGACAAGGTCGATGGCGGTGTCCTCGGCGCTCTTGCCGCGCTGTGCGGCCACCTCGGCCAGTGTCTTGCCGGTCAGCGGTTTCAACGCCTCGCTGCGGAAGCCCAGCAGCAGCACCTTCTCCGCACCCCCGGCCTCCTGCATCGAATTGGTCTCGCCCGGCGGCGGGTTCTTCATCTCGGCGATCACCCGCGCCCGGTTGGCGGGGTCCTTCAGGCGCGCCACCCATTGCTCGATGCCGCCTTCCTGCACCCACAGCGGCATGGAGGCATCAAGGCCCGTCGAGGACGCGTCATAGCTGTACATGTCGGCCGTCAGGTTCACGCCGGCCGCGCGCGCCGCCTCGATGCGGGCGATCACGTCGGCATATTTGCCCCAGTTGGCGCGGCCTGCCTGCTTCAGATGGTAGATCTCGGCCCGCGCGCCGCTGTTCCGGCTGATGCTGATGATCTCGTCAAGCGCCGCCTCGATGGTCGGGCCTTCGTTGCGGATATGGCTGATGTACATGCCGCCGCACTGCGCCGCCGCCGTGGCCAGCGCGGTCAGCTCTGCCGTGGTCGCATAATTGCCCGGCGTATAGATCAGCGCCGATCCCACCCCCAGCGCGCCTTCGTGCATCGCCGTCTTCACCAGCCCCTGCATCTGCGCCAGCTGTTCGGGCGTGGGCTGCACATTATTTTCCCCCAGCACGTTCACCCGCACCGTGGAGGCACCGACGAAGCTGGCGACATTCACCGCGATGCCCTTGGCCTCCAGCATGTCCAGATAGTCGGCCAGGCTGGTCCAGGTCACCTTGTACTTGATGTCGTCCTGCCGGGCTTCGCGCGTGCGCTTCATCGCCTCGGTCCACGGCCCCATGCTGGTGCCCTCGCCCATCACCTCCAGCGTGATGCCCTGCTTCAGGTCAGACAGCGCACGGCCATCGGCGATCAGCGATTCGTTCGACCAGCTCAGCATGTTGATGAAGCCGGGCGCGATGGCCATGCCCTTGGCATCCATCATCTTCGCATCATGCGCCAGGCGGCCCGGCGGCCAGTCGCGACCCATGGCGGTGATGCGATCGCCCTCGAACGCCAGCCAGCCGCGATAGGGCGCGCTGCCGGTTCCATCGACGATGAGGCCATTCACGATGTAAAGCGGCTCTGCCCGCAGCGGCACCGCCGCCGCCAGCAACAGCGCCAAACCCAGTGCCCGCATGTCTGCCTCTCCCAGCCGATCTGACCTTGCCGATCTGTCAGCAGCTTAGGCCGCAAGCCGCTCTACCGGCAAGGCGGGGGAGGGGGGGGAGGAGGCGCAAACTGTATGCCTCTTGCAATACACCTTTTCAAGATATATCTTAAGCACTCCAGAGCCCCCAACCGGAGTCGCCCCCATGCACTTCCGCTTCCACTTCGACGGTGACCGCTTCCACAAGGAATTCAGCACCGGCTTCGGCCGCCGTGGCCGCCGCTGGGCCGCCTTTGCCGAACGCTTTGCCGACGAGTTCGGTGACGGTTTCGGCGGCAGCCGCCCGCGCCGCCGCCGCTTCGGCGCCGAGGCGCTGAAGATCATCCTGCTCCACCTGCTGAAGCAGGAGCCGCGCCACGGCTATGAGCTGATCAAGGCGATCGAGGGCCTGTCTGCCGGGCTTTATTCGCCGTCTCCGGGCATGATCTACCCGATGCTGAACCTGCTGGCCGATGAAGGTCTGATCGTGGAGGTCGCCGCCGACGAAGGCCGCCGCCGCTATGCCATCACCGATGCCGCCCTCGGCGCGCTCGACGCCGCCGAGGACGAGCTGAAGGCCGCGCTGGAACGGCTGGCGGACATCGCCCGGCACGCGGCAGACGATGTGCGCGCGCCGCTGCGCGAGGCCATGCACGACCTGCGGCAGGCCGCCCGCGACAGCATGGCGGACGCCGAAAGTCGCAGCGACCGCGCCGAAGCCATTGCCGCCATCCTGCGCGAAGCCGCCGGGAAGATCGGCAAGCTCTGACCCTGTTCCTGTCCCCGCCGAGGCGCGAGATCAGGGCCGGGGGGCCGCGGCACGGGCGAGGCGATCATTGATCGCCAGGCCCAGCCCGTGCCGCGGAACCGGCGCCACCGCGATCCCGGCGCGCCCCGAGGCTTCGGCCAGGTGCAGCAGATCGAACAGCCGCGCCGCGGCTTCGGCCAGATCGCCGCTGGCCGACAGATTGGCATCGCCGGCCACAGCGCCAAAGCCGATGTGAAATTCGTGGCGCCCGGCCGTCGCCGCGCCCAGCCGCACCGGCTGGGCCGGCGCATAATGGCTGGCCAGCATGCCGGGCGCCTGCACCACAGGGCCTGCAGCCGACGGGATCACAGGGCCCACAGCCGCCAGCGGCGCACCCGCCACCGCAGCCACATCCTCCACCGCCACGGCACCGGGGCGCAGCAGCCGCCAGCCATCTGCATCCACCGCCACGATGGTCGATTCCACGCCCGCCGCACACGGCCCGGCATCGATCACCGGCACACCCGGCAGGCTGGCCAGCACATGCGCGGCGCGGGTTGGCGAGATCCGGCCCGATGCGTTGGCCGATGGCGCCGCCAACGGTCCCACGGCGCGCACCAGCGCCTGCATCACCGGATGCGCGGGGCAGCGCAGCGCGATGGTGTCGAGCCCCGCCGTCACCAGCGAGGCCACCGGCGCATCTGCCCGCCGCGGCAGCACCAGGGTGAGCGGCCCCGGCCAGAAGCGCGCCGCCAGCGACCGCGCCAGCGGCGGGAACAGCGCCAGCGTTTGTGCCATCGCCACATCGGCGACGTGGACGATCAGCGGGTTGAAGCTGGGCCGGCCCTTTGCCGCATAGATGCCAGCCACCGCCGCCCCATCATCGGCGCGAGCCGCCAGGCCATAGACGGTCTCGGTCGGCACCGCGACAAGGTCGCCGGCGCGCAGGATGGCGACTGCTGCGGCAATGCCGGCGGCGTCTGCGCCAAGGATGCGGCTTTCGTGGGCCATGGCCTTGCGTCTATACGGGTGGAACAAGGAACGGAACCCGCGCATGCCCTACACCGCCCCCACCACCGAACAACGCTTCGTGCTGGACGTGATTGCCGATCTGCCCGGCCTCGCCGCGCTGCCCGCCTATGCCAATGCGACGCCCGACATGGTGGACGCGATCCTGGCCGAATCCGGCAAGCTCGCCAGCAATGTGTTCGCGCCGCTGAACAAGAGCGGGGACAAGGCGCACGCAAGGCTGGCCGATGGCGTGGTCACCCTGCCCGACGGCTTCGTTGACGCCTATCGCCAATATGTGGAGGCCGGCTGGGCCGGGCTGGGCGTGCCGGAAGCGCACGGCGGCCAGGGCCTGCCCTTTGCCGTCGCGGTGGCGGTGCAGGAACAGATCACATCCGCCAACATGGCGTTTGCACTGTGCATGATGCTGTCCCAGGGGGCCATCGAGGCGCTCGCCGCCCACGCCAGCCCGGACCTGCAGCAACGCTATCTGTCAAAGCTGGTCACCGGCGAATGGACCGGCACGATGAACCTCACCGAGCCGGCCGCCGGCAGCGATGTCGGCGCGCTCAAGTCCCGCGCCGAACCGAACCCGGACGGCAGCTGGCGCATCCAGGGCACCAAGATCTTCATCACCTGGGGGGAGCATGACGCCGCCGAGAATATCGTGCACCTCGTGCTGGCCCGCACGCCGGACAGCCCGCCGGGCACCAAGGGCATCAGCCTGTTCCTGGTGCCGAAAATCCTGCCCGATGGCAGCCGCAACGATGTGAAATGCATCGGTGTGGAGCACAAGCTTGGCATCCATGCCTCCCCCACCTGCACCATGCGCTTTGGCGACAATGATGGCTGCATCGGCTGGATGGTCGGGCCGGAACATGGCGGCATGCGCGCCATGTTCACCATGATGAACAACGCCCGCGTGCAGGTCGGCCTGCAGGGCGTCGCCATTGCCGAAGGCGCCATGCAGCATGCGCTCGATTATGCCCGCGCTCGCGTGCAGTCGGCGAAGTTCGGCGGCGGCCGGGAGCCCGTGCGCATCATCGAGCACGCCGACGTGCGGCGGACCATCATGACGATGCGCGCGCTCACCGAAGCGGCCCGCGCGCTGGTCTATCTGAACGCGGCCGCTGTCGATCGCGCCCATGCCGGCGATGCGGCCGGGCAGGGTCTTGCCGATCTGCTCACCCCCATTTCCAAGGCCTGGGCCACCGACATCGGTGTCGAGGTGGCGTCGCTGGGCGTGCAGATCTTCGGCGGCATGGGCTATGTCGAGGAGACGGGTGCCGCCCAATATCTGCGCGATGCCCGCATCGCCCCCATCTATGAAGGCACAAACGGCATCCAGGCCATGGACCTTGTCGGCCGCAAGCTTGGCATGGACGGCGGCCAGCACTGGAAGGATTTGCTGGGCGAAGTGCGCGCCACCCTGTCCGACCTCGACGAGGATACAGAGCTGAAGCTGATCACGCCGTGGCTGCAGGATGCGCTGGATGCGGCGCAGACCGCCAGTGTCTGGCTGGCCGGCGCCAACAACCCGGATGACGTGGCGGCCGGGGCGACGCCCTATCTGAAACTGATGGGCCTCACCCTGGGCGGCTGGCTGCTGGCGAAGCAGGCGCTGGCCAGCCGCACCCACCCTGACGCGCAGTTCGCTGCCGCCAAGCGCGCCACCGCGCGCTTCTTCGCCGAACAATTGCTGCCGCAGGTGCAGGCCCTTTCGGCCAGTGCCATGCGCGGCGCCGCGCTGCTCTATGCCATTCCGGAGGATGGGCTGGCGGCGGCGTGAAGTGCTTTCACATACAAGAATCGTGTGATAATCTTTCATCCGAAAGGTCGTTAACATGAATGCGTCCGCTCCCATCGCCCACAAGTCCGACGCCGCCCGGGTGCTGACCAAGGCGGTGCTGCGGGCTGCTGAAAGGTTGGGACTGCCGGGCCTCCAACTGGGACAGATTGTCGGCGTATCAGAGGCAACCGTGTCACGCTGGCGCCAGCACGGCGGCAGCCTTGTACCTGGCTCCAAGCCCTTTCAATTGGCCGCCCTACTGGTTCGGGCCTACCGATCGCTGGATGCCATCGTTGGCGGTGATGAGGCCGTTGCCCGCGCCTGGATCGCCAATCCGAATCAGGCGCTTGGTGGCCGTCCTATTGAATTGATGCTGTATCCGCAGGGCCTGGTTGATGTCGCTGCTTACCTGGACGCCCGCCGCGCTCCACTCTGAGGTTCTGGCTTGGGAAGGGACGGCCTGGCGGCTGGTGGAAGCGCAGCATCTGGTTTCCACCCGCAAGCTGGTCGACAGTCTCGAAGAGCAGCAACAGCTTGAGGAAATTATCGAGGCCGCCAAGCCGGCGGTGCCGCCAGCCTGCCGGCACCTCGATTATCTGCTTTCAACGCCATTCCGCTATCGTGCCTATCCGCACGGCTCGCGGTTTCGTCGCGCCGGCTTCACGCCGGGTATATGGTATGGGGCGCAGCACAGCGACACGGCCGCCGCCGAGATGGCCTTCTATCGCCTGCTGTTCTTCGCCGAGAGCCCCGGCACGCCCTTCCCCGACAATGCCGGCGAATATACTGGTATCGGCGCGCCGATCAGCACGCTGGCGGCACTGGATCTCACGGCCGGCGCACTGGCGCAGTCGCACAACCTCTGGACGCACTTGACCGATTATCATGCCTGCCAGGCGCTGGCCGACACGGCGCGCAGCATGGGCGCGCAACTGCTGCGTTACCAATCGGTCCGCGATCCACAGCAGCGGGCCAATCTGGCTGTGCTGGATTGTGCCGCCTTCAGCGCCCGGCAACCGCTGGCGCAGCGCGAAACATGGCGCATCTACATCAGCGGTTCCGGCCTGCTGGTGCAGCGCGAATTTCCCTTTCTGGCGCTGGAATTTGATCGGGCCGCCTTCGCCGCTGATCCGCGGGTTGCAGCGATGGCCTGGGATCGCTGAAACCCGGCCTGCTCAGCCTTCCGGGTAGAGCAGCCGCTCCAGCCCGTGCGCCGCCAGCGCGCCGGCGAACTCGGCGAGGATGAAGGCCGGTGCGCTGGCCGGCGCGATGCCGGTGAACGTGTCGGTCATCGCACGGGCGATGGTGATCGCCGGGTTGGCAAAGCAGGTGGACGAGGTGAACAGGATCGCCGCGCCGATGTAGAGCGCCACGCTGGTCGCACCCGATTGCGGGGCATGGCGGCCGGTCAGGAGCACGGTGAGGATCAGGCCGAAGGTGGCGATGAACTCGCCCAGCCACAGGCCGGCGCCGTCGCGTGCATTGGTGGCCGTCTGCACGATCGGCAGGCCGAACATCGCGTGCACGGCCCACACCGCGGCGATGCCGGCGGCGATCTGCACCACGATCATCGCCAGCATGCCGCCCCAGCTGCCGCCGCCGCGCAGCCGCAGCACCAGGCTCACCGCCGGGTTGAACTGTGCGCCTGACACCGGGCCCAGCATCGTCACCAGCAGTTGCAGCATCATCACTGTGGCCAGAGTCACCACCAGCACGCCGAGCAGCACCGCGCCGGGGGCCAGCTGCTGCGCCAAAACGCCCGATCCGATCACGGCGGCGAACAGGAAGAAGGTGCCGATCGCCTCAGCCCACAAGGTCCGCATGGTGCCCCCCAAAGTGCGCGCATAGGGGCATGCGGCGGCGGCCGCGTCAATTGGGCTGACGGGTGCGGCTGCAGCTGATTGCGGAGACGCCAGAATGATCAGGGGCTGGCAACCGCTCCCGGCGGTCACCAGCCCCTCATCAGGCCCTCAGGCGATCAGGCGCGGGCGAGGCTCGCCTTGCGCCGCATGGCGGTGCCAACGGCGCCGAAGCCCATCAGCAGCATGGCCCAGCTGGCTGGTTCCGGCACGCCCGGCGTCGTCACGAAGGTGCGCACGACGAACTGGGCGCCGGTGCTGTTGCCCGGCACCGCTTCCAGCACGCCCAGGCCGCGCAGGCCGTTGCTGAAATCGACATAGGCGCTCGAACCGATCAGGTCGCTGCCCAGCACGGTGATCTGGCTGGGGCCATCCACGTCGATATCCCAGACGAAGCTTTCACCGACGTTGAAGTTGTTGAAGGTGAAGGCGATGGAGGTGGACCCATCCGCAAAGCTGGCCGGGCCGGTATAGCCGGTGGTGACACCGCTGCCACCGACCGGTGTGAAGGCACGGGAGTTGTTGATACCGAAGCCATCCTGCGCGGTGTCGAAGCCGAACGGCGACACGAGGGACAGGCCAAAGCCCACCACGGTTTCGCCGGCCGTCGAATTGTTGGTGATCGTGAAGGGATCGAAGAACGTGTCCCCCAGGATCACGAAATTGAGCACACCGTCGGCCTGTGCCGGCACGGCGATGGCTGCTGCGGAAACGGCTCCGGCCAGTGCCAGGAGTGTCTTGCGAATGGTCATGAATAGCCCCCACCAATAAGCGTTGCACACGCGATCGGGCGAGAGCGCCTGCCTTTTTGGGGACATGCGCGAATCGCCCTCGCACGAACATGGGAACATGAATGAGTTCCTAAGGCAAACTTAATAAATTGACATTTCACGTGCCGCGCTGCGGCAGAGGCAAGGTCGCGAGCCTTAAGCTGCTGAGAACATCGGCCGTTTTCCAACCCGAAAGAGGAAGCGGCATGGGCCTTGAAACCAACTGGCAGCGCGAACTGTCCCGTCGCTGGCTGGCGTTGCAGCAGCGGCGGGCGGTGCGCGATGATCGTGCCGGGCCGCGTCGTTCGGCGGTGGTCATGCTGCTATCGGCCGGCCTGCTCGGCCTCGCGGCGCTCTACCTTGGCCGCACCGTGGCAACCGGCCGAGCGATGTCTGGCGGCGTGCCCACAGTCAAGGTGGTGGTGGCCGCGACGGCCATCGGCTTTGGGGAGCAGCTCACCCCGGACAGGCTGGCGCTGGCCGACTGGCCCGCCGCCGCCCTGCCGGCCGGCAGCTTCAGCCGGATCGATGCGTTGGCCGCCGGCGTCCCCCGCGCCGCGCTGCGTCCGATCCCCGCCGGGGAGATCGTGCTCGCTTCGGCCCTGGCCGGCGGCAGCGCCCGGCTGGCCAGCGCGCCCTTGCTGGGGCCTGACCGGCGCGCCATCGCCGTGCCGGTGAACGAAGTTTCGGGCGTCTCGGGCCTCGTGCTGCCCGGCGACCGCGTGGACATCTTCTTCGCCCGCACGCCCGAGGATGCTTTGCCCCATGCCGAGCTTATCGCCCAGAACCTCAGGGTGCTGGCCGTGGGGCAGGACATGAATGTCGGCAAGGAGCGGCCCGAACCGGTGAGAACCGCCACCATCGAGGTGACAGCACTGCAGGCCCAGAAACTGACGCTGGCCATGGGCATCGGCAGCCTCAATCTCGCCTTGCGTCCGTTCGGCGACGAGGCGCGCGTGCGGCTGCAGAGCCTGCAGCTGAGCGACCTGAACGACGGCACCACCACACGCCTGCTGGCCAAGTCGCGTGCGCCCCAGACGCCCGTTGCACCGACGTCCCGACCTGCGGCCGGCGCGCCGCCGGCCATCCGCGGGCCCATGGTGCTGGTGATGCGCGGCGGAGAGACCCAGGCTGTCGCGGTGCTGCCCTAAAGCCAGCCGCGCTCCCGATAGTCCACCACCGTGTCGGCCATGCCCGCTTCCAGCGTGACCTGCGGCTGCCACAGGCTGGCCAGCACCGGATTGCCGCCCCGCGCCACCCAGTCAGGATGCGCAAGATAGCGCGCCCGGTCACGACTGAGGGTGGGCAACTGCCCGCGCCAGCCGGCCAGCCGGGTCGCGACACCGGCGGCGCCCGTCAGCAGGCCGTCGCCAATGGGGATCATGCGTGCACCCGTCCTGCCCAGCGCCCGCGCCATTGCCCCGGCATGATCGGCATGGCTGTAGCCGCCGTGGGCGCCGGCCCCATCGTCAAGCTCCAGCACAACGTGTGACGGGCCGGCGTCAGCCAACACCAGAAGGGCTCGGGCCAGATCATCGACATGGATCAGGCTGATGCGCGCATCCGGGCCACCGGGCGCAAGGCCCAGCCCAAGCCTTGCCAGCTTGAACAGATCGAGCATTTCGCGGTCGCCGGGGCCATAGACGCCGGGCGGGCGCACGATGACCCAGTCGAGGCCGCTCGCCATCACCAGCTGCTCGGCATCGGCCTTGGACGCGCCATAGAGGGAAAGCGCCGGCTCGCGCGCGGCGAGGCTGGAGACATGGATGAAGCGGCCGACCCCGGCGCTGCGGGCGGCGGCCAGTACATTGGCGGTGCCGCGCACATTGCCGGCCTGGAAGCCACCGGCATCGGCGGCGTTCACCACCCCGGCGATGTGGATCACGGCGGCCGCGCCTTCGCTCAGGCGGGCCAGCGCGTGGGTGTCGTCAAGATCGCCCATCACCCAGGTGATGCCGCCCTGCGCGCGCTGCGGCCGGCGGGCCAGGGCACGGACGGGGCGGCCAGCGAGCGCGGCGACGCGGCTGCCGACAAAGCCGGTGGCGCCGGTGAGTGCGAGGGGGGCGGAGATGGCGGTCATTGATTCCGGAACTAGGCCGGGTCGCGGCAAAGCCGCGCCCTGACGTCGAAGCGGTTCAGCGCGCAGGAGCGCGCGCTGCCCGCCCGGCCGCCCTTGCGCCTGTCGGCGCGCGGCACGCGCGCACGCGGCGCTGCGCGTTACGCCGCCACTTCAAACGGCTGGATCTCGCCCGACAGATATTGCAGCCGCGCCTTCGAACGCGACAGCTTGCCCGACGAGGTGCGCGGCAGCGTGCGCGGCGGCACCAGTTCGACGACGCAGCTCATGCCGGTGATCGCCTTCACCTTGGTGCGGATCGCCTCGCGCAGCTTCAGGCGCTCGTCATTGTCGCTGGTGCGGCACTGCACCAGCACGGCCGGCGCTTCCTCGCCCGACGGCGTGGTGATCGAGAAGGCGGCGATATCGCCGGCCTTGAAGCCGGGCAGCTGCTCGATCGCCCACTCGATATCCTGCGGCCAGTGGTTCTTGCCGTTGATGATGATCATGTCCTTGGCGCGGCCGACGATGTAGAGGGAGCCGTCCTTCATGTAGGCCATGTCGCCGGTGTCGAGCCAGCCGTCCTTCAGGCAGGCGGCGGTGGCTTCGGGATCGCGGAAATAGCCGGCCATGACGCCCAGGCCCTTCACGAACACGCGGCCGATCTTGCGGTCAGGCAGCACCTTGCCGGCCTCGTCGCGCACCTCGATGGTCAGGCCAGGCAGCGCCTTGCCGCAGTTGACGATGGCGCGATACCGGGTGGGCAGGCGCTGATCGGCGCGGTGATCGGTCTTGGCATCGACGCTGGCGCCGGACAGGGTGCGCTCATCGATCAGGTCGCACTGGATGCCTTCGCCCACCGGCATGATGGTGACGGCCAGCGTGGCTTCCGCGAGGCCATAGCTGGGCAGAAAGGCCGAGGCCTTGAAGCCAGCCGGGGCGAAGGCATCGACAAAGGCCTGCATCACTTCCGGGCGGATCATGTCCGCCCCGTTGCCGGCGACGCGCCAGCGCGACAGGTCATAGCGTTCGGCCACCGGGATCGAGTGCGAGATCCGCCGCGCGCAGATGTCATAGCCGAAGGTTGGCGAATAGCTCAGCGTTGCATCCGGATTGCGGCTGATCAGCGTCAGCCACGACAGCGGGCGACGGGCGAAATCCTCGGTGGCGAGATAGTCCACCGAAAGCTGGTTGGCCATCGGGGCCAGCATGCAGCCAACCAGGCCCATGTCGTGATACCAGGGCAGCCAGCTCACCACCCGGTCGCCATCGCCGGCGTGGGTGCAGCTGGCATGGCCGGCCAGATTGGCGAGCAGGGCCTCGTGGGTGACGGCAACACCGTGCGGGAAGCGGGTGGAACCCGATGAATATTGCAGATAGGCGATGTCGGTCGGCTTCGCCTGCGGCAGCGCGGCCTCCGGCGCCTCGCCGGCAAACCACTGGTCCCAATCGTGCGCGGCACACAGGCCGGTGGCGGCATCCTTCACGATGTCGTGCAGGCCGGGCGGCGACAGCAGCATCAGCGGATCGCAGCTGGTCAGCTGCACGCGGATCTGATCGACATAGGCCTCGCGCCCGCCAAAGCTGGTGGGCAGCGGCAACGGCACCGGCAGCGCGCCGGCATAGATGGCGCCATAGAAGGCGGCCGCGAAACCGGCGCCCGTCTCGGCAATCAGGGCAATGCGGTCGCCGGGCTTCACGCCCTCGGCGATGAAATGGCGGGCATGGCGGCGGGCGTCGGCAGCCAGATCGCGATAGGGATAGGCGCGCACCAGATCGGCACGGGCGTCGTGAAAATTATAGCCCTTGTCGCCCAGCGCGGCATAATCCAGCGCCGCACCCAGTGTCGGAAAATCGGCGCGGCGCAGCGGCAGCGTATCGCGGGTGGGGGTGGGGGCCATCATGGTTCCGGCCATCTTCTTCTCCCTGGCGTGGGTTGCGGCCCGACCCGGCCGCCCCAGCATGTCATCCTTGTCCACGCTCGCCCTCGCACGCGGGGGCGTTCAAATTCCGGCCCGAAAGTGGCAAGAAAGTGGCATGCATGATGAACAAAGTGTTGGGAGGCGGCCGCGTCGTCAGCCTGCGCCTCTGGATGAAGCGGCGCTGAAGGACCTCGCGCTGGCCTATGCTGCGCGCTTCGCCACCACGCGGGCGAAGCTGCTGCGCTACCTGACGCGCAAGCTGAAGGAGCGGGGCTGGGCCGGCGCGGCACCGCCCGAGCCGCAGGCGCTGGCCGATCGGCTGGTGGCGCTGGGCTATGTCGACGATGCCGCCTTTGCGGCGATGAAGGGCCGGGCCATGACGGCGCGGGGCCTCGGGCGGCGGCGGGTGGCCCATGCGTTGGCGGCCGCTGGCGTGGCGCCGGCCGATCACGGGGAGGCGCCGGATGCGCTGGCGGCGCTTGCAGTGGCAGTGGCCTTTGCGCGGCGGCGGCGGCTGGGCCCATTTGCGGCGGCCGCCGTGGCGGACCCCGCGGCGCGGCAGAAGCAGCTCGCGGCCATGCTGCGCGCCGGCCATGATCTGGCAGTGGCGCGGCGCGTGCTGGCGGCCACGTCGCCAGACGAGGCCGACTCGCTGCTGACCGAAGATTAGCGGATCAGTTGCCGGCTGCCGCCGGACCAGCTGATGACCAGGCCGAGGACCTGGCCCATCACCTCGCCGGTCATGGCAAAGCGGCGGGGAGCGACATCACCGGCGCGTTCGAGGGCGATGTGCAGGCGGGGTTCGGCGGCGATGATGGCGGCCAGCATCAGGGCTGCAAGGCCAATCCGCGATGCCGTCTGCCGTTGCATGATCGTGTCCCCACCCCGGAGTCTCGCAGCCAATGGTGGAGGCCAGTATCCCGACGGGAACTTGCTCCACGCTGAACGCTACGCCTGGGCGCACGCTGGTCCCCCGCCGGCTCGTGGCGGGGGACACAGGAAAGCTTGATCAGGCCTCTTCGGTGGGAGCCGGCAACGCCTTGGGCGTCTTTTTCGCCTTGGGCTTCTTCACGGCCGGCACGATCTCGAAGGTGAGCGCATCGTCCTTCACGTGCACCCGCACCTCGCCGCCATTGACCAGCTTGCCGAACAGCAACTCCTCGGCCAGCGGCTGCTTGATCTGCTCCTGGATCAGGCGGCCCATCGGCCGTGCGCCATAGAGCTTGTCATAGCCGCGCTCGATCAGCCACGCCTTGGCGTCGTCAGTCAGGCTGATGTGCACGTCGCGATCCGCCAGCTGCATTTCCAGCTGCAGCACGAACTTGTCGATCACCATGGCCACGACCGACGGCGGCAGATAGCCGAACGGCACGGTGGCATCGAGGCGATTGCGGAACTCCGGCGTGAACAGCTTCTTGATCGCCTCCTCGTCCTCGCCAATCCGGGTGGTGGCGCCAAAGCCGATACCCTCGCGCGCCATGTCGGCGGCGCCGGCATTGGTGGTCATGATCAGGATGATGTTGCGGAAATCCACCGTCTTGCCGTGGTGATCGGTCAACTTGCCGTTGTCCATCACCTGCAACAGGATGTTGAACAGGTCGGGATGGGCCTTCTCGATCTCGTCCAGCAGCAGCACCGAATGCGGCTGCTGGTCAACCGCGTCGGTGAGCAGGCCGCCCTGATCGAAGCCGACATAGCCGGGAGGCGCGCCGATCAGCCGGCTGACCGAGTGGCGCTCCATATACTCCGACATGTCGAAGCGGGTCAGCGGGATGCCCAGGATGCAGGCGAGCTGCTTGGCGACCTCCGTCTTGCCCACACCGGTCGGCCCACTGAACAGATAGCAGCCGATCGGCTTGTTGGGCTCGCGCAGGCCGGCGCGGGCCAGCTTGATGGCGCTCGACAATTTCTCGATGGCCGCATCCTGGCCGAACACCACGCGCTTCAGATCGGCTTCCAGCGTCGCCAGTTGCGCCTTGTCGTCGGTGGAGACGCTCTTCGGCGGGATGCGGGCCATGGTAGCGATCACCGCCTCCACTTCCTTCACGCCGATCGTCTTGCGGCGCTTGCTCTCGGGCAGCAGCATCTGCGATGCGCCGGTCTCGTCGATCACGTCGATCGCCTTGTCCGGCAGCTTGCGGTCATTGATGTAGCGCGCCGAAAGCTCCACCGCCGCCTTGATGGCATCGGGCGTGTACTTCAGCTTGTGATGCTCTTCATAGGACGGCCGCAGGCCCATCAATATCTTGATCGTGTCTTCCACCGTGGGCTCGTTCACGTCGATCTTCTGGAAGCGCCGCAGGAGCGCGCGGTCCTTCTCGAAATGGTTGCGGAACTCCTTGTAGGTGGTCGATCCGATGCAGCGGATCGCGCCCGACGACAGCGCCGGCTTCAGCAGGTTGGAGGCATCCATGGCACCGCCCGACGTGGCGCCGGCGCCGATCACCGTGTGGATCTCGTCGATGAACAGCACGGCATGGGGCAGCTTCTCCAGCTCGCCCACCACGTTCTTCAGGCGCTCCTCGAAATCGCCGCGGTAACGCGTGCCGGCCAGAAGCGCGCCCATGTCGAGGCTGTAGATCACGGCCGGCTTCAGCACATCCGGCACCTGGCCCTCGACGATCTTGCGCGCCAGCCCTTCGGCAATCGCGGTCTTGCCGACGCCGGGATCACCGACATAGAGCGGGTTGTTCTTGGTGCGCCGGCACAGGATCTGGATGGTGCGATCCACCTCGGCGGCGCGGCCGATCAGCGGATCGACCTTGCCGGCCTTCGCCTTCTCGTTGAGGTTGACGGTGAACTGCTTCAGGGCGCTTTCCCCGCCCTTCTTGTCACCCTTCTCGGCCTTGGCAGGCTTTTCTTCCGGTTCGTCCTTTTCGGCCCCCTTGGGCGGCTTGGCATCGGACTGGCCAGACTTGGCGATGCCGTGGCTGATGAAGCTCACCGCGTCGAGCCGCGTCATGTCCTGCTGCTGCAGGAAGAACACCGCATGGCTCTCACGCTCCGAGAACAGCGCCACCAGCACGTTGGCGCCGGTCACCTCCTCGCGGCCACTGGACTGCACATGCAGGATGGCGCGCTGCACCACGCGCTGGAAACCGGCCGTGGGCGACGGGTCGACGCTGGCGTCGGTCTTCAGCGCGGTCAGCTCGGTATCGAGATAGCGGACGAGCTGGCTCTGCAGGTCTTCGAGGTCGACATTGCAGGCCTTCATCACCTGCGCGGCGTGGGTGTCGGTGGTGAGTGCCAGCAGCAGATGCTCCAGCGTGGCATATTCATGGGTCCGGCGGGCAGCTTCGGCCAGGGCGTTGTGGAGGGTCTTTTCCAGTTCGCGGGTGAACGAGGGCATCAAATTCTCCGGGGCGCGTGCCTTCGGGGGGGAAGGAGCGCCGTTGCCGGCCCGGCCTGATGTCGGGCCTGAGCCCAATGTCTGCCTGCCCTGCCCAAACATCAAGGGGCAAACGGCCCATGCTGGCAATTTGGACTGTGGCATTGTCGCACAGCCGGCGCCGCGCCAATATGCCGGACACCACCTCGTGAACGGACCAGACCCGATGCGCCTTCTCGCCACCCTTGCCCTGCTCGCCGCGCCCGCCGCAAGCCAGCCCGCCCAGATGCAGGCCGCTCCGATGCAGGCCGATCCACCGGCCACAGCAGCGCCGGCCGGTTATCTGGCGCCGCGCCCGCCGCAGTCGCTGCTCAACCTCCTGCCGCCGCCGCCAGAGGCCGGCAGCCCCGAGGAACGGGCAGACCGCAGCGTCTATCGCGACAGTCGCAGCGGCGTGGGCGGCGCGATGTGGACACGGGCGATCGGGCAATTGTCTGTCACCAGCGCGCCGTTCGTGCAGCAATTGAGCTGCGCGCTGGGCGCTCGGCTGTCGCCCGAAACCACGCCGGCCACCATGGCCATCCTGCGCCGCGCCGGTGCCGATCTGGCGCCCGCGGTCAACCTGGCCAAGCAATATTACAAGCGGCCGCGCCCCTTCACCACGGATGGCGGAAAGGCCTGCGATCCCGACGCTGCCGTCGATGGTGGCAAGGCCCTTGGTTACAGCTTCCCTTCCGGCCATGCCGCGGTCGGCTGGTTCTGGGGCCTGATCCTCGCCGATATCCGCCCCGAACGCGCCGCCCCGCTGCTGACGTTCGGCAAGGCCACCGGCGACCTGCGGCTCGCCTGCCGCGTGCACTGGCTGTCCGACGTCACCTATGGCCGGGTGTTCGCCACCGGCATCTACCAGGCCATCGCCGATCGCCCGGACTACAAGGCCGATGTGGCCAGGGCGCGCGCCGAGCTCAGTCTGGCCCCGGTGCCGCAGGGCTGCCCGGCCGATTGACAGCATAAGGGGCGCCAGCCTTGCGGCGGGCGCCCCCGGTCACCGGCAGCAGTGGTTATGCCGGAACCGACTGGTTGAACGGCGTGTCCTTGTCCGGCCGCATGTCGCCGGGCAGGCCCAGCACACGCTCGGCGATGATGTTCCGCAGGATTTCATCGGTGCCGCCGGCGATGCGCAGGCCAGCCGCGCCGATGTACGACCCCTGCAGCTTGGCCAGTTCCGGATCGGCGTCCGCACCGGCCACGAAGCCATCACCGCCCGAAAGGTCGAGCGCGAAGCTGGCCAGATCCTGCATCGTCTTGGCCACCACCACCTTCGAGATGGACTGTTCCGGCCCCGGCACCTGGCCCTTCGACAGCGCCGACAAAGCGCGCATCTGCGTGAGCTTGATGCCCTGGTCGTTGATGTAGGTCTGGGCGATCTTCTGGCGCACGTCGCTGGCGCCGATGGCCGGCGTGCCGTCGGGGGCCTCGACCCCCTTGGCCAGCTTCATCAGCGTTTCATAGCCGGGCGCGTAACGCGGCTTGCCGCCCACGGCGAGACGCTCGTGCATCAGGGTGGTCAATGCCACCTTCCAGCCATCGCCCACCTCGCCGAGCCGGTGCGAATCATGGACGCGCACGCCATCGAAGAACACCTCGTTGAAGTCGCTGCCGCCGGACATCTGCTTGATGCCCTTCACGGTCACGCCCGGCGCCTTCATGTTGACAATGAACATGGTGAGGCCCTTGTGCTTGGGCTTCGACGGATCGGTGCGGGTGACGACGATGCCGTAATCGCTGGCATGGGCAAAGCTGGTCCACACCTTCTGGCCGTCGATCACCCATTCATCACCATCCTTCACCGCCTTGGTGCGGATGCCGGCCAGGTCGGAACCGGCCGCCGGTTCGGAAAAGAGCTGGCACCACACTTCCTCACCCAGCAGTGCCTTGGGCACATAGCGCTGGATCACCTCAGGCTGGCCGTGGGTGAACACGGTGGGGATGCACATGCCAAGGCCGATCGAATAGAGGCCCTGCGGCACGTGGAACCGACTTTCCTCCTGGCCATAGATGATGCTGTGCATGGGCGACAGGCCCTGCCCGCCGAACTGCCTGGGCCAGGTGATGCCGGTATAGCCGGCGGCATGCTTCTTCGCCTGCCAGGCCTTCGAGCGCGCGATGAACTCCGGCAGTTTCCAGCTTTCGGCGGCCGGCTGCCGATACTCGGCGGCATTTTCTTCCAGCCAGGCGCGCACCTTGGCGCGATATTCGGCTTCCTGGGGGGTGTCGTTGAAATCCATTCGTCCTCTCCCTCGAACTCTCAGGCCGCCGCGCGGTTGCGCAGTTCCAGCGCCCGCACCAGCCGATCCGCCCACCAGCCGCGCGGGCCGAGCGCGGCGACCAGCGTGCGATTGCGGCGATAATAGAATTGGCAATCACTCTCCCAAGTGAAGCCGATCCCGCCGTGCAGCTGCACATTCTCCTCGGCACAATAGGCCAGCGCATCGAGGCTGGCGACGCGCGCTGCTGCCGCAGCCTGCCGCAGCTCAGGCCCGTTCATGCCGATCATGGCGAGGCCGTGCAGGGCATGGGCGCGGGCCAGTTCCAGCTTGATGTACATGTCTGCACACTTGTGCTTCACGCCCTGGTAACGGCCAATCTTCTGGCCGAAGGCGGCGCGGGTCTTGGCATAATCGACCGTCATCGCCATCGCCGCCGCAGCTGTGCCGATCGCCTCGTAGGCGAGGATGACGGCGGCGCGGTCCAGCCAGTCCTGATAGTCACCGGGACCGCCCAGCGCTTCGGCCGGCGTATTGTTCAGCACCATCTTGCCATGACGGCGGACGAGGTCGAGCGTTTCCACGGCTGCCGTCTCGGCGTCCTTCAGATCGACGATGTACAGCTGCGGGCCGTCGCCGCCGGCGGCGGCCACGATGGCGACATGGGCTTGCGTGAGATCGGCCACCGGCTGTTTCACGCCGGTCAGCGCGCCGCCCTTCGCCACTGTCTTCACCGTGGCGGGATTCACGGCGCCCGGCTCGTTCCACGCCACGCAGGCGATGGTCTCGCCGCTGGCGATGCCGGGCAGCCACTTCGCCTTCTGCTCAGCTGTGCCGGCCAGCACCAGCGCCTCGGTGGCGAGCAGGGTGGAGACCAGCGGGATATGCGCCAGCGTGCCGCCGGCGGCATCGGCGAGCTGGGCCACTTCCTCCACCGAAAGCCCCAGGCCGCCATATTCCTCCGGCACGCGCGCGGCGGTCCAGCCGAGCTCGCCGATCTCCTTCCACAGCGCAGCGTCCATCGCCGGGGCGCCAGCGTCCATGGCCTTTCGCGCCGGGCCGGTACCGGCCTTCTCGGCCAGCAGGCGGCGGGCCTGCTCGCCCAGCTCCTTGGCTTCATCCGAAAAATCGAAGTTCATGTGTCTGCCCCTCCCTGCGGGCGCTCATCATCAAGCCGCACCTTCTTACGCAGGCATCAGCGGCCCGCGATACTGGCGCAAGTTTCAGCCCTTCTTGAACAGCGCGTCGGCGGCCGAACGGAAATCCGCCGCCCCGGCACGCCTGGTGCGGGTGCGCGCCAGTTCGGCCTCCAGCGCCGCGATGCGTTCGTCGAGGTCAGCGATCGACAGCCGATCAAGATCCTCGCGCGCCAGTTCGGCGAGCAGGTCGGCCTTCTTCTTCGGCAGGTCATCCTCGAACATGGGCCAACGGTTGACCCGCCATGGCTGCCTGTCAATATCCCGGCCATGACGATCCCCACGACCATGACCGCCATTGATCCCGCCGCACCCGGCGGCCCCGAGGTGCTGGTGCCCGTCACCCGCACGGTGCCGCAGCCGGGGCCGGGGGATGTGTTGGTGAAGGTCGCGGCCGCCGGCGTGAACCGACCCGATGTGCTGCAGCGGCTGGGCCTTTATCCGATGCCGCCTGGCACACCGACCATCATGGGTCTGGAGATTGCCGGCACGGTGGTGGCGGTGGGCGAGGCTGTCACCCGCTGGCGGCCCGGCGATGCGGTGTGCGCGCTGGTGGCGGGCGGCGGCTATGCCGAATATTGCGTGGCACCGGAAGGCCAGTGCCTGCCCGTCCCGGCCGGCATGGCGATGACCGATGCCGCCGGCCTGCCGGAAACCTGGTTCACTGTCTGGTCCAACGTGATGGACCGCGGCCATGCAAGGCCGGGCGAGACAATCCTTGTCCATGGCGGCACCAGCGGCATCGGCCTCACGGCGCTGCAGCTGGCGCAGGAGACCGGGCTGACCGCGATCGCGACCTGCGGCAGCGATGAGAAGTGCGCGGCCGCAAAGGCACATGGCGCTGCCCATGCCATCAACCACAAGACGCAGGATTTCAGCGCCGAGGTGCTGGCACTGACGGGCGGCAGGGGCGCCGACATCGTGCTCGACATGGTGGGCGGCGATTATGTGCCGAAGAACATCGCCTGCCTGGCCGATGAAGGCCGCCATGTGTCGATCGCCTTCCAGCGCGGGCCGACGGCGGAGGTGAATCTCGCGATGGTGATGCGCAAGCGGCTCACACTCACCGGATCGATGCTGCGCCCGCGCAATGTCGCCTTCAAGACGGCGATTGCCGAAACGCTGGAAGGCGTGATCTGGCCGGCGTTCGAAGCCGGGCGGCTGACGCCGGTGACGGACAGCCTGTTTCTGCTGGCCGAGGCTGCCGAGGCGCACCGCCGCATGGAAGCCGGTGCGCACGTGGGCAAGATCGTGCTGCAGGTCAGCTGACCATCCCTTTCGGCGCAAAGCGCGCCTCCTGCCATTCGCCGCTCTCCAGCACGGCCTGCAAGGCGGCCAGCGCGGCGCCGACATCGGCAAAGCGCGTTGTCAGCGCCGGGAAGCCGAAGCGCATGGCATCGGGCGGCCGCATGTCCCCAATCACGCCACGCGCGATCAGGGCGGCCATCACCCGCCGTGCCTGGGGGTGGCGGATGATGCACTGGGCGCCGTGGCGGCCGCCGGGCAGCGCGTCCACTGTCACGCCCGGCAAGGTGGCGGCGCCGGCCGCGAACAGCCGCACCAGCTGCCGGGACTTGGCCTCGGCCTGGGCGAGGTCGATGCCCTCGAAGGTCGCGACACCGGCTTCAAGAGCCCGCATCGCCAGAATGGGCGGCGTTCCGGTGAGCAGCCGCCGGGCGCCTTCCCCCGGGGCATAATCGGCAGCGAAATCGAACGGCCGGGCATGGCCCATCCAGCCGGTCAGGGCTGGCAGCGCGCTGTCCCAGTGGCGGCGGGCGACATAGGCGAAGGCCGGCGCACCGGGGCCGCCGTTCAGATATTTGTAGCCGCAGCCCACCGCGAAATCGGCACCATCCGCATCCAGCCGCACTTCCAGGGCGCCGGCCGAGTGCGAGAGGTCCCACAGGGTCAGCGCGCCGGCAGCCTGGGCGGCGGCATTCATCGCCGCCATGTCGTGGACACCGCCCGTCACATAATGGGCGTGGGCCAGCAGCAGGACCGCCACGTCTGCGTCCAGGGCCGCCACCAGCCGGTCCCGCGCCACACGCCGCAGCCGCACGCCGGCCAGCCTGGCCAGGCCCTGCATCACATAAGCATCGGTCGGGAAATCGTCGGCCTCCATCAGGATGGTGCGGCGGCCTGGGCGCATCGCCAGCGCGGCGCTGGCCAGCTTGAACAGGTTGAGGCTGACCGAATCGCAGGCCACGACCGCATCGGGTTCGGCCCCCACGATCGGCGCGATGGCCGCTCCCAGCCGCGCCGGCAGATCGATCCAGCCGGCATCGTTCCAGCTGCGGATCAGGCCTTCGCCCCATTCCATTTCAATGGTTTGCTGGATCCGCTGTGGCGCCGCCACCGGGAGCGGCCCCAGCGAATTGCCGTCGAGATAGACGAGGGCGTCGGGCAGCTGGAATCGCTGCCGGGCATCCGCCAGCGGATCGTTCCAATCGAGGTCGGCAAGTGTTTGGCTATCGGGCAGCATTGCCCGCCCTTGCGCCACAGGCCGCGCTCCATTACAAGCTCCCGTGTCCAGCCGTCCCCCAAGGGGCGGCTGTTTTCATGTTCGAAACAGGAGCCAGCCCCATGGCCGCAAAGTCCCTGCCCCTGATGCCGCACGCCACCGCCGCCTGGCTGGTGGACAACAGCGCCCTCACCTTCAGCCAGATCGCCGATTTCTGCGGCCTGCACGTGCTGGAAGTGCAGGCCATTGCGGACGACACTGCGGCCACCAAGTTGAAGGGCCGCGACCCCATCCGCGCCGGCGAACTGACGCGCGAGGAACTGACCAAGGGTGAAGCCAACCCCGATCACGAACTGAAGATGGCCCGCCTGCCCGAACAGGCCCGCCGCACCTCCGGCCCGCGCTACACGCCAGTGTCGAAGCGGCAGGACAAGCCTGATGGCATCCTGTGGATCATCAAGAATCACCCGGAAATCACCGACGGCCAGATTTCCCGGCTGATCGGCACGACCAAGAACACCATCGCCGCGATCCGCGACAAGAGCCACTGGAACTATGCCAATCTGCAGGCACGCGATCCGGTGACGCTTGGCCTGACCAGCCAGCGCGAGATGGATGCCGTGGTCGCCACGGCCGCCAAGAAGGCCGGCGTGGATACCAGCGTGAATGTCGAACAGGAAGACGCCGAGCGCGCCGCCCTGATCGAGCAGCTTCAGGCCGAACGCCAGGCGACCGCCTCGGCGCCGGAAGAGCTGACTGCGGAAACCCTGTTCAAGCGATAAACGGCTGGCGCCTTGGTCCAGCGCCGGCTCAGGCTGGAAGCAGGTCAGGCCGGAAACAGGTTGGCGATGGTGCGGATCGACCGCTCGGCCTCGGCGCGGTCGGGCGTTTCGTCGGTGATGCCCATGCCATACATATCGCTCTCGCCCACATACTGGACAACGATCCCGTCCGGCCGCGGCAGCACCGTGACCTGCCGGTAGAAGATGCCGTATCGGACCTCTGGCTGGGGGGCCAGCCAGGCGATCTGGCCACGCACCGGGATGATGCTTTCGTCCCGCATCAGGGCGCGCGCACCATAGCCCGTGCAATTGACGACAACCGGCTCCTTGAGGCGGGAAAAGTCGGCCGGTGACTGGAAATCGGCCGTCTCGATGCGTCCGCCTTCCTGCAGGAAGTCCGCCATCAACCGCTCTCCGAGCGCCGCGACATTGAACTGCATCGATGTGCTGAGGCGTACATTGTCGATCGGGAACGGATTCTCCGCGCGCGTCAGTGCCCGGGAACGTGGCACGATATCATAAAGTTGCCGGCCATACTCGGCGAAGTGGATGTCACCCTCGGCGCGTGGCGGGCGCGGCCCGGGGGCCTCGAGCAGCACATAGCGGTCGCTCCACGACACCGGTTCGCCCGGCAGCCCGACATAGGTGCGATGCGCGGCATAGCTGGCGCGCGCCATCGCCTCCCACAGCGCCGGAAACTGCGGGCTGACCGCGTCGGCATCGGCGATCCTCGAATCGGGCGACCAGGTGCCGGTGGCGCGCGCCGAGCGCGTGTACGCAAGGCGTTCGCGGGCATGGATGGTCACGCGCGCGCCGGCGCGCTGCAGGGTGATGGCGCTGGTCAGCCCGATGGCGCCGCAGCCGATGACCGCGATGTCCCTTTGGCCGTCGGCCAAGGCCAGCCGGGCCGCCAGTGCCGCCGATCCCCACGACAGCGACCAACCGCTGCCGCCATGGCCATAATTGTGGACGACCCGTTTGTCCCCGATGGTTTCGACCTCGATGCGCGGGCCCGTGGCGCGAAACGGGCGCAGGCACACCGTGATGTGGGTCAGCCGATCGACGTCCATGCGCAGCGGTGCCAGCGTGGGCCGGGCAAAACCGGCAGAAAGCGGCAGGCGCGGCGCGCACCCGGCCAGGCCGGCGAGCCCGAGGCCGGACAGCACAAGGCGACGGTTGCTGATCATGATCCCTCGCCTCCCAGGGGCAGCGGCAGCTCGCGCGGCGGCTCGCGATCGAGCAGGCCGGCGGCCTTCAGATCAGCAAGGCCGGGCAAGTCGCGCCGGGTGGCAAGATTGAAATGGGCGAGGAACTCTGGCGTCGTCGCATATTGCAGCGGCCGGCCCGGCGTCTCGCGGCGGCCAGCGGGTCGCACCCAGCCGGCTTCCATCAGCACGTCGACCGTCCCGCCAGACACGGCGACTCCGCGGATCTCCTCGATCTCGGGGCGGGTGACAGGCTCGTGATAGGCAATCACTGCCAGCGTTTCCACCGCCGCGCGGGACAGTTTCTTCACGGTTTCCCGGCTGGTCCGCAGGAAATGGCCAAGGTCCGGCGCGGTCTGGAAGCTCCAGCGCCCGCCGCGTTCGACCACGTTGATGCCGCGCGGGGCATAGCTTTCGGCGAGTGCGCGCAAGGCGGGCAGCAAGTCGCCGCGCTCGCCGACATGGCGGGCGATCTCGGTCAGCGAAAGCGGCGCCTCGGCGGCGAACAGGATGGCTTCAAGGGCTCTCAACAGTGCGGGATCATCGGTTTCAGCCATCGGCACGGGCCTTCAGCAGGATTGGAGCAAAGGCCGCGCCCTGTGACAGCGTCGCCTTGCCCTGGCGGGTGAGTTCCAGAGCGGCCACGAAGCTGGAGGCGAGCACGGAGCGCGCATAGGCTTCATCGGCCAGGTCGGCCGGCAGGAAGCGCGAAAGCTCCGTCCAGTCGATGCTGCGGCCCAGCAGATGTTCAAGCCGTTCAATCGCTTCGTCCAGCGCCATCACCGGCCGGCGGCGGATGACATGGATCGATTTGGCGCGCCGTGCCTGGATGGCGCCATAGGCGGAGAGCAGCTCGTAGTAGGTCAGGTCATAGACCGCCCGCCGGTCCTCCGCGAGGCCCTCCGGCGCCGGGCGGCGGAACATGTCCCAGCCCAGTTGCGGCCGGGTCAGCAGCGTCTGTCCGGCCTCGCGCATGGCCTCGAGCCGCTGCAGCTGGAACTGGAGTTTCAGCGCAAGCTCGGCCGGATCAGGCTCGGCCTCCGGGTCCTTGGGCAACAGCAGCAGCGACTTCAGATAGGCCAGCCAGGCCGCCATCACCAGATAGTCGGCCGCCAGTTCAAGGCTCAACGCCTTGGCATCGCGAATGAAATCCAGATACTGATCGACGAGCGCCAGGATCGAGATCTGCGCCAGATCAACCTTCTGAACGCGGGCAAGCGCCAGCAGCAGATCGAGCGGGCCTTCCCAACTGCCAAGTTGCAGGATCAGCGTGTCACGCGCCGCTTCGGTTCGGACCGGGCTGTCGAAATCATCCTCCGTGCCCGTCATGCCCCCCGCTTCGCCTCCTCAGGCCAGCGCCAGCAGCGCGTCGCGGGCGGCGGCCCATTCGGCCACCGGGGTTGAATCGCCGGCCCCCATCCACGCCAGCGCCGCCACCAGCCGCTCCGCCGCGGCCTCGCTGATAGCCGGCGCCGCCTCGACGATGCTGCGCATCTCGCTGAAATCGCCCGAACAATGCAGAGCGACATCGCAGCCGGCATCGAGGCACGCCAGCGCCCGTGCACCAAAGTCCTGGAGGGCGTTGCTGCCTGGCGGGTGGCCGCCGGAGCCGGGATTGCCCAGGGCATGCATGCCCAGATCGTCCGACATCAACAGGCCCGCAAAGCCAATGTCGTTGCGGATGAAATCGATCACGGTCGGCGACAGGGTGGCACAACGATGGGGGTCAAGCGCCGTATAGGTGATGTGCGCCGTCATCGCCATCGGCGCGTCGGCGACGCGGCGGAAAGGCTCGAAGTCCCGCTCGAGCTCCTCGCGGCTGGCGGTGACGACAGGCAGTTCCAGATGACTGTCCGCCAGCGCCCGGCCATGGCCGGGTATGTGCTTGACAACACCGCAGATTCCGCCGGCCTTGAAGCCATCGAGCACGGCCCTGCCCAGGGCCGAGACGACCATCGGTTCGGTGCTGAAGCTGCGATCACCGATGATGTCGTGGCCGGACGGATCGCGCACGTCGAGGAGCGGCAGGCAGTCGACGTTGATGCCCAGGTCCTTCAGCAGCGCCGCCAGCGCCAGCGCGTTCAGCCGGCATGCCTCGATCGCGGTGATCGGCGCCTTGTCATAGAGCTGGCCGAAGATCTCGCCATTGGGAAACGCCGGCCAGTGCGGCGGGCGCAAGCGTGCCACCCGGCCGCCTTCCTGATCAATGAGGATGGGCACGTCGCGCCCGGCGAGATCGCGCAGGGAAGTGGTGAGCGCGCGCACCTGATCGGGCGATTCCACGTTTCGCTTGAACAGGATATAGCCCGCCGGATCGCTGCTGCGGAACAGCGCGCGCTCCTCCTCGTTCAGGCTGGTGCCCGCGAGGCCAAGGATCAAGGGCTGCATCATTTGCGCACCGTCTCGCAGGCGCCGCCCATGGCGGTGATGGCGGCGCAGGCCTTTGCCGGATCGGCCGCGGTACCTCGCAGGCGCCACAGCGAACGGCCGGTGCTGGTGGTGATATTCTCCACCCGCTTGCCCGTCAGGCCGGCCTTGCCGGCGACCCTGGCCCATTCCTCGTCGGCCTTGGCGGCGCTGGAGAAGGCGCCGATCTGGACAAGCGCGCTGCCCGCCGGAGGCGGCGATGCGACCGCCTTGGGCGCAATCGGTGTCGCGGCGGCGGCGGCGGGTGGCGGCGCCGTGCGGACCGGGGGCGGCGCCGTGCGGACCGGGAGCGGCGCCGTGCGGCTGGGGGCCGGCAGTATGGCAGCCGGCGGCGGCGGTGCTTTCTGGGCCGGGCGGCGGGCGGCGGGCTCCGCGCCGGGCGGCGGCAGCACCTGCACGGGCACCGGCTGGCTGCCGGGTTCCGGCCGGGTGGCCGTCACCGGTGGGCTGGTGATGGCCGGCGGGGGCGTCGTCTGCGGCGCCTGGGCCACCGGCGGCAACAGGTCACGCGGGCGGCCGATCGGCTCTTCCGGCATCGCGCCCAGGTCGATCTGGCTCTCCACGCCTTCGCCGCGCACGGCGCCGTGGATAACCTCGCCGATGCCGTCCACCTCCAGCCCCTGGCGGTCTTCCGGGGGCACCTTGATCGGGCCGGGATCGGCTTCGATCAGGGGGGCCTGCGCGGCTTCCATATAGCCTTCGCTCGATCCGCCCTCGCGCCGGCCGAGCAGCATGAGGAGCGCCAGCGCGATCACCGTGCCCACCGCAAGCACGATGATCACGAGGTTGAGCCACGGCCGCTTGCGGCCTTCAGGCTTCAGCGGCGCGGCTTCGGCCAGCCAGGGGGCGTCCTCGTCCGCCATCAATGGAGCTCCTCCGCCGCTGCCACGCCGATGACGGCAAGGCCGTTGCGGATCACCTGTCCCACGGCGCGTGCCATGGCAAGGCGGGCGGCCGTGAGATCGGGTCGATCTGCCAGCACGAAGCGCCGGGTCGCATCATCGTTGCCGGCGTTCCACTGGCTGTGGAAGGCCGCGGCCAGATCGCCAAGATAGAAGGCGATGCGGTGCGGCTCGCGCGCTTCGGCGGCCTGCTCGACGATGCGGGGGAAGTTCGCCGCCATCTTCACCACCGCCAGCTCGTCGGCATCGAGCAACGACAGGTCCGCATCGGGCAAGGCAATGCCAGCCTCCGCCACCTTGCGGCCCAGGCTGGCGATGCGGGCGTGGGCGTACTGGACATAGAAGACCGGGTTGTCGCGGCTCTGCTCGACCACCTTGGCGAAATCGAAATCCATCAGCGATTCCGGCCGCTTGGTCAGCATGACGAAGCGCACGACATCCTTGCCGACTTCCTCCACCACCTCGCCCAGCGTCACGAAGGTGCCGGCGCGCTTCGACATTTTCACCGGCTCCCCGGCGCGCAGCAATTTCACCAGGTTCACGATCTTGATGTCGAGCGACACCTTGCCGTCCGAAAGGGCCTTCACTGCCGCCGTCATGCGCTTCACATAGCCGGCGTGATCGGCGCCGAAGATGTTGACGAGCGCGTCATAGCCCCTCGTCAGCTTGTCCCAGTGATAGGCGACATCGCCGGCAAAATAGGTCCAGCTGCCGTTCGATTTCTGCATCGCCCGGTCCTGGTCGTCGCCGAAGTCGGTGGAGCGGAACAATGTCTGCGGGCGCGGTTCCCAATCGTCGGCGGCTTCGCCCTTCGGCTTTTCCAGCACGCCTTCATAGATGAGGCCCCTGGCGGTGAGCGTGTCGAGCGCCTGCTGCACGCGGCTACCCAGCGAGGCTTCGGAGAAGAACACGTCCTGCGCGATGCCGAGCAGGGCCAGGTCAGCCCGGATACGTTCCATCATCAGCGCCACGGTGCGGGTGCGGAACAGCGCCAGCCAGTCGGCTTCCGGCGCCCCCACATAGGTGTCGCCAAACTCGGCGGCAAAGGCCTGGCCGACGGGCACCAGATAATCGCCGGGGTAGAGGCCTTCCGGGATCTCGATGGTCTCGCCCAGCGCCTCGCGGTAGCGCAGGTGGGCAGAACGGGCGAGCGTATCGACTTGGCCGCCGGCGTCGTTGATGTAATATTCCTTGGTCACGTCCCAGCCGGCGAAGGCCAGCAGGCCCGCCAGCGCATCGCCGACCACCGCACCGCGGCAATGGCCCATGTGCATCGGCCCGGTGGGATTGGCGGAGACATATTCGACGTTGATGCGCTTGCCGGCACCCACCGTGGAGCGGCCATAATCAGCGCCCGCATCGAGCATCGCTGCGATCTGGCCATGCCACACGCTGTCGGCCAGCGTCAGGTTGATGAAGCCCGGCCCTGCCACCTCGGCAGCGGCGATGCCGGGCTTGCCACGCAGATTGGTTGCCAGCGCCTCCGCCAGCGCGCGCGGGTTCATGCCCGCCGCCCTGGCGAGCGCCATTGCGGCGTTGGTCGCCAGATCGCCGTGGCTGGCGTCACGCGGCGGCTCCACCGTCACATTGGCAAACGACAGGCCCGCCGGCAGCGTGCCCGCTGCGGTCAATTCATCCAGCGCCGCCTTCACGGTGGCGGCATAATCGGCAAACAGGTTCACGTGGCTTCAGGCTTTGCAAAAAAGGAACGGGAGTTGCCCGTTCCCTAACGCCAAGCGACGCTGCCGTCTATCAGGGTCGACAGTATATGCTTCACTTCAAATTGGGGCCATGAGAGGTGGGCAACTAAGCCCACCTCTTGGCCGTCAGGCCGCCAACCTGTCCGGCTCTTCCCAACGGTTGCAAAACCGAAACTCGGCCTGTTCGGGCCATTCGTCCATATCGTCCAACTCGCCCAGCGCCGACGCAATGAGGGCCTTCAGCAGGGGCAACTCTGCATCGCTGTTGAGGTTGTTCGCAAAGAAGTAGGCGCGCAGCAACTTCTCTGTTGCCGCCGGGATTGCACACACGCCCTTCTCCCATCGGGCTACAGATTGGCTATCGCAACCCAACGCCTTTCCCAACTCAGCTTGAGTCATATCCAGCGTCTTGCGGAGAAAGCGCACCTCGTCCGGAGCAAGACCCTTCCTATGCACTACAAGATGGCGGCCAATAGCCTTGTGCAGACCATCCACATCTTTGACGGCCACAATTTCTTGACCATCGTACTCGTCAATGGTGAACCCATTGGCGAGGTAGATGTTGGTTAATCCGCACACTGTGTAGTGATAAGGTTCCGCCTTAATCTCCTCGTGTGACAGATAAAACTGTTCGCTATTCACAGATCTTCCCATTCCACCGTCAGCACAATAAGCCGTCGGCTTTCTACCACCAAGGTCACTACGCCGGCGTCTCGGTTGCCCTTGATCCGTGCGACCATTTTGCATTTCCACTCTCCCGGTTTTTGTCCTGGTGACACCCCACCCACAAGGGTACCACCCATTAGAACAAACAAAGCTTGACGGTCTGTCAGACCTCTCTCTTCGAGCCTTTCTCGGGCGTGCCTCGTAAACGAAACCAACCCCGAATCCTTCGCCAGTTCCCGGACTGACCGTTCCAAATCCGCATCGCGGGGGCGAAACTGCAAAACGGCCTTAGCCGGGTTTGGTTGCGTCATCGCCTATCAATATGATAGGTAAGCCGGTAAAGTCAATGCCGCTTACCGTCCATTTCGCGATCAATGCGACGAACGGAGGCGTTCAGACGAAGCTCAACGCCTGGTCGAAATCGGCGATCAGGTCGCCGGCATCCTCCACCCCGATCGACACGCGCACCAGATTGTCGGTGATGCCCAGTTCCTGCTTGCGCGCCGCCGGCACCGAAAGATGGGTCATGGCCGCCGGGTGGGAAGCGAGGCTTTCGGTGCCGCCAAGGCTGACCGCCAGCTTCACCAGCTTCAGATTGTCGAGCAGGCGAAACGCCTCCGCCTCGCCGCCCTTGACGATGACCGAGAAGGTGGAGCCGGCGCCCGAACAATGGCGGGCATAGATGTCGGCCTGGCGCGAGCCGGGTTCGAGAAAGCCGAGATAGCCGACGCGCTCGATCCTGGGGTGATCGCGCAGGAAGGCGCAGACTTTCGCGGCATTCTCGCCGGCGCGGCTCATCCGCAGCTCCAGCGTTTCCAGTGACCGCATCAGCATCCACGCCGTGTGCGGATCGGTGATGGTGCCGATGGTGTTGCGCATCATGCGGATGGGGGTGAGCATCGCCTTGCTGCCGATGCAGGCACCGGCGACCAGATCGCTGTGGCCACCGACATATTTGGTGAGCGAATAGAGGGTGACATCGGCGCCCTGGTTCAGCGGCTGCGCCCACAGCGGCCCCAGAAACGTGTTGTCGATGACAATGGGGGGCAGCGCGCCGCCACCCAGCACGGCGGCGCGGGCGGCGTGCACGGCCTCCACATCGACCAGGGCGTTGGTGGGGTTGGCCGGGCTTTCCAGATAGATGGCGGCGATGCGCCCCGTCTGCCGGGCGCGCTCCAGCACGGCTTCGATTTCCGTTTGCGTGGCGCCGGCCGGAAAATCCAGCCAGGTCACCCCGAACTTGCCGAGGATGCGGCCGATCAGCGTTTCGGTGGCGGCATAGAGCGGGGCGGAGTGGACGATGACATCGCCAGGCTGCACCAGCGCCAGGAAGGTGGTGGCGATGGCCGACATGCCGCTGGAGAAGGTGAGGGCTTCCTCGGCATCTTCCCAAAGGGCCAGCCGGTCTTCGAGGATCTCCTGGTCCGGCCCGTTGAAGCGGCCATAGACAAGGCCCTCTGCCCCGCCCGGCCGCACGCCGGTGATGCCTTCGAAGAAGCGTTTGCCGTCGGCGGCGGTCTCGAACACGAAGGTGGAGGTGAGGAAGATCGGCGGCTTGAGCGCGCCTTCGGACAGGCGCGGATCATAGCCATGGCCCATCATCATCGTCGAAGGCTTGAGCTTGCGGTTGCCGATGCTGCGCGCCTGGTGGTGCATCGTGCGGCGCGTGTCGCCAGCAGTATCAGACGGGTCTTCGGACATGATGCGGGTGCTCCCCGGCGCGAAACGCAGCCCAAGATGCGGCGCGACCAAGGCTGGCGCAAGAATGGCGCCAGTGCAAGCCGGCCGCTGGCAGCGGGTGATCCGGTATCAGGCCGCGGCGGCCTCGCGCGGCCAGGGGCGCTGCCCGGCCATCTGCGGCAGGCGCAGCTTTTCCTGGCTGGCAGCGCGCGACGTGCTGATCACATGGTCCACCCCGGCGACGGTGATGGCCAGCGTGCCGGCATCCGTGGTCTCGATCAGGCCCTTGGACTTCAGATACCAGACATGGAAATCAAAGGCGTCCTCGCCACAGTCGATCAGGGTCTGGAGTTCATAGGCGCCCATGCCCGGCTCACGCGCGCGCTCGCGGCGACGCTTGTAGAGCGCCATCAGCGCGGCGGCGTGGACATCGGCATCGGACAGGGCGGCGCGTTCCTCGGCCAGGATCGCATCGGCGCTGGCGAACTGATAGCCGGTGTGGGCGGTGTAGCGCGCATCATAGGCGAGGCGCTTCGCGTGGTTCTTCAGCGCCCGATAGGCTTCGGTGGCAGCGCGGAACTGATCGATATCGGCCGATTCGCTGTGGTCGGGATGATAGAGCTGGGCCAGGCGGCGATAGGCGATTTCCAGTGTGCGGGCGTCACATTCGGGATGCACCCGCAGAACCGCGTAATAATCGATGAAGGGTCGATTCTCGTCCATCACAGCACTCCCCCGCTCAACTGCCCCAACAGCAAGACTGCGGACCTGTCACCGAGTGCCAACTGGACCCAAACACACGCGGAAACGCCACAGACTATAATGATTTGTTAAACTTCCTGAGCCGTTTGTCAAGATTGCCCTGCAGGCAGATCATGGTTGACGCCCGATCGCGCTGTTGCACGCCGCACCGATCGCGCCCAGCATGGCCGGACTGCACGGCATCTGGACACGGCATCTGGGGAGGACCGGACATGAGCCATCGCGACGCCATTGAAGCCAGCCTGGCGCTGGCGGTTGAGCATGCCGGCGATCCGCAGACGGCCGTTTATGCGCGGCTGTTCGCCCGGCACCCGGCCATGGAGGCGGAGTTCTGGCGCGATGGTTCAGGCCGCATTCGCGGCGAGATGCTGGCGCGCACGTTCGAGATGGTGATCGACCTTGCCGACGATCATGCACCCGAAGGGGGTTGGGGCGGCGCCTTCCTGGGCACGGAGGCGGTGACACACGCGAGCTATGGCATCGGGCGCGCGATCTTTGCCGATTTCCTGCCGATCGTGGCGGCGGTGATTCGCGAGGCCTGCGCCGGCGGCTTCACGCCGGCGATGGCGGCCGCGTGGGAAACGGTGCTGGCGCGGGGCGCGTCCGTACTGGCGGCACTGCCGGGCAGCAGCAGCGCGCCGCGAGAGATTGATCCCGAAGCCATCCTGCCGCCGCCGGCCGAGCGCGGCCTCTTCTTCCCGCTGCGGTAGAAAAAAGCCCCGGCTGGCGCCCTTCGGGGCGGACGCTGGCCGGGGCAGGGAGGAAGCGGGCGATGTCAGCGGTTCGCGGCGAGCTCGATGCTGGTATCGAGCAGCTGCCGGGCCTGGGCGAACTTCTTGCCGGCCTCGAAGCGGTTGCCCTCGGCGCACATCTTCTCGGCAACGCGGGCGGCGCGAAGTGCCTTGGCAGCAGCCTTCGGGTCCGCGCCATTGGCCTGTTCCTGCACCGCGGCCGCTTCGGCGGCGCAGGTGGCCCGGGTGCCCCGTTCTGCGGCCTTCACCGGTGACAGCGCCAGAAAGGGCAGGAGGGCCGCAACGGCGAGGCCGGTGATGGTCAGGCGGTCGATCGTGATGATGCTGGTCATGGGTCTGGTCCTTTCAGTCTTCGGCGGGCTGAGGGAGTGGCTTGCCGATGAGGAGGTTTTAAGTCACACTCGGAACCAAGATAATCCTGATAATGATTGGCGCCCCATGAAGCAAAACTACACAATCCCGCGCAATCTGCTCGATGGCCTGGAAGCCTTCCTGCGCGTGGCCGAACATGGCTCCTTCCGGGCGGCCGCCGAGGACCTGGGGGTGACGCCATCGGCCATCAGCCAGACGGTGAAGCAGATGGAGGAGCGGATGGGCGTGCCGCTGTTCATCCGCACCACGCGATCGGTGGGGCTGACCGAGGCGGGGCAGTTGTTCCACGCCCAGGCGGCGCCGGCCTTCGCCAGCCTGGTGAACGCGTGGGAAGGGGCGCGCACCTTTGGCGAGCGGCCGGCCGGGCTGCTCAGGCTCAACATGCCGCGCGCCGTGGTCTCGCTGCTGATCGAGCCGATCATTGCGGATTTCTGCGCGGCCTATCCCGATGTCGACGTGGAGGTGGCGGCCGAGGATGCGCTGATCGACCTTGCCTCCAGCGGGCATGACGCGGGCATCCGGATCGGGGAGCTGCTGGAGGCGGACATGATCAGCGTGCGGCTGACCAGCCCGTTCCGCTTCCTGACCGTGGCCACGCCGGCCTATCTCGATACCCATGGCCGGCCCCGGGCGCCGGCCGATCTGAAGCATCATCTGTGCATTCGCCAGCGCCTGTCGGGCGGCGCCATCCTGCCGTGGCGCTATGTCGACAATGGCCGCGCCATCGATGTGAACGTGACCGGGCGGGTGATCGTGAACGATTATCGCGCCGCGCTGGCGATGGCAAAGCAGGGCATGGGCCTGGCGCAGATCGCCGATGAGCTGGTGGTGGACGAGCTGGCCGCGGACGAACTGGAGTCGGTGCTGGAGCCGATGGCGGCGATCAGCCCCGGCCTGTTCCTCCACTACCCCGGCCACGCCCAGGTGCTGCCCAAGCTGAGGGCCTTCATCGATTACATGAAGCAGGCGCTGGCCGATGGCCGGCTGAAGCAACTGGGCGCGCAGCCCTAGGGTCGGGACGGCCAGCGCTCCGCATTTTGGCCATGATGTGGGGGCAAAGGGCCTGCAAGCCTGCCCATGGAGCCTGCATGACCGACCGCGCGACTGTATATGCCCGCATCATCGAACTGATCGAGCCGCTGAATGCCAAGAAGGTGGCGCTCACCGAGGCCACCACCTTCGCCGGTGACATGGAGATGGATTCGCTGACGGTGATGGACCTTGTGGCCAGCATGGAGGACGAGTGGGATATCCTGATCCCCTTGAACATGCTGCCCGATCTGGAAACCATCGGCCAGGTGGCGGATGCCGTGCACGGCCTCGTCGTCAAGAAGGGCTGAGGTGATGACCGACCTGTTGTCCAAGTTCGATCCGCTGATCGCCGAACACGCCGGCCTGCTTTCCACGGGCATCCGTGATCCCATCGGCGTGGTGATGGAGACGGTGCTTTCGCCCACCGAAGCCATCATCAAGGGCAAGCACACCATTCTGCTGGGCACCTACAATTACATGGGGATGACCTTCGATCCCGACGTGATTGCCGCCGGCCAGGCCGCGCTGCGCGACTTTGGCGCCGGCACCACCGGCAGCCGCGTCCTGAACGGCACCTACCAGACGCACAAGGAATGCGAGCAGGCGCTGATGGATTTCTATGGCATGAACCATGCCATGGTGTTCTCCACAGGTTACCAGGCCAATCTCGGCATGGTCTCGACGCTCGCCGGCAAGGGTGATTTCATCATCCTTGATGCCGACAGCCACGCTTCCATCTATGATGGCTGCAAACTGTCCAACGCCGACACGGTGCGTTTCCGCCACAATGATGCCGCCGATCTGGAAAAGCGCCTGAAGCGGCTGCCCGCCGACGCCGGCAAGCTGGTCGTGCTGGAAGGCGTCTATTCTATGCTGGGCGACGTCGCGCCGCTGCCGGAACTCGTGGCCATCGCCAAGGCGCACTGTGCCATGGTGCTGGTCGATGAAGCGCACGGCATGGGCTTCTTCGGCGAACATGGCCGCGGCGTCTATGAGGAACAGGGCGTGGCGGATGATGTGGATTTCGTCGTCGGCACCTTTTCGAAGTCCGTGGGCACGGTGGGCGGCTTCTGCGTTTCCAACCACCCCAAGTTCGAAGTGCTGCGTTTCCCCTGCCGGCCCTACACCTTCACCGCGTCGCTGCCGCCGGCCGTGGTCGCCTGCGCGGCCACCTCCATCCGCAAGCTGATGACCGCGCACGACAAGCGCGCCCGGCTGTGGGAGGCCACGCGCCGCCTGCACGGCGGCCTGAAGGCGCGCGGTTTCCGGCTGGCGACCGAAACGCCGGAAAGCGCCATCGTCTCGGTGCTGATGCCGGACCAGGCGACCACCGCACTGATGTGGTCCACGCTGATTGAACTCGGCGTCTATGTGAACATGAGCCGGCCGCCCGCCACCCCGGCCGGCGTGTTCCTGCTGCGCTGTTCCATCTGCGCGCTGCATTCGGACGCGCAGATCGACACGGTGCTGGGCCGCTTCGCGCAGGCCGCGCAGATGTGCGGGCTGGCACTGGGCGAGCCGGTCGCCGCCTGATTTTGTCATGACGGGTCAAGGCCGGGCGGCTATAGCAGGGCCGCCCGGCCGCACTGGCGCGCGCCGGCAAGGGACGCGAACGGCGGCGTGAGCAAGCGCATCGATCGGTATCTGTTCAGCCTGATCATCGTGCCGCTGATCGGCACGCTGGTGGTGGCGGCCATGCTGCTGGTGCTGGACCGCATGCTGCGCCTGTTCGATTTCGTCATCAACGAAGGCGGGCCGGTATCCGTGGTGTGGCGGATGCTGGGCAATCTTCTGCCCGAATATCTGTCGCTGGGCATTCCGATCGGCGTGATGCTGGGGACGCTGCTGGCCTTTCGCCGGCTGGCGACCACGTCGGAACTGGATGCGCTGCTGGCGGTTGGCATCTCCTATGGCCGGCTGCTGCGCGTGCCGTTCATCTTTGCCATCGTGTTTGCCGTGGTCAATTTCGGCATCGTCGGCTGGCTGCAGCCTGTCACCCGCTATGCCTACGAAAATCTGCGCTTTGAACTGCGATCCGGCGCGCTGGGCGCCTCCATCAAGGTGGGCGAGTTTGCCAATCTGGGTGGCGGCATGACGCTGCGCGTGGAGGAATCGCGCGAGAACGGGCGCGATCTGCGCGGCCTGTTCGTGCGGGCGGCGCAGAAGACTGCGGACGGCAAGGACGGCCAGACCATCGCCGCCACGGCTGCGCGCGGCACCTTCCTGGCCACCGACGATCCCGAATATATCCTGCTGCGGCTGCAGGATGGCACGCTGGTGCACAGCCCCGATGCCGCCGCAACCCCGCGGGTGCTCAGCTTCCGCCAGCACGACCTGCCGATCCGGCTGCCGGAAATGGCCGCCTTCAGGAAGCGCGGCGAAGGCAATCTGGAAGCCACGCTCCCCGAACTGGTGCGCACCATGCTGAACGGCGCCAGCGCCGACGAACGCCGCGGCGCCGCTGCCACCTTCCACCGCCGCATCGTGCAGTGCGTGGTGATGTTCGTGCTGCCGTTCCTGGCCATCGCCATGGCAATTCCGCCCAAGCGCTCCACCTCTGCGTTGGGCGTGTTCCTCTCCATCATCGCCCTCGTCACCTTCCACAAGTTCACCGAATATGGCGAGCGTATGGGTGCGTTGGGCCGGGTGGACCCGCTCTTGGCGCAATGGGTGCCCTATGCGCTGTTCCTGGGGCTGGCCCTGTGGCTCTACCATGTGCTGGGCCGGCCGGGTGGGCAGCCGATCGGCGCGCTTGACCGCTGGTTCGGCAAGATCACGGGCCTGCTCTCCAGTGTCGCCGGCAAACTGGTGCGACGTTCGCGCTGGTCCGATGACGTGCTGTCGGCCGGGTGACGTACATGGCCGCCCTGTCATCACTGTTCCCGTCGCGCACCATCGCCTGGTACACGGCCCGCATGTTCCTGATCCGGGTGGCGGCCTTCATCATCGGCCTCACCGTCATCCTGCAGGCGCTCGACCTGCTTTCAGAAAGCGGCAAGGTGCTGGCAGCGCCGGGCAACAGCGAGGCGGACCTGTGGGTCTATGTCTCCTTGCGCGCGCCGCAGATCGTGCAGCTGTTCCTGCCCTTTTCGGTGCTGCTGGCCACGCTGGTGACGCTGGCCACGCTCAACCAGAACAGCGAGGTGGTGATCTTCAAGGCGGCCGGGCTTTCGGCCCACCACATATTGGCGCCGCTGATGGTGGCGGCACTGGGGGTGGCGGCGGCCAATTTCGTGTGGAACGAACGGATCGCCACGCGTGCCAGCGCCACGCTGCGCGCCTGGCAGGACAATGAATTCCGCAAGCTGCCCAAGGTGATGCCGAAACCCACGCAGAGCTGGGTGCGTGGCGGTGATGACCTGTTCCGGGCCGAAACCGTATCGGGCAGCGGCGCTGCCACGCGGCTGCGCGATGTCACCATCTATGATCGCCACGGCAACCGGCTGGTGCAGGTGGTGATGGCCGCCAGCGCCGTGCCGCAGGATGGTGGCTGGCGGCTGTCCGATGTGCGCCTGTTCGATGTGGCCAGCGGCAGCATCGAACAGCGGGCCACGCTGGATTTCCCGACCCAGGTGGTGCCGCGCCAGTTCACCACCACCAGCATCAACCCCAATTTCGTGCCGCTGTGGGACTTGTGGCCGCAGATCGGCGAACAGCGCGCCGCCGGCAAGCCGACCGACGTGCTGGAAGCGGCCGCGTGGCACAAGATCAGTGGGCCATTGTCGGCAGTGCTCATGCCGCTGCTGGGCGCCGTTGCTGCCTTCGGCCTGGCGCGATCGGGCAAGCTGTTCGTGCGCGCCGTGATCGGCATGGCGCTGGGCTTTGCCTTTTTCGTGGCCGACAATTTCATGCTGGCGATGGGCAATTTCGGCACCGTGCCGCCGGTGATGGCGGCGTGGGCGCCGTTCATCCTGTTCCTGCTGATCGGCGAGGCCGTGCTGATCCGCACGGAAGAATGACCGCCGCCAATTTGCCGCAAACGGCCCCTATCACGGCGTCACGATGAGCAATATCCGCATCCGTCCCGTCACCACTGCGGCCGACCGCAAGGCCTTTGTCGACCTGCCGTGGCGCCTCTATGCCGATGATCCGCACTGGGTGCCGCCGCTGAAATCGGAAGTGCATGGTCTGATCGGCGGGGAGAAATCCAACCCCTGGTTCGGCCATGCCGAAGCCGCCTTCTGGCTGGCGGAACGGAACGGCACGGTGGTGGGCCGCATCTCGGCCCAGGTGGACCAGCTGGTGCTGAAGCCCGAGGCGCCCGGCGGCGGCCCCGGTACGGGCCACTGGGGCATGTTCGAATGCGTGGACGATCAGGCGGTGGCCGATGCGCTGTTCGGCGCGGCGGAAGCCTGGCTGAAGGCCAGGGGCATGACGCGGGCGCTGGGGCCGTTCAGCCTGTCGATCTGGGATGAACCGGGCCTGCTGGTCGACGGCTTCGACGGCCCGCCAACGGTGATGATGGGGCATCATCGCCGATATTATGAGCGGCTGGTGACGGCGCGCGGGTACGAGGGCATCAAGGACCTCCACGCCTGGTCGCTGCCCATCGCCCAGCCCTTCCCGGAAATGGTGCAGCGCATCGTCGCTTTTTCCGAACGCAACGCCAAGCTGGTGACCCGCCCGGTCGACAAGACGAAGTTCAATTCGGAAGCCGCGCTGATCCTCGATATCCTGAATGATGCCTGGTCGGACAACTGGGGCTTCGTGCCGCTGACCCCGGCCGAGATCGCCTATGTCGGCAAGAAATTGAAGCCGATCATCTTCGAAAATCTGGTGCGCGTGGCGGAATATGAAGGCGTGCCCGTTGGCTTCATGATCACCCTGCCCGACATCAACGAGCTGACCCGCGACCTCAATGGCGAGCTGTTCCCGTTCGGCTGGGCGAAGCTGCTGTGGCGGCTGCGCGCGCCCAAGGTTAGGCGCATGCGCGTGCCGCTCATGGGCATCAGGAAGTCACTGCAGGGCCACCGCGTCGCCAGCCTCATGGCCTTCCAGATGATCGAGTATATCCGCCGCGCCTCGGTCAGCGAATTTGGGGCCAGCGAGGGCGAAATCGGCTGGATCCTGGACGACAATGGCCCGATGCGCTCCATCGCGGACGCCATCGAAAGCCACGTGACGCGCACCTACCGCATTTACGAGAAGGCGCTGTAACAAAAAAAGGGGAGCGGTCACCCGCTCCCCTCTTCGTCCCAGGCAACGCGGCCTTACTTCGCCGGCTGCAGCTTGATGCCGCGATAGACCGGCGGCGTGGAGCCGCGCTGCACAAGCATCAGCACCGTGTCCTTGCCGGCCTTGCGCTCGGCATCGACGGCGGCGGCGGCCTCGGCCGGCGTGGTCACGCTGGTCTGGCCAATCTTGATGATGATGTCACCGCGCTGCAGGCCCTTCGACGCCGCATCCGACGACGGGTTGATGCCGGCGATCACCACGCCCTTCACCTTTTCATCGAGGCGCAGCTGCTGGCGCAGCACGTCGGTGAGCGGTTGCAGGGTGATGCCAAGGCTGGCGCGCGCTGCCTCGATGCCGGGTGCCTTGGTGTCGGCAGCCTCGCCATCTTCCTCGTCCGCCGGCAGGCCGGCGCGCTGCGCCACCACGGCTTCGGACGGGCGCTGGGCAATCAGCGTGCTCACCGTCATCCGCTTGCCGTCACGCAGCAGCACGACCGGGACGGTGGTGCCGATCGGCGTGGTGGCGATCAGGTAGGACAGGCTGTTGTCGTAATCGACTTCGCGGCCGCCAACCGACAGGATCACGTCACCCTGGCGGATGCCGGCGCGCGCGGCAGGGCCATTGGGCTCGACATTGGCGACGATCTCGCCCTTGTCCTTGGGCAGGCCAAGGCCATCGGCGATGTCGGCGGTGAGGCGCTGGATGGCGACACCCAGATAACCGCGCTTGACGGTGCCGGTGGCGCGCAACTGGTCGACAACCGGCTTGGCCAGTTCGGCGGGAATCGCAAAGCCGAGGCCGACATTGCCGCCGGTGGGCGAGAAGATCGCCGTGTTGATGCCGATCACATTGCCATTGAGATCGAACAGCGGCCCACCGGAATTGCCCTGGTTGATGGAGGCATCGGTCTGGATATAGCGGTCATACTGGCCGGAGCCGATGTCGCGGTGCAGGGCCGAGATGATGCCGGCGGTGACGGTGCCGCCCAGACCGAAGGGGTTGCCGATGGCGATCGACCAGTCACCCACGCGCACCGCCTGGCTGTTGCCGAACTGCACATAGGGCAGGCCCGTCGCCTCGATCTTCAGCACCGCGAGGTCGGTCAATGGGTCGCGGCCGACCACGCGCGCCTTGTACTCGCGCCGGTCCGCCAGCGTGACCGTGATCGATTCGACCGGCTGGCTGCGGTTCTGGCCCGAGGAGATCACGTGGTTGTTGGTGACGATATAGCCATCGGGCGCGATCACGAAACCGGAGCCGAGGCTGGTGGCCTCGCGGGTCACGGGCTCGCCGCCGTCCTGCTGTTCCTGGAAGCGGCGGAAGAATTCTTCCAGCGGGTTGCCGGGCTGGCCAGGGAAGCGGCGGGTGCGGCCGATCTCCACCTTCTGGGTGGTGGAGACGTTCACCACCGCCGGCGCCAGCCGCGCCGTCAGGTCGGCAAAGCTGCGCGGGGCGCCGCCCGGCGGCATGATGGCCGCGGCCGGAGCGACGGCGTTCTGGGCCGGCTGCGGCGCCGGCTGCGGCGTCGGCTGGGCCACGGCGATGGCGGCGACGCCGGCAACCAGCACCACGGCAGGAACAAGGCTTTGAACCAGTTTCGTCATCTTTGTCTTTCTGTCAGTCCTTGAGGGCCTGTGCCTTATGGAAACAACACGCCTAACCGTCGATGAACAGTGCAGCGGCTGCGGCGATCAGCGATTGCGGCGGTTGCCCTCGAACTCGCGCATGAACTCGTTGCTGGGGCCCAGCACCACGGTGGCGGTGCCATCCTCGAAGGTGGTGCGATAGGCCTGCATGGCACGGTAGAAGGCATAGAATTCCGGATCCTTGCCGAAACTGTCGGCATAGATGCGGGCAGCCTGGGCATCGGCATCGGCCTGCACCAGCTGCGCCTGCTTGTTGCCCTGGGCGCGGATGGTGGCGGCTTCCTGCTGGCGGGCCGACGCCATGCGGGCATAGGCGGCTTCCAGCGTCGCGCCGGCCGGCAGATCGGCGCGCTTGATGCGCACGTCGACGATCTCGGCGCCATATTGCTTGGCCTGCTCGTTCACGCTGTTCTGGATCTCGTCCATCACCTCGCCGCGTTCGGGCGACAGCAGCGCTGCGAACGGCTGCTTGCCCAGTTCGTTGCGCAGCTTGGATGCAAGGATGCGCTTCAGCGCGTCGGCCGCCATCTCCTCGCTGCCCACGGTTTCCACCATGCGCTGCGGATCGACGATGCGGAAACGGGCGAAGGCATCGACCACCAGCCGCAGCTGGTCGGTGGAGAGCACCGTCTGCGCATCGATGTCGAGGTCCATGATGCGCTTGTCGACATATTTCACGTCTTCGATGAAGGGCACCTTGACGGCAAGGCCGGCGCCGGTCTCGCCAAAGCGTGCCTTTGGATCATAGGCGTTGACGATGCGTTCGGGCTTGCCGAGCCGCAGCACGATGGCCTGCTTGGATTCGGGCACGGTGTAGAAACTGCCCATAGCGAGCACGGCAAGACCAAAGCCGATGCCGGCGATGAGGGCGGGGTTGCGGGTGATGGCGCTCATCCTGTCGCTCCTGCTCAGCGCTGCTGGGCCGCGGGGGCGGCGTCGGGGGTGGCGGCAGCGGCGCGGCGACGCACCTCCGGCAGCGGCAGGTAAGGGGTGACGCCACTGGGCGCATCGATCACCGTCTTGTCCACCTTGGACAATATCTTTTCCATGGTTTCCAGATACATGCGCTTGCGCGTCACCTCTGGCGCCAGGCGATACTGGGCATAGACCGCATCGAAGGCGGCGGCATCGCCCTGGGCGCGGGCCAGCAGCGCCTGGGCATAGGTGCGGGCGCGGTTGAGATATTGCTGGGCATCCTGCTGGGCGGCCGACACGTCCTTGAAGGCGCCATCGACAGCGGCCGGCGGATCGGCCTGCTTGATGTCCACGCCGCGCACATCAATGCCCGAACGATAGCTGTCGAGCAGTTCCTGCATGCGTTCGCGCACCCGGTCGGCGATCTGCGCTCGCTGCGGACCCAGCGCCGCGGTCAGGTTGGCGCGGGCGATCTCGGCGCGCATGGCGCTTTCGGCAACCTCGCGCACGGTCTTTTCCGGATCCTGAAGTTCATACAGGAAATTCTCGGGATTGCGGATCTTCCAGCGCACCGCATAGGCGAGGTTGATGAGATTCTGATCGCCCGTGAGCATCAGATTCTCGTTGCCGCCCTCGCTGGTGCTGATGTCGATCACATTGATCTGCTCGACCTTGCGCAGTTCCACATCATCGATCGGCCAGGGCAGCTTGAAATGCAGGCCCGGCCCGGTGGTTTCGACATAGCGGCCAAAGCGCTGCACCACGCCGCGTTCCTGCGCGTCCACCCGGTAGAAGCTGCCCAGCGCCACCCACGCGGCGAGGATCGCGCCGCCGGCCCACAGCAGCCATCGGCCATCGCCCAGATCGATGCCGCCCGGGCCGCCACCGAAACCGCCGCCGCGCCCGCCATTGCCGCCGCCGAACTGCGTCTTCAGCTTTTCCTGGCTGCGCCGGATCAGATCGTCGAACTCGCCGCGCCCCCCCTGGCCGCGATTGCCCATCGGCTTGCGCGGCGGCCCGTCTCCCCACGGGTTGGAGGGGCGGTTCGCCTGTGGCTCCGGGCCGCCGGCCTTGTCATCCTCGGTTTCGTTGTTCTGCCAGGGCATTGACTGTCGAGACCTTATCAGTACGCGTGAAACGACTATATACGAACGCCGAACGGGGATTGCGAGGGCATCAGACGACGCGGGTCGCCACTGTCGCCAGGAATGTCGCCTGAAAAGCCGGCACGCTGCAAGGAAAGAACACATCATGTCCCTGAAGGATGCCGTGACAGCCGCCCTTGAACAGGTGGATGATCCCGCTGGCGGCAGCGTGCTGAGCAGTGGCCGCGCCGCCGGCATCGTGGTGAAGGACGATGGCCAGGTGGGCCTTGTGCTGGCCGTCGACGGCCTGGACAAGACAGCCGCCGAGCGCCTGCAGGCCGCCGTGGAAGCCGCCGTGAAGCGCGTGCCGGGCGTCAGCGCCGCGCGCATCATCCTCACCGCCGACCGGGCGGCGACCCCCGCCGCCGCGCCGAAGGCCAGCACCGTGCCGGGCATCCGCAAGCTGGTCGCGGTGGCCAGCGGCAAGGGCGGGGTTGGCAAGTCCACCGTTGCCGCCAACCTCGCCTTCGCGCTCGCCCGCGCCGGGCAGCAGGTCGGCCTGCTCGATGCCGATATCTATGGCCCGTCCGTGCCCACACTGCTGGGCATCGAAGGCCGGGCGCGGGTGGAGAAGGACCGGCTGCAGCCCGAGATGCGCCACGGCATCAAGGCGCTTTCCATGGGCATGATGACCGATCCCGACAAGGCGATCGTCTGGCGCGGGCCGATGGCGTCCTCCGCGCTCGTGCAGATGGTCGAACAATGCGACTGGGGTGCGCTCGACATTCTGGTGATCGACCTGCCGCCCGGCACCGGCGACATCCAGCTCACCCTCGCCCAGAAGCTGAAGCCCGATGGCGCCGTCATCGTCTCCACCCCGCAGGACCTGGCGCTGATCGATGCCCGCCGCGCCGTCGCCATGTTCGGCGAAGTCGGCGTGCGCGTGCTCG
>ERZ1066123.201-NODE-201-length-47917-cov-19.718879_pt1 | contig 47917 bp, 43 predicted proteins | sample MGYA00382770_ERZ1066123 | MGnify/ENA primary metagenome ERZ1066123 (study PRJEB33369, sample SAMEA5778353) | biofilm metagenome | biome: Industrial cooling water; feature: Water cooling tower basin; material: Biofilm | place: United Arab Emirates | collected...
CCGAGAGGACGTCGGTGCTGCGGAGCAGCGGCGTCATCTCGTCGAGCGCCTCGCCATTGTAGCCGATGAAGACGGAGGGGACGCAGAGCGTCTTGACGCCGGCGGCCTCCATGATGAAGACCGGCGAGGCGGGGTTCCAGGCGGTGTAGCCGCGGGCCTCCCAGGTGGCGCGGAGGCCGCCGGAGGGGAAGGACGAGGCGTCGGGCTCGGACTGGATGAGCTGGTCGGCCGAGAACGACTCGAGCGGCGTCATGGCGTCGTCGAACGACAGGAAGGCGTCGTGCTTCTCGGCCGTGAGCCCGGTCTGGGGCTGGAACCAGTGGGTGAAGTGGGTGACGCCGTGGGCGAGCGCCCACTCCTTGATGGTCTGGGCGACGACGGGGGCGATGTCGCGGTCGAGCTTCTGGCCGAGGCGGATGGCGTCGGTGAGCTTGGCGAAGACCTCGGGCGGGAGCTTGGCCTTCATCTGCTTCGCGCCGAAGGTGAGGGCGCCGAAGTACTCCGACGTGCGCGGCGGGAGGGCGGTGCCGGCGTCGGGGATGCGCGCGGCGATGTCGCTGAGGGCGCGGGCGCGCGGGGTGGAGGCGGAGGGCATGGACCGGGAGTCTGGAGGCGGCCGGGTGGGGTGGGCCGCGGTGATCGAGGCGGTGGCGGAACGGCGTCCGTGGTCGTGCGGTCCGGGCGGGGTGTCACCCGAATCGTGCACGAAATGCAAAGCTAGGCGGACGGTCGAGCACGTTCCAGTGTGAAAGCGCGTGTTTTCGGGCTCCGACGCTGCGTTTCCTGCGCCTTTTCCGGTACAGGGGCGGTGGTAGGTCGGTGCGTACCGGGGTTCGCACGGCAGGTCTGGAGCAGGGGCGGTCCCTCGGCCCCCGACCCGAGACAGCAGGAGCGGGGACAATCCCCATCGATTCCGCCGGGGACAGAGGGGACTGTCCCCATCGACCCCCCTCGACCCCGTCGCGCCGCGCCGCCTACAGCCCCGCCGGGAACAGCTCCACCTGCGGCAGCTCCGGCTCGAGCCGCCGCCGCACCGCCCCCGCCACCTCGTCGATCGCCGTCGGGTCGCGCACGAGGTCGTAGTCGCGGATGTCGAGCTTGAGCACCGGGCAGCGGCGGAAGCCGGCGATCCACGCCGCGTAGCGCGCATGCAGCGCCTTCCAGTACGCCGGCGGCATGTCGCGCTCGGCCTCGCGCCCGCGCTGGCCGATGCGCGCCACCACCAGCTCGAGCGGCCCCTCGAGGTAGAGCAGCAGCCGCGGCGGGCGCGCCGCCGGCCCGGTCAGGAGCTCGGCGTAGAGCCGCGTGTAGAGCTCGTACTCGTCCGGGGCGAGGAGCTCCTGCTCGTACAGCCCCCGCGCGAAGATCTCGGCGTCCTCGTACCAGGTCCGGTCGAGGATCCACCCGCCCCCCTGGGCGCGCAGCCGGCGCAGGTCGCGAAAGCGCGTCGCGAGGAAGTGGAGCTGGAGCCGCAGCGCGTAGCGCTCGCGCGCGTCGGGCTCGGCGCCGTAGAAGCGCGAGAGCCACGGGTTGTCGCCGTCGACGCTCTCGAGCGCCATCTGGAGCCCGAAGCGCCTCGCGAGCGCGCGGGTGAGCGTCGTCTTGCCGGTGCCGACCATGCCGGCGACCGCGAGGAGGAGCGGGCGACCCATCGGGGCCAACATAGCGCGCGCCGGCACCCCGTCCGGCGCCTCGGCCCGCCCTTGTGATCGGCTCCCGAACGGACGACCTTTGCCGCCTCCGGCACCGTAGCCAAGTGGTAAGGCAGGAGACTGCAAATCTCCCATTCGTCGGTTCGATTCCGACCGGTGCCTCTCCCGACCGCCCCCCGTCCGCCGCGCGCGGACGGGGGGCGTCGTCGTCCGGCCAGGCCCGCCGCGACCTCGGCCGATATTGGATCAAGGCATGGGAGATATGAGCCGGAGTCAACGAACGGCGGGCTGATGCGTTCTCCGCGCAGCCACGCCGGCGCGACGGTCCCGGGCGTCGCCGACCGGGGTCGGCGACCGTCGCCGGACTCGGCCGCCGGCCCCCGCCGACGCCATGTCCGCCGGACTCCTCATCCTCTCCGACCTGGTCGTCACACCGGCCGAATCGGTGCTCCTCGTCCCGGCGCTCACCGGTGACGCCACGGCCGGCGCGGCGACGGGCGCGACGCGCGCACTCGCACCGGTGGACGCGGCGTGCGTCGCCCGGGCGCTGGTCGTCGCGCTCCTCGCGCTCGAGGCGACGCAGGCGCTCGGCATCGGGGCGGTCACCGTCCGGCGCTGGCTCGGCATGCGGCGGACGCGCGAGGCCACCGTGCGCGCCGCCCCCGCCTCGCGCCTCGCCCACTGGCCGGCCGGCGCCCCGGAGACGGCGCTCCTCCATGCGCTGCGGACCGGTGCGGCGCGACCGCTCACCCGCGCGTCGACCGCGCCCGAACTCCTCGCGCGCACCATCCCGCGCGCCGACGACCCGGTCGCCTCGTGGATCGCCGCGCGCTTCGCCGCGCTGGCCGAGCGCGGGCTCCTCGAGTCGGCCGGCCACGACGTCGCACGACGCGCCGTCTGGTGCGCGGCACCGGGGACGCACGAACGCGCCCGCACGGCGCACGACACCGCGACGACGCTCCTCGACCGCTGCCGCGCCACGCGCCCGCTCGTCGCGACGCTGCTCGCGGACGGGGCGGCGGCGGCGCTCGGGCGGGGGGCACGCGCGGCCACCTGAGGCGCCGCGGACGCCCCGGCACCCCACCGCGCGCGGTGGCAGATTGCCCACCACCCTCTCCCGCGTCGCGCGCATGCCCCCGCTCCCCCCCAGCACCGTCTCCTTCGACCTGACGGCCAAGGTCGCCCTCGTCACCGGCGCCTCGCGCGGCATCGGCTTCGCCATCGCGCAGGCCTACGCCCGCGCCGGCGCCAGCGTGCTCCTGAACGCGCGCAAGCCCGAGGCGCTCGACGCCGCCGTCGCCGCGATCCGGGCCGAGGGGGGCGAGGCGACCGCGCTCCCGGGCAACGTCGGCCGGCTCGAGACGATCCCCGCCCTCGTCGAGCAGGCGATCGCCACCTACGGCGGCGTCGACGTGCTCGTCAACAACGCCGCGACCAACCCGATCTACGGCCCCGTCGAGCAGGCGACCCCCGAGATCTTCGCGAAGATCATGGCGGTCAACGTGCAGGGGCCGTTCGAGCTCGCGAAGGCGCTCCGCCCCGCGCTCGCGCGCACCGGCGGGAGCGTGATCAACGTCTCGAGCATCGGCGGCCTGAGCCCCGAGCCCGGCCTCGGCATCTACAGCGTCAGCAAGGCCGCGCTCCTCTCGCTCACCAAGGTGCTCGCGCTCGAGTGGGGCGCCGAGGGGATCCGCGTCAACGCGATCTGCCCGGGGCTCATCCGCACCGACTTCTCCGAGGCGCTCTGGTCGAACGAGCGGCTGGTGAAGACGATGCTCGCGCTGCAGGCGATCCCGCGCGTCGGCGAGGGCGACGACGTCGCCGGGCTCGCGCTCTTCCTCGCGAGCGACGCCTCGCGCTACTGCACCGGCGGCACCTACACCGTCGACGGGGGCTACACGGCATGAGCGCGCCCGCCTCCATCGCCGCGACGCCCGCCGCGCCCGCCGGCGCCGCGTCGCGCGCTGACGCGATCGTCGCCGCGCTCCGCGCGATCGTCGAGGGCCCGGCGCTCGCCGTCGAGGCGCACGTCCTCCGCCACGGCTGGCGCGACGCGCTCCCGCAGCTCCGCGCGCTCCGCGAGGCGGTGAAGGCGGCCGGCGCCTTCGCGCCCCACCTCCCGCCCGACCTGGGTGGCCCGGGGCTCGCGCTCGCCGACTTCGCGCGCGTCTCCGAGGTGCTCGGCCGCACCCCCGTCGGCCACTGGCTCGCCAACTGCCAGGCCCCCGACATCGGCAACATGGAGCTGCTCCACGCGCACGCCTCGCCCGCGCTGCGCGAGCGCTGGCTCCACCCGCTCGCGCGCGGCGAGCTGCGGAGCTGCTTCGCGATGACGGAACCCGAGCACGCCGGCGCGAACCCGGTCTGGATGTCGACGCGGGCCGAGCGCCACGGCGACGACTACCTGATCACGGGGCACAAGTGGTTCACGACCGCCGCCGACGGCGCGGCGTTCACCGTCGTCATGGCGGTCACCGATCCCGATGCCCCGCCGCACGCGCGCGCGAGCATGCTCCTCGTGCCGATGGACGCCCCCGGGCTCGAGCTCGTGCGCAACATTCCCGTCATGGGCGAGCCCGGGAGCGACTGGGCGAGCCACGGCGAGCTCCGCTTCCACGGGGTGCGCGTCCCGGTGGCGCACCGCATCGGCGACGAGGGGGCGGGCTTCGCGCTCGCGCAGGCGCGGCTCGGGCCGGGGCGCGTCCACCACTGCATGCGCTGGATCGGGATCTGCGAGCGCGCCTTCGACCTGATGTGCGAGCGCGCCGTGACGCGCGAGCTCGCCCCGGGCGAGCCGCTCGGCCGCAAGGAGGCGATCCAGCACATGGTGGCGCGCTCGCGGGCCGAGATCGACGCGGCGCGGCTGCTCGTGCTCGACGCGGCGGCGCGGATCGACCGCGAGGGGACGGGCGCCGCGCGCGACGCGATCGCGGCGATCAAGTTCCACGTCGCCGGCGTGCTGCAGGCGGTGCTCGACCGCGCGATTCAGGTGCACGGCGCGCTCGGCCTCACCGACGCGACGCCGCTCGCCTTCTGGTGGGCGCACGAGCGCGGCGCGCGCATCTACGACGGCCCCGACGAGGTGCACCTCGCCTCGCTCGGCCGGGCGCTGCTCAAGCGCGCGGCGGCGCGCCACGGCGTCGCGTGGCGGTGACACGCGACCGTGACGCACGACGATCGCGCACGATCGTCACGCACGGCGCCGAACCGCGCCGGTGACGCGCCCGTGAGCGACGCGGGCACCGCCACCCTTCCGCGCGACCCGGCCGACGCGCACGCGATCGCCGCGTGGGCCGAGCGCGCCGCGCCGGCGCTCGGGCTCCGCGCCGCCGCACCGCCGGTGGTGACGCGCATCGGCGGCGGCTTCAGCAACCTCACCTACCGCCTCGACTGGCACGACGCCGCGGGCGTGCCGCGCCGCGCGGTGCTCCGCCGCCCGCCCCCCGACGTGACGCCGTCGGGCGGCGCGCACGACATGCTCCGCGAGTGGCGCGTGCTGCGCGCGGTGCACGGGAGCGCGGTCCCCGTCCCCGCGCCGCTGGCGGCGTGCGACGACGCGTCGGTGCTCGGCGCGCCCTTCTACCTGATGGCGCACGTCGACGGCGCCGTGGTGCGCACGCTCGACGACGCCCCCGCGCTCCGCGACCCGGCGGCGATGCGCCGCTTCGCCGAGGCGACGGTCGACGGGCTCGCCGCGCTCCACGCGCTCGACGCGACGGCGATGCCGGGCTTCGACGCCGACAAGGCGCGCGCCTACGGCACGCGGCAGGTCGAGGGGTGGGCGCGGCGGTGGACGGCGGCGCGCCCGCCCGACGTCCCCGACGACGACGCGGCGCGCGTCTTCGCCTGGCTCGCGACGCGCGCGCACGCCGGCGCCACGCCGGCGCTCCTCCACAACGACTGGAAGTTCGACAACCTCGTCGTCGACGCCGACGCGCCGTGGACGGTGCGCGCGGTGCTCGACTGGGAGATGGCGACCGTCGGCGACCCCGCGTACGACCTGGGCACCACGCTCGGCTACTGGATGGCCCCCGACGACCCGCCGGCGTTCCGCGCGCTGGCGCTCGGCGTGACGGCGGCGCCCGGGTCGCTCACGCGTGCGGAGGTCGTCGCGCGCTACGAGGCGGCGCGCGGCGTGCGCGTCGACGACCCGGTGCGCTGCTGGGCGTTCGGGCTGGCGAAGGTGGCGGTGATCGCCGTGCAGCTCTACGCGCGCCACGTGGCGGGGCGCGTGCGCGACGCGCGGTACGCGCCGCTCGGGGGCGTGGCGGCGGCGCTCATGCGCACGGCGTCGGACGCCGTGCGGCACGATTCGCTGACGATCGGGTGAGGTAACCGGCGGACGCGGGCGACGGCGGTCAACCAGCGGGGGCGAGCGGCCGATCCTCGAGGATGAGTGCGCGCGACCGCGACGGTGCGGGGCGCGCACCCACCCGCGCCGGACCACCCGTGGCGCGGGCGACTCCATCATCGCACCACACGCCACGATGTCATCCCGTCACCGCCTCGCGGTCGCGCTCACCTTCGCCGCCGCCGCCCCGCTCGCGGCGCAGGACGGCGAGCGCATCCGGATCCACGGCTTCCTCACGCAGGGCGCCGCGATCGCGGACACGCTCCCGATCCTCGGCATCCCCAAGGCCGGGACCACCGACTATCGCGCGGCCGCGCTCCAGTTCCGCGCCCGCGTCACCGACGACCGCAGCTTCGTCGTCCAGCTCTCGCACAAGCGCGTCGGGACGAGCGTGATCAGCGGCGCGCAGGACGACGTGGAGCTCGACTGGGCCTTCTTCCAGCAGAACTACGGCACCGGCAACGTCCGCATCGGCCGCTTCGCGATGCCGACCGGCATCTACAACGAGATCCGCGACGCGGGCGTCGTGCTGCCGTTCTTCCGCGCGCCGTTCAACCAGTACACCGAGGGCGTCGAGACGATGGACGGCGTCCGGACGCAGCAGACGCTCTTCGGCTCGTCGAAGTTCCCGCTCGAGGTGCACGCCTACGCCGGCGGCTACGACTTCAAGGTGGCCCAGGCGGTGCCGACGGGGCGCACGCTCGTCCGCGACCGGGTCGATCGCGCGGTCGGCGGCCAGCTCTGGCTGCGCACGCCGATCCAGGGGGTGCGGTTCGGCTACGGCGCGCAGCGCATCAGCGCGCCGCAGTTCTCGCTCCTCTCGCGCACCGCGCGCGGCGACGGCTGGCTGGGACGCGGCTCGGTGGACGTGTCGCTCGAGAAGGTGATCGTGCGGGCCGAGGCCACGCGCTTCCAGTTCGAGCAGTTCCGCTACGACGCGCAGCTCCTGCAGGTGGGGCTCAAGCCGACCGAGCAGCTCGGCCTCTGGTGGCAGCTCGACAACGCCGACGTGCGGACGCTCTTCCCCATCCCCGGCGTCGGGCCGCGCCCGGTCGACTACGACTACGCGCGCAGCCAGGGTGTGGCGGTGAACTGGGCGTTCTCGCCGCAGTTCATCGCGCGCGTCGAGGGGCACTTCGACAAGGGCTACCTGTTCGACGTCTTCCGCGCGCCGATCCAGCCGGCGCTCTCGGGCAACTACTACATCGCCAGCGTGGCGGTGAGCTTCTGATGCGGGGCACCGGCATGATGCGCAGGATCCTCACGGGCGTCGCCCTGCTCGCGGCGGCGACGACGGCCACGGCGCGCGAGGTGCGCGCGCAGGGCTTCGACCTCGTGGTGAACGCGGCCTACCCGGGCGAGACGATCGCCCGCGACGTGGCGATCCGCGTCTTCCTCAAGCAGCTCACGACGCTCGGCGGCAAGCCGGCCGCCCCCGTCGACCAGCCGAAGGAGTCGCCCGTCCGCGCCGCCTACTCGCGCGGGCTGCACGGCCGCCCCGTCTCGCTCATCGAGGGCTACTGGCAGCAGCAGATCTTCTCGGGCGGCAACACGCCGCCGCCGGTGATGGGGAGCGACGCCGAGGTGCTCGCCTTCGTCCGCGCGAACCCGGGCGCGATCGGCTACGTCTCGGCCGGCACCGCGCCGGGCGCCGGCGTGAAGGTGGTCACCATCGGCAACTGATCCGGTGCGGTGATCGGCGCCGTCGGACAGCGGCGCAACACGTAGGCCACGTAGGGCACGTAGGACACGTGGGGGTCGACGCATCCAGATCCGTCGGTGCGTCGACCCCCACGTGTCCTACGTGTCCTACGTGGCCTACGTGTTGCGCCGCTGTCCGACTGCGCCGATCACTGCACCGGCGCCTTGGCCTCGATCTCGACGACCATCGTGATCTCGTCGCCGACGGCGCTCACGCCCTCGGTGACGCGGTCCCACGTGAGCCCGAACTCCTTGCGGCTCAGCTTCCCCGTGGCGTTGATGCCGGCGACCCACTGCTGGCCCACCTTCTGCGGGCCCTCCATGGTGGCGTCGAGGACGATCGGCTTCGTGACGCCGTGCATGGTGAGGTTGCCCGCGATGCGGTACTTCCCCGCGCCGGTGCGCTCCACCTTGGTGCCGGCGAAGGTGATCTGCGGGTACTTGTCGGTCTCGAAGAAGTCGCCCGATCGCAGGTGCGCGTCGCGGCGCTCGTTGTCGGTGTCGATCGTCGTCGCGTCGACGGTGAAGGCGACGTCGCTCCCCTGCTGCGTCTGCGGGTCGAACTTGAAGCCGCCGGTGAACTTGCCGAAGCGGCCGGTGACCGTGCTGACGCCGAGGTGGCGGACCTTGAAGAGGACCTGCGAGTGCGCGCCGTCGACGCTGAAGGCGACCGGCGCCGCGAGCGCGGCGGCGTGGGCGGCGGCGACGGGGAGCTCGCGGTCGAGCGTGAGCGCGGCGGCCGGGACGAGGACGGCGACGGCGGCGAGCGGGGCGACGAGGCGGAGCGACATATGGACGGGGGCGACGCTGGGGTGAGGGCGACCGGGGCCGGGCGGCACCGGGCTTCCGCCGATGGAAAACCGTGCTCGGCGTACGGGTTCCCGCGGACGGGGCCGGTCGCCTGCGCGGAGCACCCCCCGCCCCCCGACGCGTGACGCCGTCCGGCGCGCACGCGGGTATGCATGGGTCGGGCATCCCGCCACGTCCGCGCGCCGGGTTCGCCGGACCCCCGGACGTGCGTCGCATGCCAACTTTGCCGCTCCACGCATCCGTCCTTCACCGAGACCCGACCCGATGGCCTTCGCCGCGCTCATCCCCGGCCACCTCTCGCCCGACATGGCCGCCGCCCTGCGCGACACCCTCAACGCGCGCCTCGCCGACGCGATCGCGACCGCGCTGCAGCTCAAGCAGGCGCACTGGAACGTGCGCGGCGGCACCTTCCAGCAGCTCCACGAGCTCTTCGACACGACCTACGCGCAGGTCGTCGTGCAGGGGGACACGCTCGCCGAGCGCGTGGTGCAGCTGGGCGGCGTCGCGCACGGCACGGTGCAGACGGTCGCCGTGGCGACGGTCGTCGCGCCGATGAGCGAGTCGCAGCTCGCCCCCGAGGAGTACGTGCGCGCGACGGTCGACGCGCTCCGCACCTTCGGCGCGTCGATGTACAAGCTGATCGACGAGGCCGAGAAGCTCGGCGACCCCGTGACGGCGGACATCGCCACCGGGATCGCGCGCGAGGTCGACAAGGCGGCGTGGTTCATCGGCGCGCACCTGGGCTGACGACGCGTGAGCGGGTGACGCTCCGGTGCCACGAGCGGTGCACCGGAGCGTGGCGATCGCGCAACGACGAGCTCGACAGTAGTGCTCGTTCCGCGCGGCCACCCGCGAATGGATGAGCTCGCGCAACTGCATGTGGCCGCGGCGATTCGCGGAGCATGCGAGGCGAAGCGACGCGAGCGGTCACGGTCGAGGGTGCTGGTGCGCGGAGTGCGGGGTGCGCCCCGGCCGGCCGTGCCGATTGCACGGCCTGCGTCACCCAGCCGGAGGCACTCCCCATGCGCGCCACCCTTCGTCTCGCCACCGCGGCCCTCGCCCTGGCCGTCGTCGCCGCTCCCGCGGCGGCGCAGTCGTACAACGCCACCACCGTCGGCGGTCCGACCTTCAACCGCCCGGTCAACTGCACGACCCTGAGCGGAGTCGGCACCGCGGTCCGTTATCACGTGCAGCCCGTCTGGGCCGCCAGCTCGGGGCTCCGCACCTTCACCAGCGTCGCCACGACGCCGGCGGGCTGGGACAACTTCCTGCTCCTCTACTCGGCCGCCTGGAACCCCGCGACGCCGCTCACCGGCTGCCTCGCGCTGAACGACGACGGCCCGCTCGGCATCGGCCAGTCGCAGTTCTCGTTCAACATGCTCGCCGGCGTGCAGTACTTCCTCGTGACGACGGGCTTCGAGAACAGCGACGCCGGCGCCTTCACGAACACGATCACCGGCGCGCCGGTGAACCTCGGCTTCGTCCCCGAGCCGAGCACCTACGTGCTGATGGCCAGTGGCCTCGTGGGGCTCGCCGGCGTCGCGCGCCGTCGTCGCACCTCGCCGACGGCCTGATCGCACGCATCGCTCGCCGTCCGTCGCACGCGGCGGGGTCCCTCGCGGATCCCGCCGCGTGTGCGTTCGGGCCTGCGATCGGTCGGACGGCGAACCGCCAACCGCCGGGTGGGGCAGGTGACGGCAGGAACGGCGGGGGCAGGGCAGGAGGTCATCGCGTGGGTGGGCGGTCGTGCGCGATGGGCTGCGGTACCCGTCGTGGTGTCCGCTCGCGTACCTGTCCGGTACTCTCTCGATGGCAGCTCGGTACTCACCACCGTCACGCTGCCATCCTCCACATGACGGCCTGCCGTGCCCCTGCCGTTCCTGCCGTCACCTGCCCCACCCGGCGGTTCGGTACTTCGATGACACCGACGTCACGCGACGCGCGGCGATGGGCACCGGCGCTCAGCGCGAGAGCGGCGCCGGGGCGTGATCCGGGATGTGGCGACCGCGCGCGGCGACCGTCCACCAGGTCTCGACGACGTCGCCCCGCACGCCGAGCATCGCGTCGAAGCAGTGCGTGACGATGCACGCGTGGTTCGGGACGATCCGCACGCGCTCGCCGACGGCGGGGCGCCAGAGCGAGTCGCTGGTGTCGAGGACGCCGTGCTCCTCGCTCATCCGCACGACGCGCACCTCGGGATGGTCGATCACCGCGCCGTACCCCGCCGCCTCGGCCCCGCGCAGCGGCTCGCGCCCCAGCGCCTTGCTCCCGGCGTCGATCACCACCTGCCCCGGCACGGCGTCGCTCACCACGGTCGCGAGGACGGTGAGCGCGCAGTCGTCCCACGCGCTCGCGCCGAGGGCGAAGGTGTCGCGGTCGTTGTAGACGTAGGTGCCGGGGCGCACCTCGGTGAGGCCGCGCACCTGGTGCATGCGGAACGCCGCCGGCGTCGAGCCGCCGCTCACGACCTCGGGGGCGAGCCCGGCGCGGTCGAGCGTCTCGAGGGTGCGGCGCACGAGCGCGTCGAGCGCCTCGAGCTGGTCGTCCTGCTGCGTGGCGGGGACGCGGATGTGCCCCGGATAGAAGGCGATCCCGCGGAAGCGGAGCCCCGGCTGCCGCCGCACCGCGCCGGCGAGGCGCACGACGTCGTCGGCCGTCTGCACGCCCATGCGGTGCATCCCCACGTCCATCTCGACGACGACGTCGACGACGCGGTCGCGGAGCCGGCAGGTGGTGCCGAGCGTCTCGATGGCGTGGGGCGAGTCGACGGCGACGCGGAGCCGGGCCCCCTCGGTGACGTCGAGGACGCGCAGCAGCTTGGGGCCGAGCGGGGCGTGCGCGAGGTAGAGATCGTCGGTGACCTCGCGCATCACCTGCAGCTCGCGCGGCGTGGCGCAGGTGAGGCCGGCGGCGCCGAGGCGGAGCTGCTCGACGGCGACGCGCGTGCTCTTGTGCGTCTTGACGTGCGGGCGGAGCGCGAGCTGGTGGAGCGTCGCGTAGGCCGCCATGCGGTCGAGGTTGTGCGCGAGGCGATCCAGGTCCACGAGGGGGACCGGCGTCTCGAGGTCGGCGACCGTGTACGGCATGCGGGGGCGGGACGGGGAGGGGCGCGCGGTGGCGCACGCCGGGCGGCCGCGCGCGGGGCGCGTGCACCAGTCCGAGCGTAACCCGCGGGCGGGGGGCGGCAAGCGCGGCGGGTGCGCCTGCTGCGGCGGGGACAATGTGGTGTCCCGGGCCACGCGCCGGGCGTTCACCGGCGCGCCCGTCCCCGCTACGTTCGCCGCCATGCCGACGCACCGTCCCGCCCGCCGCCCGGCGCGCGCCATCGCCGCCGCCCTCGCCCTCGTCGCCACCGTCGCCGCCGGGTGCGGCGACACGACGCCCACGCCCGGCGTCTCCGGTGACCCCGAGACGCTCACCTACGCCCCCGAGCTGAAGGTCTCGCTCGCCGCGATGACGAAGCGGCCGAGCGGGCTCTACGTGCAGGACGTGGTGGTGGGGACGGGGGCGCCGATCGACAGCATGACGACGGCGCAGGTCCACTACACCGGCTGGCTCGCCGACGGGACGAAGTTCGACACGAGCCGCGACCTCGGCGCGCCGTTCACCTTCACCGTCGGGATCGGGCAGGTGATCCCCGCGTGGGACGAGGGGGTGCGCGGGATGCGCGTCGGGGGGAAGCGGCGGCTGGTGACGCCGCCGATCCTCGCCTACGGCAACACGCGCACGGGGCCGATCCCCGCGAGCGCGACGCTCGTCTTCGACGTCGAGGCGGTGGCGGTGGTGGCGCCCGAGCCGACGGGGCTGCGCAAGGACGCGGCCGACTCGGCGCGGAAGCGCGACTCGGCGCGCGCCGACTCGGTGCGGCGGGCGGCGAAGGGGTGAGGGCGCCGGGCGACCGACCGCGTCGGGAGTCCTCCGGACCGGCACGGGGAGGGGCGATCGGTTAGCTTGTGGTCAGCGAAGCGCGCGCCCGGCCGTTCCGGACCCGCGACCACCGCCCGACCGCCCCGGACACCGCAGCACCGTCGTCCGCGCCGGCTGGATCGCTGCACGTCCCACGTCAGCCCGGAGCGGATCGACATGATCGGAAGCGCCCAGGTCCCGCGCGCCCTCGACTGGCGCGACGCCGAGTCGCAGCACGCCTTCCTTCGTTCCCAGCGCGCCCGCGGCACCTGCGCGCGCGAGGTCCAGCGCGTGGGCGAGCTCGTCCTCGAAGGCGCCGCGGAGCTCGCGCGCGCGCACGCGCTCCCGCTCCCGGCGGCGCGCCCGTCGCCCGACCGGGTGCTGGTGCAGCTCGGCCCCGTGGCGATCTCGCTCGCCTGGCTCAAGGCCGGCGGGAGCGAGGCGCCGGCGGGCGGCGAGCTGCTCGCGATCGTCTGGAAGGGGGCGCTCGCCGCGCGCGGCGGGCACTTCGCCCCCGAGCGCGTCGCGGCGCCCTCGCGCGCCGTCGCCCCGGTGACGCTCTGGGAGCAGGCGCTCACCCCCTCGGCCACGACGCCCGACGACTGGCACTGGCACGCGCACGGGCTCGACGGCGCGGGGCACACCTCCGACGAGGTGGCGGCGCGCTGCGTCGCGCAGCTCCGGAACGCGCTCGAGGAGGCGCTCGGGGTGTCGTCGGCGGCGTGACGCCCGCCAGGCGGGGGCATCGCAATTCACCGCAGAGGCGCAGGCGCAGGGGATCCGCACGGGTCCTCTGCGGTGAGCAGCGGTCCGCCGTCGCGCACGGCGCCTCGTGTGGCGCACCGGCGCCGGCGATAGCATTCCCGCCATGACGATGCACACACGATGCGCCGCGGCCGCGCTGGCGACGATGGCGATGCTAACCGGCTGCGCGGGCGCGGGCGGCGCGCGCGGGGCGCCGGTGCCGGCGTCCGGCTTCTCGATCGTCGACGCGCGCAGCGGCGCGACGCTCGCGCCCGACGCGCTCGTCGACTCGGCCCGCGCGGCGGGGCTCGTGGTCTTCGGCGAGTTCCACGACGACGCCGGCGCGCACCGCGCGCAGCGCGCCCTGCTCGAGGCGCTCGCGCGGCGCGACGTCCCGGTGGTGCTCTCGCTCGAGATGTTCGAGCGCGACGTGCAGCCCGCGCTCGACGCCTGGCTCGCGGGGACGCTCGCCGACTCGGCCTTCCTCGCGACCGCGCGGCCGTGGGGGAACTACGCCACCGACTATCGCCCGCTGGTGGAGCTCGCGAAGGCGAGGCGCTGGCCGGTCGTCGCGGCCAACGTCCCGCGCCCGCTCGCCTCGGCCGTGAGCCGGCAGGGGCTGGGCGTGCTCGACACGATCGCGCGCGGCGTGCGCGCGACCGCGGCGCGCGAGCTGGTCTGCCCGACCGACGACGCCTACCACGCGCGCTTCGTGCAGGTGATGTCGGGCGGGGCGCCCGGCGGCCACGGCGGCGCGAGCGCGCCGACGGCGATGGTCGAGCGCTTCTACCTCGCCCAGTGCCTCAAGGACGAGACGATGGCCGAGTCGGTGGTGGCGGCGATGGAGCGCGCGCCGGCGGGGACGGTGGTCGTGCACCTCACCGGCGCCTTCCACAGCGACTCGTCGCTCGGCACCGTCTCGCGCATCGTCCGTCGCCGCCCGCAGGCGACGCCGCGCGTGCTCACGACGGTCCGGATCGCGACCGCCGCGCAGGCGCGCACGCTCCCCGACAGCGTGCGGTCGCTGGCGCACTGGCTCGTGCTCGTGCCTGGGCGGTGAGTCGCCGGCGAGCGCCGACGACTCACCGCCGCCGCGCGCCCGGGACGTACGTCTCGCGCACGTGTCCCGCGAGCTCGTCGTCGTGGAAGTACACGGCGCGGAGCTGGCCGCTGGCGTAGGTGCGGGCCTGGTCGGCGAAGTGGCGTGAGCTGCTGTCGCCCGACTGGCCGCCGGCCATGACGGCCATCGCGCGGAGCCGCGGCCCGAACTCGACGATCGCCACGAAGCTGTTGCCGTAGGTGCCGTAGCGGCGCCGGGTCGCGTTGCCGCGGCGCGCGTCGTAGGAGGCGAGCGACCCCCAGCGCGCGCTCGCGAAGCCCACCGGCTCGCTCGCGCGCGCGTCGTCGAAGCGGGGCTCGATCGTGTTGGCGATCCGCTGGAAGCGGTTCACCTCGCCCCACGGCGTGCGCCAGCTGCCGAAGCGCGCGGCGAGCGTGTCGACGGCTGCGGCGAGCGCGTCGACCATCATCGCCGGCGTCGCGGCGAGCGCGACGTCGTTCGGCGGGGCGGGGCGCGGACGCCCGGCGGCGAGGGCGCGGCGCCCGGCCTCCTCGGCCGAGTGGATCGCGACGGTCGTGGCGACGCTCGCGGTGCCCGCGCGCCGGTCCCACGTGCGGAGCGTCGCCACCGGCTCGGCGAGTACCGCGCGGCGCGCGTCGGCCGCGGGGAGCGCGTCGAATGCGGCGAGGAGCGCGGGGACGAGCGTGTCGAAGGCGGGGAGGTCGGGGGAGTAGGCGGCCTCGCGCAGCGACGCCATCGTCCACCCGCGCCGGTCGCCCAGGACGCGGAGCGCGTGGATGCCGCGCGCGTTCTCGCCGGCGCGATCGACGTACGAGGGGAAGTCGCGCTCGCGCGGGCTCCCCTCGCCGACGACCGAGTACGGCCAGTTGTTCGTGTTCTGCACCCAGCCGCGCGCGGGGTCGACGACGTTCGGCAGCTCGCCGAAGGCGTGCACCGCGCCCCACTCGGTCGCCGGGTCGCTCCCGTCGACGGGCTTCGTCCAGTCGAAGCGCGGGTCGCGTCGCGGGACGAACTGCGCGTGGACGTAGGCGATGTGGCCGTCGGCGTCGGCGTAGATCGTGTGGTTGCTGCTGTTCGCGCCGGCGGCGATCGCCGCGCGGAACTCGGCCCACGTGCGCGCCTTGGTGCGCGCGTACGACTGCACCAGCGCCTCGACGGGGCGCCACATGAGGCGCGTCGCGATCAGCCGCCCGCCCTCGGCGCGCGTGATCGGGCCGTGGTGCGTGTGCCAGGTGGCGAAGGTGCGCGACGCGAGCGTGCCGTCGCCCTGCCGCACGCGGAGCGTGACGGGGCGCATGACGAGCGGGCGCTCGCCCAGGCCGTGGCGGTAGACCGGACGGCGGATCGTGCCGTCGCCGTGCAGGTCGACCGCCTCGGCGTACTCGTCGACCGAGTCGTTGCCCCCCGAGGTGTGCATCCACCCGAGGCGCGCGTTGAAGCCCTGGTAGACGAAGAACTGCCCCCACGTGCTCGCGCCGTATGCGTCGAGCCCCTCGCGGCTGCGGACGCGCGCCTCGCTGCGGAAGTAGTGCGAGGTGTGCGGGTTGATGAGCAGCAGGGCGTGCCCGCTCGCGGTGCGCGCGGGGGCGATTGCGATCCCGTTCGAGCCGCCGGGGACCGAGTCGCGTGCGGGGTCGTGCACCGTGCGGGCGGCGACGGCGCGCAGCGCGATCGTGTCGCGCGACGACGCGACGCGCCCGACCGGCCCGCCGTAGAGCGCCTGCAGCCCGCGCACGCTCACCCCCTCGATGTCGCCGCCGATCGACCCCTCGGTGAAGGCGAGCGTCATCCACGGCTCGAAGCGCGTGATCGCGCGCGGGCGCGTGCCGGGGTGCGTGGCGAGGTAGAAGTTGAGCCCGTCCGCCCACGCGTCCATGAGCGCGCGGAGCCACGCCGGGCTCGCGGCGTACTGCGCGCGCAGCGTGTCGGGGTCGGCCCAGAGCCGCGCGCGCAGGTCGCTCCACACCGCCGCCTCGCCCTCGGCCTCGGCGAGGCGGCCGAGCGCGACGAGGTAGTTCCGCTCGACGCGGAGGAAGTCGTCCTCGGCCTGCGCGTACATCATCCCGAAGACGACGTCGGCGTCGGTCTCGCCGTCGATGTGCGGGATGCCGAAGTCGTCGCGGCGGATGGTCACGCGTGCGGCGCGCGCGGCGAGGCGTGCGCGCTCGGCGTCGGGGACCCGCAGCGTGTCGCGGACGCCGGCCGCGGGCGGGATCGACGCACCGGACGTCGCGGTGCCGGTGCGCGTGCCGCCGCACGCGGCGAGGAGGAGCGCGGGAGCGAGGAGGAGGATGCGCGACATCGGGCGAACGGGATGGGGGACGCCGGACGACGGGCACCGGCGGCGGCGCCAATCTACGCGTCGTGCCGCGGTGCCGTTCGTCGCGTACCGCGTGCGACGGGCGCCGTGCGCCTCACCGCGCGAGCGCCGCTCCCAGCGCCACCAGCGCCGCCACCAGCGCGAGCCCCGACGTCACGAGCGCCCCCGTCACCATCCCGCGCGGCGGCCCCGCACTCGACAGCGCGGCCACCAGCGCCGCCGGGTCGAGCGGGGCGGGCGCCGCACCGGCCGCGGCGCTCGCGGCGGCGACCTGCCCCGCCTGCAATGCCTCGAGCCGCGTCAGCGCCTGCGACATCGGGTCGGGGGGCGGCGCGGTCGCGGGGTCGTCGTGCAGCGACTGGCGCATCACCGCCTTCGCCGCCAGCACCTCCTCCATCGCGGCGATGAAGTGCCGCTGCGCGATCCGCTTCGCGGCGTCGGGGCCGGGCATCGCCGCCGCCATCGCCGCCGCCTTGAGCACGGCGGTCCGGATGTCGCCACCGCTCACGGCATACCGCGCCGAGAGTGCGTCGAAGTCGACGTCGCCGTCGAGCGGCGTGAGCCGCGGGTGGAGCTGCACGCGCCAGATCCGCGCCCGCTCGGCCTCGCCGGGCATCTCGAAGCGCACGTGCGTGCGGATGCGCCGCTCGAACGCCGGGTCGAAGTTGACGGCGAGGTTGGTCGCGAAGATGACCACACCATCGAACTGCTCGAGCTCGTGCAGGAGCACGTTGACCGTGGTGTTGGCCTCGCGGTCGGCGCGCTGCATCATGCCGGTCTGGCGCCGAGTCGCGATCGCGTCGGCCTCGTCGAAGAAGAGGACGGCGTCCTCGCGCGCGGCCGAGCGGAAGAGGGCGGCGACGTTCTTCGGCGTCTCGCCGGCCCACATGCTCTCGACCTCGGCGTAGTTCACCACCAGCAACGGGCGGTCGAGCGCGTGCGCGATCGCCTCGGCGCAGATCGTCTTCCCCGTGCCGGGCGGCCCCGCGAAGGTGAAGGCGAGCCCGAGCCCCGTGGTGTGCCGCGCGCCGAGCCCCCAGCGCTCGAAGATCAGCGCCTGGTGCCGGACCTGCGCGAGCGCCAGCTCGAGCTGCGCGCGCGTCGCCGGCGCGAGCACCACGTCGGCGAAGGTCCGTGACGGCACGACGAGGTCGGCCGCCCGGCGTCCACCGAGCTTGTCGTTGAGGAAGGCGAGGAGCGGCGAGGCCATGCGACGGGACGGACGGTGCGGACGTTGCGCAGGGAGGGCGACATGACCTCCGTCCTCCTCCGTCGCATGGTCCAGGCCGCGCTCGTCGCGGCACCGGCGGCGCCGCTCGCCGCGCAGGGCTACGGCCTCTACGAGCAGGGTGCCTGCGCGATGGCGCGCGCGGGGGCCGCCGTCGCCGCGCCGTGCGCCGACGGCTCGACGCTCGTCTTCAATCCCGCGGGGATCGTGGGCATGCCGGGGACGGTCGCCCTCGGGGCGACGGTGATCGCGCCAGGCGGCGCCTTCACCAACGCGACGACCGGACGGCGCAGCACGCTCGACCAGCCGCCGATCGTCAGCCCGACGCTGTACGCGGTCGCCCCGCTCACGCGCCACGTCAGCGCGGGGCTCGCCGTCTTCAGTCCGTACGGGCTCTCGCTCAGGTGGGCGCCGGGGAGCGAGGGGCGCTTCGTCGGCTACCGGAGCGAGCTGCGCGTCACGCACGTGCAGCCGACGCTCGCGGCGCGGCTCGGCGCCCTCTCGATCGGCGCGGGGCTCAACCTCGGGATCGCGCACGTGCGGCTGCAGCGCCGCCTCGACCTCGCGGCGCAGCGCACCGGCATCGGCACGACGACGTTCGGGCAGCTCGGCGTCCCGGCCGGCACGGACTTCGCCGACGTGAACCTCACCGCCGACGATCTCGGCCTGGGCTGGCACGCGGGCGCGCTCTGGCGTCCCACCGCCGCGTTCGCGCTCGGGGCGCGCTGGCTCTCGCGGCAGGTCTTCCGCTACGACGAGGGGGAGGCCGCGATCGCGCAGGTGCCGACGGGGCTCTCGGCCGCCGCCGACATCCGCAACCCGGCCACGGGGGCGATCGTGATCCCGCGCGGGACGCCGTTCGACGCGGTGGTGGCGCCGCAGTTCGCGGGGGCGGGGCCGTTGGTGACGCAGCCGGCGCGCACGACGCTGGTGACGCCCGAGCAGGCGGTGATCGGCGTCGCGGTGCGCCCGACCTCCGCGCTGCAGCTCATGGTCGACGTGCAGTGGACCAACTGGCGCGTCTTCGAGGACGTGCGCCTCGAGTTCGCGCGGCTCCCCGCCGAGACGCTCGAGCAACGCTACCGGGCGACGTGGGGCTACCGCGCGGGGGCGGAGTACCGGCTCGGCGAGCGCACGATGCTGCGCGCGGGCATCGCGACGAACGAGGCCGCCGCCCCGGCGCAGAGCGTGACGCCGGTGCTCCCCGAGGCGCGGCGCCGCGCGTACACGCTCGGCCTCGGCCGGCAGCTCACCGGGCGGGTGGCGGCGGACCTGTCGTACATGTACCTCGACCAGTCGGATCGCGCGGGGCGGAGCGTGGCGGGCGGGGTGGCGCAGAACGACGGGACGTTCGCGTTCGACGCACACCTGGTCGGGCTCACGGTCACGTACCGGTTCGCGGCGCCGCGCTGACGGGGCCCGGCTGGCGACGCGCGCGGGGGGGCGCCACATTGCCCGCATGGCAGACCTCACGCGCATCTCCATCGACCCCGCGGTCCGATTCGGGAAGCCGTGCGTGCGCGGCACGCGCATCACGGTGGGCGACGTCCTCGGTCATCTCGGGGCCGGGCGCAGCGAGGCTGAGCTGCTCGTCGACTTTCCGCAGCTCGTGCATGAGGACGTGCTCGCCTGCCTGGCCTTCGCCGCGGAGCGGGAGCGGCGACTGCTGGTGATCGACGCAGCGTGAGCGTGCGGTTGCTGCTCGACGAGAACCTGTCCGAGCGGCTCGTCCCTTTGCTGGCCCCGGAGTTCACCGACGTCGAGCATGTCCGTCGCCTGGGGATGGGTGGAGCGACCGACGATCGGATCTGGCATTTCGCTTCGGAGCAACGCTGCCTCCTCGTGACGCGTGACGAGGACTTCGTGCGGCTCGCCATGTCCCGTGGTGCACCGCCGAAGGTGGTGCGCCTCGATTCGAAGAACGCGCCGAATCCGGACATCGCAGCGATGCTACGGCGAAACGCCGAGCGCATCCGCGCCTTCGCAGACGATCCCGAACTCGCGTTCCTGGTCCTGGCCGTGCGCGCCCGCTGACGGGACGACGCCCTCAGGCGGCATGCTGCGCCGTTCGCAGGCGTGCGCTCAGCGCCCGCGCCGAGCCGCCCGCGCCACGCCCACCGGCCGCGCCTCCACCCCCGCCGGCGCCCGGTAGATCGTCACCACCGTCTCCCCGATCGCCAGCGTCGCGTCGCCCGGCGGCAGCCCGTCGTGCGCACGCGCGTGCTCGCAGGCGAGCACCAGCGCGAAGTGCGACTGCATCCAGTGGTCGATCACCCGGTCGAGCATCCGCGACTCGTAGGGCGGGTCGCAGAACGCCACGTGGTACGCCCCCACGGTGAGCATCGCCGCGTACGGCAGCGCGTCGCGCACGAAGACGCGCGTCCGCTCGCGGCAGCGGCAGGCGACGATGTTCGAGCGGAGCGCCGCGAGCGACGTCTCGCGCGTCTCGACGAAGTCGCACGTCGCCGCCCCGCGCGAGAGCGCCTCGAGGCCGAGCGCGCCGCTGCCGGCGAAGAGGTCGAGGACGCGCGCGTCCTTCAGCTCGAGCGCCAGCAGGTCGAGCAGCGCCGCACGGACCGGCTCCGCCGTCGGCCGCACGCGGCGGTCGGCGGGGCCGCGCAGGTTCGTGCCCTTCCACTTGCCGCCGACGATGCGCATGCCCGGGCGAGAGCTGGCGCCGCTACTGGATCGTCACCGACGCCTCGCCCGTCATCCGCGCGAGGATGCGGAAGCCGCGCTCGGTCGCGACGACGCGCTCGACGCGGAGCGCGGCGACGGTGCCGCCGAGGGTGGTGCCGGGGGCGATGGGGCGGTTGAGGGTGCGGTAGAGCTCCGTGCGCACCGAGTCGAGCTGCGCGGCGAGCGGCACCTTGCCGCCGCCGGTCGCCTTGCGGAGCGCGCGACCGATGAGCGGCGCGGCGAGCGTCGCCTTGAGGCGGCTCATCAGCCCGCGACTCTCGAGCGACCAGTCGAGCCCCGCGAGCTGCAGCTCCTGCGCGGCGGCGTCCCAGCCGAGCCGCGCGGCGAGGGTGAGCACGCCGTTGAGCTGCCCGCTCACGTCGAGCCCGATGCGCACGCTGTCGGCCCCCTGCGCCCGCACGCGCACCGCGTTCACGGCGAGGCCGGTCCCCTGCGTCTCCGCCTTGAGCAGCTCCGTCGCGCGCCGGTCGAGCTCCTCGAAGGGGAGCTCGATCGTCACCGGCACCGTGAAGCCCGTCGGCGCCGCGCCCAGCGCGAGCGGAGGAAGCGGCGTCGGCGTCACCACCGGGCGCGCGCCGGCGACGACCGTGGGGCGCGCGTAGAGCACGAGCGCGGTGCGGAGGCTCGTCGCGTCGCCCTCGAACGGGACGACGTGCACCGCCTGCGGGGCGAGCACGAGCCAGAGCGTGTTCAGCGTGTCGAGCGCGATCGGCGCGCCGAACGAGCGCCAGAGCGAGTCGGCGAGCGGGCGCAGGTCGGCGACGGCGGGGACAGCGCTGTCGACCTGCTGGCGCACCTTCTTCAGCTGCGCGTTCACCACGGTGCGCAGCGCCGGCACCGCGTCGACGTTGAGCGCCGTCACGCGGCACGGGTCGACGAGGGTCGCGAGCACCTCGGTGTTGGCGCTGCCGATGCGCCAGTCCTTGCGCCAGTAGAGGCCGAGCGCGACCGAGACGTCGGCGCGGCGCGGCGTCTCGGGGGCGAAGCCGCAGCCGGCGAGGCCGGCGACGGGGAGCGCGATGCGCGCGCGGTAGCCCAGCTGCGTGCGCAGCGTGAGCCGCGAGCCCTGCGCGGCGAGTTGCAGCGGCGTGCGGACGTAGGCGTACTGGTGGCAGAGGAGCCCCGCGAGCGCGGCGCACTGCGTGCGGTCGAGCGAGTCGCGCGGCGGGAAGGCCTGCTCGAGCGCGGGGAGCATCGCCGAGAGCTGGTACGTCACCCGGATGGGGACGACGGCGAGCGGTGCGGTCGATGTCGCCGGCGGCGCCGACGCGGGGGCGGGGGCGCCGCCCTGCGCGCCGAGCGCGCGCGCGACGAGGACGAGGACGAGGGCGCTGGCCGCGACGACGCGGCGGATCGGCTCGGTACGCACGCGGACGAAGTTAGCAGGGGTGGCCACGGGATCCCGGCGCACGTGGTGGCGGCGTGCCGTCGCGCGCACGGGTCGCGCACCCGGGTCCACGAGGCACGCCGGTCGCCGCGCCGCCGCGACGGCGCACTGGCGCCGCGGTGGGATGGCTGCCAGACTCGCGCGCCACCGGCGAGACACGCCGGTGTTCGCTCCTCGGGCTCCCTCTCCACCCACGTCGATGCCCATCCACGCCATCACCCGCACGCGGACGCGCGTCGCGGGTGCCCTCGCCGCGTGCGCGCTCGCGGCCGCGCCGGCCGGTGCCCAGCGCACCTTCACCTCGCTGACGATGTTCGGCGACTCGTTCTCCGACGTCGGCAACGCGCGCGCGCTCGTCGGCCCCACCATCCCGCCGCGCTTCAGCAACGGGCCGGTGTGGTCGGACAGCCTCGCGATCCGCCTCGGCCGCGCCGGCGACGCGACGCCGTCGTTCGTGCCGCAGTCGGCCACCGGCGTCTACGCCGTCGGCGGCGCGGTCGCCGTCGGCAGCGGCGCCTCGGCCCTCACCTCGACGCAGGCGCAGATCGGGCGCTGGTGCCTCTCGACGACCGTCGTCTGCAACCGCACCGCCGACGCGACCGGGCTCTACACGCTCTTCGTCGGCGGCAACGACCTGCGCGCGATCGCCGGGAACGGCGCGCTCACCCTCGCGCAGCAGCAGGAGGCGGCGCGCGATGTGGCGCGCACGATCACCACGCAGGGGCAGTACCTCGTCACCGCGGGCGGGGTGCGCAACCTCCTCTTCGCGACGCTCCCCGACCTCGGTCGCACGCCGGACCGCATCGGCACGCCGCAGTCGGCGATCCTCTCGACGATCACCACCGCGTTCAACCAGGAGCTCCTCCTCGGCATCGGCGGGCTGCGCGCGCTCAACCCGACGGCCCGGCTCTTCGACTTCCGCCTCGACAACCTGTTCTTCAACGTGCTCACGCAGCCCGCGGCGTTCGGCTTCACGAACACGACGGGGAACTGCATCGCCGCCGGCGCGGCCCCCGCGTGCGACGGCTACGTCTTCTGGGACGGGCTGCACCCGTCGGCGAAGGCGCACGGGTTCGTCGCGTCGGCCGCGTACGACCTCGTCGCCTTCGACCGCAACGTCGCCGCCGTCCCCGAGCCGGCCACGATCCTGCTCACCGGCGGCGGGCTCGCCGTCCTCGGCCTCGTCGCGCGGCGCCGTCGCGCGGCCTGACGCGGCGCTGCGCCGCGTGCGAGGCGCTGGCCTTCCGGTCCGGTTCCTCGCGCGGCACCGCCGAACCGCCGGGGTGGGGCAGGGGACGACAGGAACGGCAGGTGACGGCAGGGGATGACGGCAGGGGATGACCGCAGGGATGGGTGGTGATCGACGGTGGTGCATCCATCGCTCGCGCGGGCGCCTGCACCACACCGCGGTCGTTCGGCATCATCCAGCCGTCCTGTCGTCACCTGCCGTTCCTGCCGTCCCCTGTCCCACCCCGGCGGTTCGGCGACGCCCACGCAGCGACGGACCGCCGCCGCCCGCGCCGTCGCCCCCTTCTGCAGTCCATGGGCCCGCCGCCATCTTCGGCACGCATCGGTCGGGACCTTCACGGACGGGGGCGGCATGCGGCGAGTCGGGGCGCTGGCGGTGACGATGGCGGCGGTGGCGGGGTGCGGTGCGCCTGCGCCCTATCGCTACGGCACGATCATGGGGACGATGCTGGCCGACCCGGCCGCCTGCCCGCCGATGCCGACGGCGACGCCGGCCGAGGTGGGGATCGCGCAGGCGGCGATCGACTCGCTGCAGCGCAAGGCCGAGGCGATGAAGAGCGACGCGCTGCTCGTCGTGCGCGACGGCAAGATCGTCCACGAGTGGACGTACCCCGGCTTCGCCATGCCCTGGAACCCACAGTCGATCACCAAGGCGATCACGGGGCTCGGCGTCGGCGTGCTGCTCGACCGCGGCGCGATCCCGTCGCTCGACCTCCCGCTCGCCGAGCTGTTCCCGGAGTTCGCGACGCCCGAGAAGCGCCCGGTGACGCTGCGCATGCTGATGAACCACACCTCCGGGATCGCGGCCGGGCGCGGGGAGGCGCAGTTCGTGGGGCAGCCCGACGTCGGGGCGTTCGTGCGCGGGCGGCCGATGCAGGAGCCGGCGGGGACGACCTACCGCTACAACAACGTGGGCGCGCAGCTCGTGAGTCACGTCGTCCAGGCGCGCGGCGGGGCGCCGCTGCACGCGATCGTCGACTCGGCGCTTTTCCGCCCGATGTGCATCGCCGACTGGCGCTGGGACGTCGACGCCACCGGGGCGAGCTACGGCTACGCGCTCGTCGCCCTCACCGCGCGCGACCTCGCGAAGATCGGCCAGCTCGTCCTCGACCGCGGCGCGTGGCGCGGGCGCCAGCTCCTGCAGCCCTCGACGATCGACACGCTCACCGCCCTCGCCGGCGGCCCCGTGCAGGGGCTCGCGCCGATGCAGTACGTGGGGATGTGGCTGCACGTCGGCGGCGACACGGTGACGCTCGACACCGCTCTCGTCGCGCGGCTGCGCGCGGTGCCCGTGTCGGACACGCTCGTGGCCACGGTGCGCCGCGCGCTCGGCGGCGTCGCGTCGCGCCGCATGCCGACGTCCGCATTCCGCGCGACGCTCGACAGCGCCTTCGGGCGCGACAGCGGGACCGCGCGCTGGTATCGCGAGACGGGCGGCGCCGTCTTCCCGGCGCGCGTCCGTTCGCGGGCGCAGGCCGTGCTCCACTCGGGGTCGTGGGGGCAGTGGCTGATCGTCTTCCCCGAGACGCGCACCGTCGTCGTGCGCTACGCGAGCTGGCGGCACCCGGGGCGCACGCGCGAGGACGACGGCTTCGGGTGGGGCTCGATCGTCGCCGACGCCTATCGCCTCGTCGGGCACCGGGCGACGCCGGCGGCGTCGGCGACGGGGGCCGCGGCGCGCTGACGCCGGCGGGCGCGCGTCGTCAGCTCGGTGCCCCGCGGCGTGGCGGGGCGGGGAGGACGCGCAGCCGCGACAGGCAGTCGAAGCGCCGGTAGCGGCGCTCGTCGGCGGGCATCCGCGTGATGCAGCGGATCACCGCGTCCACGGTCGCGATGCGTGCGCGCGTCGCGGCGACCTCGCAGTCGGTCGCCCAGACGCTCGGCCAGGTGCCGCCGGCCTGCGTCAGCGCGCCGTGCAGCTCGCAGTCGTCGCCGCGAAGCCGCCGCCACGTCGCGTGGAGCGTGTCGACCGCGCGCGTGATGCGGCCGTCCTCCTCGCCGCGGGCGGTCGTGTCGCCGCGCACGAGCCGCACGAGCGCGGTGTGCCGGCGGTCGAGCCGCGCGTCGAGCGTCGCGAGGGTGTCCGACAGCTCGATGCCCGCGCAGATCGCGCTCCCCTCGGGGGTGCACGGTTCCTCACCGCGCGACGCCGCGTCGGGGCGCTGCGCGGCGGCGAGCGAGGGGAACGAGGCGACCAGCGCGACAAGCGCGGTGCGGCGCAGCGCGAGCATCGCTAGTCCAAGAGAGCCGACCAAGCGCGACTGCGCCCTTATGTCAGCTGGAGAAGCGCGCAGTGTACGCGCGGCAGCACTTCTTGAGGAAGTCTTCATACTCCGCATCCACGTTGATGCCGACGGAGTTCTCCCGCTCGATTCGCGGACTGTGCACGTTGTCGATCATGACGGGCACGATGAGAACGCTGTCATAAGCATCCCGGTGCGTCTCGGCGATGCCCCTCGTCTCCAGCGTCCGAAAAAGCTCAATCGATTCCTTGAAATCACGATCAGTGTTTGCGCTGACGGCCCTGCTGAACTCGGAAAACAGCGAGTCGTCACCAGAGGAAAGCCTCGGGCGAACCTCTTCAAACCGATCAGGATCGAGCATCTTCTTGAGGACGTCGGGCACGTTCAGGACCTTGCGTGCGGTGCCAACGAGAACCGTTGCGACGACAATGGCCTTCGGCTGTGCGCCGAGAACTGACTTTCGTACCTTGGTCAAGTCATCGAACCTGGCAAAACGGTTCCGATGCGCCGTCACAACGGACTTGTTCTCGATGGCGAGTCGAACTCGTTCCATGTCCGGATGACCCGTCGACAGCGGTTCACTGACGATCAAGTCGGCCTTGCGGCCGCGATCACCAGGGGACACCACGTTCTTCCACGCGAAGACGAGACCAGAGGCGAGATCTCCTGCAATCGCTGGGCACCGTGCCTTCAGGTCGGCCAAGATACGATCCGAGACGATGTCGGAGTGCGTCTCTCGACGGTGATTGTGGTACCCAACAGTGCGGATCGCCGAGAGTGCGTCGTCGAAAGGTGTGCTCACGCGTGCGCGGTGCGTGTGGTAAGTGACGATGCGTTGCCCACGAGCCGGGCGATGATGCTGGGCGGGATTGGAAGCTGCTTGAGCACATGACTCTGCATGCGCAGGAAGCCGTTGGCCGCCCGCTGGCAGTGAGCGACAAGCCACTCACGAGCGTCGTGTCCGTTTAACCATTCCGCGAGTACATCAAGATCTTCGGCGGCGCGTGGCACGACAAAGTAAGTTGAGTGGCCGGGCACTAAATCTCCCTTTCGATCGACCACAAAGACCGGCACTGATGTAATGTCTTTGCAGATCAGCTTGGGACGTCGGATATCCTTGTACGGGAAGCTGTCGTGAAAGGCGTACCAGGGCTTTCTTGCTGCGCAGTACCGGCGTTCCAGTCGACTCCGGTTCGCCGTGCGCCCAAGGTATTCTCCAAGTGCACCGAGGCGCTTCTCAGGCAGCAGCGCGCCGTCATCGTCGTACGGCGTCAGGAGCGTCCGACGGATCGTGAGTGACCCATCTTGCGCAATGTCCCTGCCGGTAAGGTAGGGGCGCGCAAAAGCACGGAGCTGAGGATCAGTCGCTGCAGATTGCAGGACAAACACCGCATCGGCACCCGTGGCGACGCCGCAACTGATTCTAAGGGTGCAGTCGGCGAGTGTTTGCTCTCCCGGGTTGCATGTCCGCCTGCGCACCTGAGTCGAAGCGAGCCAAGAGCCCTCGCCTTCAAGGCGCGTCGCCAATGACGATCCGTCGCGATTCAGCACGCGTGTGACGTGCGGTTCCTCGTCGTCCATCCTTCGGATGGTGCTTACGAGCGGATAGGTCGTGCGTCCCGGAAACGTGTCCTCCGGTAGAAACGCGAGCTCTTCCACCTTGGAACCCAGCAGAAGTGCACGAAGTGCGCGCGCCGTTTCAACGTAAAGGAATTTCTCGGGAGTCACGAAGACGAGTGTGCCGCCGCGTCGCAGCTCGCGGAGTGCTTGCTCAAAGAAGAGGAAGTACAGATCAAATCGCCCTACGGCAGAACGAAAGCTGGCGCGGTAGCGCTCGCGTTCCTTCAAGCTGAGCGAGCCGATCGACACATACGGTGGGTTGCCGATGATGAAATCGAATCGGCCGTTGTCACCTGCGAGGTAGTCGCGTTCGCAAATCGTGACGTGCGGTTCGTCCGAGAAGCGATCCCGTGCAGTGCGTGCGCGAGCCGGATCAAGCTCGATCCCGATGATTCTAGGGCTTGACCAGCCATTGCGGCGGCATGCACGCAGCACGCCCGCGATGAACTCGCCTTCGCCACACCCTGGATCGAGGAGCGTTGAATCACCTCTCGGCCGCTGTCCCGCAAAGAGCTTCGCGACCATGAGGTCAACGACGGGCGCGGGGGTAGGAACGAAGCCCTTCACGAGGTCACTCGCACGAAGTGTGTGTGGGGAGCAGAGTGCGAGCGCATGATCGGAACCCCGCGGGAAACTGCGGGGTCTTGCGGCCGCGCACCGCACATCCGTAACCTATTGCAGCGACGCATCGATCCCCTAACGGGCGTCTCGTGCCTGACGAGCGGATTAGTCGTCTCCGTCGTCGCCATCATCCACCCCGCCCGCGCGCCCCGGGCCGTTCAGCTTGTTGCGGAGCGTGCGCACCGACATGCCGAGCAACTCGGCCGCCTTCGTGCGGTTGTTGCCGCTCGCGACGAGCGCGCGCTGGATGAGGATCCGCTCGGCCTCGTTGACGTCGAGCGTGTCGAGCCAGACGCCGTCGCCGGACTGCCCCGCCGGCGCCCCCGGCGCGCCGCCACCGAGCATCGCCGCCATGAGCGGCGCGCCGCCGACGCCGATGCCGGCCATGCCGGCCGTGGCGGGGACCGCGCCGACGGGGGTCGCGCGCCGGTCGCCGACGATGCTCACGCTCGAGTCGAGCCCCCAGCGCACCGCGTCGAAGGCGCCGGGGCCGATCATCGCGTCGGGGCTCAGGATCACCGCCCGCTCGACGGCGTGCTGGAGCTCGCGCACGTTCCCCGGCCACGGGTACGCCTGCAGCAGCGCGAGCGCGTCGGGCGTGATCCCCTTGACCTCCTTGCGGATCTCCTGCGCCGTCTTCATCGCGAAGCGGAAGGCGAGGAGCGGGATGTCCTCGGGGCGCTCGCGGAGCGGCGGGATGACGACGGGGATCGTGCTGAGGCGGTAGAACAGGTCCTGCCGGAACGTCCCCCGCGCCGCCTCGACCTTCAGGTTGCGGTTGGTCGTCGCGATGATGCGCACGTCGACGCGGATCGGGCTCGTCCCGCCGACGCGCTCGAACTCCTGCTCCTGCAGCACGCGCAGCAGCTTCGCCTGCAGGTCGAGGCGCATCTCGCTCACCTCGTCGAGGAGGAGCGTGCCGCGGTGCGCGCGCTCGAAGGCCCCCTCGACGCGCTTGATCGCGCCGGTGAAGGCCCCCTTCTCGTGGCCGAAGAGCGCGCTCTCGATCAGCCCCTCGGGGAGGGCCGCGCAGTTGAGCTGGATGAACGCGCGGTCGCGCCGGTCGCTCTGGTCGTGGAGCGCGCGGGCGATGAGCTCCTTGCCGGTGCCGCTCTCGCCCTGCAGGAGGACGGTGGCCCGCGTCGGCGCGGCCATCGTCACGGTCTGCATGAGGCGGCGCATGACGACGCTGTCGCCGATGATCTGCCGCTCGTTGCGGAACTCCATCACCTCGCGCCGGAGCGCCTCGTTCTCGCGCCGGAGGCGCACCAGCTCGAGCGCCTGCTCGACGGCGAGCTCGAGCTGCTGCGGGCGGACGGGCTTCGTGATGTAGTCGACCGCCCCCGCCTTGATGCTCGCCACCGCGTGCTCGATCGAGGCGTAGCCGGTGAGCATGATCATCGGGACGTCGTACCCCTCGCGCTGCAGGAGCGAGAGGAACTCGAGCCCGGAGAGGCCGGGCATGCGGTAGTCGCTGATGATCAGGTCGACGTCGCCACGCTGCAGGACCTGGAGCGCCTCGGGGACGTTGCGGGCGCCGACCGGCGTGTGGCCGGCGCGCTCCAGCGTGTCCTCGAGGATCAGGCCGACGCTGGGCTCGTCGTCCACGTACAGGATCGTCGCCATGCGGCTCGGGGCGCGGGGAGGCGGGCCGGGCGGCCGGTGCCCGAGCGGCGACGCTCAAGCGGCAGGAGTTGCCGGCCGATACCCGGGGAACAGTAGGGCACCCGAGCCCGGCCACAAGCCGGCTTCGGGGGCGCGGCCGTGTTCCCGCCGACGGGGACGCGCCGCCGTCACCGGACCGTCAGCCCCGTCCCCATGCGCGTCACCACGACCCAGGCCCAGCGCGCGACGCTCGACAACCTGCAGGGGAACCTGCAGCGCCTCCTCAAGACGCAGAACCAGGCGGCGACGGGGCGGCGCTTCGAGCGCGCGAGCGAGGATCCGGCGGCGGCCGCCGACATCCTCCGCTTCGACACGCGCCTCTCGGCCAACGGGCAGTACCGGCGCAACCTCGACTCGGCGATCGCGCGCGCGACCTCGCAGGACCGCGTCCTCGGCCAGATCGCCAACCTCGTCGACCGGGCGAGCGAGCTCGCGGTGCAGCAGTCGACCGCCAGCGCGAACGCGGAGACGCGGCTGACGGCGCAGGTCGAGGTCGAGCAGCTCCTCGAGAGCCTCGTGGGGCTCGGCAACACGCGCTTCGGCGAGGGCTTCCTCTTCGGCGGGACGCGCGCCGACCAGGCGCCGCTGGCGAACACGCCGGGGGCGACGCCGCCCTACCTCACCGACCCCGCACCGCTCGGCGCCCCGCAGCTCGAGATCGCCGAGGGGATCCTCGCCACGCCGGTGCACACCGCGCACGAGATCTTCGGCGACACGAACCTCATGGTCCGCCTGCGCGACCTCTCGGCGGCGCTCGGCGCGAACGACGTGGACGGCGTGCGCGCGGCGATCGGGCAGCTGCAGGAGGTCCAGACGGAGATCCAGGCGCTGACCGGCGCGACCGGCGCGCGCGTCAACCAGTTCGAGGCGGCGCGCACCGAGCTCGGCGAGGCGACGCTCGACGCCCGGGTGCAGCGCTCGGCGGTGGCGGACATCGACATCGCCGAGGCGGTGGCCAACTTTTCGCAGGCCCAGACGGCCTACCAGGCCGCGCTATCGGCGGCCAGTCGGGTCATCAACCTGAACATCACGGACTACCTGCGATGAGCGTCGTCGCCCCGGCCGAGCGCCCCCTCGTGATCGACTCGACGGTGCTGGGCCGGCTCGAGGTACCGAAGGAGAGCGTGCTGACCTTTCCGGGCGGGCTCCCCGGGTTCGAGGGGCTGCGTCGCTTCGCACTCGTCGCGACGGCCTTCGCGGGGGTGCACTGGCTGCAGTCGGTCGAGGACGCAGGGCTGGCGTTCCTGCTGGCGGATCCGTTCCGGGTGGTCGAGGGGTACGCCGTGGAGCTGCCGCCGGGCGACCTGGCGCCGCTCGGGGCGGTCGATCCGGCGACGCCGCTGCTGGTGCTGGCGATCGCGGTGATCGAGCAGGGGCTGACGGCGACGCTCAACCTGCAGGGGCCGGTGGTGATCAACCCGGCGACGCGGCGGGGGCGGCAGGTGGTGCTGGCGGATGCGACGTGGGGGATGGCGTATCCGGCGGTGCTGGGCGGCTGACGCCGGCGGAGGGGGCGCGAGCGGCAAGTGACGCGGGCGATCCGGGGTGGATCGTCCGCGTTCTTCGTCAGGCCGCTCGTTGGAAGCGCCCGCGTTCGCGACCGGCGGCGATCCGGGACGGGGAGCCGGGAGGCGATGCGACCGGCCGGTCGCGAGGCGGCGCCTGGGTGGCGGCAGCGCCTGCCGGTCAGCGGCACGATCCGCCGTGCGCCGGTGGTTGCGATGAGCAGCCAAGTCGTTGCAGGACAGGCGCTTGCGATTTGGCACCGGGCGTGCTTCGGGGACGGGTGCCCTGCCGGAGGTGCATCCGCGCGCGATCGCGCGGTGCACGCCACCATCGCATGGCCGCGCCTCTCCATCGTCGCTCTCCTCCAGCACCGGATGTCGTGATGAACGCCACATACACCGTCGATCCCGACCCCTTCGCCGCCACCTTCCCCGATGCGCTCGCGGCGAATCGCACGGGCGTGGAGGCGCCGACCGCCGTGGATCCCTCGACGCACGCATGGGCGGCAGCGCCGGTGACGGCGATGGCGCCGGTCGCGGAGGCGCTGCGCGCAGCGGGGTTCGGCCAGGCGGCGTTGGAGGTGGCGCGCCTGGCAGGCGACGCGCGCGTCGAGGAGTGGTCCGCCATCGCGACCGCCGACGCGGCGCTCGCGTCGGTGATCGCGACGCACGGCATCGTCGCGGTGCCAAGTGTCCAGGTGCGTGCGGATGGTTCCCCGCGCTTCGTGGTCTGCGGCGACGACGCCGACGTCCTGCGCGCACACTTCGAGGACGAGCACGGGGAGCGAGGGGTCGACGCGGAGCTGCGCCTCTTCCTCGACGAGGCGCTTCGGCCGGGCGATCGCTTCCTCGACGCGTGCCCCGGGGCGGGCTTCGCCGCACTCACGGCGGCGACGCGGGATGGTGTCGACGTCGTCGTGCTCGTCGAGGACGACGTGGCGGGCGACGCGCTGCGGCGGAGCGCGCAGGCGTCCGGCTGCGCCGAGGTGGTGACGGTGCAGCTCGTCGACAACGGCGTTCCGGGGCCCGGGGCGCATGAGGGGCGAACCGTGCTGCACGCCGGTCGCGCGTGCGACGTCCCCGGCCTCCTGCAGGACATGCGCGCACGGTGCGGCACGATCCCCGTCGACGTCGTGGCATGGCGCTGTGGCGCGGCGCACGACGCGGACTACGACGCCGAGGCGATGCAGGTGGCGGCGGCGGTTCTCGGCGTCCTCGGCTTCCGCCACTTCGCGCTCGCGGTCGGAGAGGAAGGCGTGGAGCTGGTGCCGGCCGAGGCGATGGCGAGCAACACGATGATCTTCTCGCTCGGCGAGGCCTTCCTCGCGCGCGTGGGCGGCTGACCCGGCGCCCGCGGCCGGCGGTCGATCGCGCGCGGGTCGGGAACGCCACGTCGACCGCCGTGTGCGCGCTCCGGGCGCGCGCGGCGCGTCGACGTCGCCCTCGTGCGGGAACCGGTCCCCCGGAGCCTACCCCGCTCGCAGAGCCGGACCGGCGGCGCGGCGTACGTTCGCCTCGGCGAGCGCGGTCACCCACGGCGAGTCGAGCACGCCACGCAGGTAGTGGAACGTGTAGAACGACCTGACCGCGGCGGCCACGGCGCGGAGCACGCGCTCCCGCTCGGGTGGCGGATCCGGGAGTCGGAAGCCGTCGCTCTCGACCGTCCGCAGCATCGCGTGCAGCTCCGCCAGCTTCGCCTCCAGCGTCGAGAGGGTCGCCTGCTCCGTGCGGAGCGTCGCCGGCGTGACGTCGGTGACCCAAGTGCACGTCGGCTGGATGAGCGTCACCAGCGGCGACGCGAGCCCGCGCACATGGCCGACGCGCGCGAGGCCATCCACGCTCTGCGGGTGCTCGTGCCACGCCACGCAGGCGGGCTCGTACTCCACCCGCCCGCCCGCCTCGCAGAAGCGGATCCCCAGCTCGATGTCCTCGCCGGCCGGGCCCGTGAAGCGCTCGTCGAAGTGCCCGATCGCATCGAGGTCGCGGCGGCGCATCGAGATGTTGCACGTGTAGAACTGCTCCCACGTCCCGTGGCCCGCGCGCATCCGCGGGTAGTGGAAGAGCAGCGCCGAGTCCTCCGCGATGCGCGTGACGAGCGAGCGGCGCAGGCGCTCCGGGAAGCGGAAGGCCCCGAGGACCGCGAGCCCCCCTTCCGGGTGCAGGAGGTGGCGCTCGACGTGGATGGTGACGGCGTCGGGGTCCAGCACCGCGTCGTCGTTCAGGATGAGGACAATCTCGCCACGCGCGTGGCGGAGGGCGTGGTTGCGCGCGCGCGCCGGTCCCGCGTTCGGCTGGGTCAGGAACGTCAGCGGGTACGGCACCTCCAGCGCACGCACCACCTGCTCGGTCTCGTCGCCCGAGCCGTCGTCGCTCACGATCACCTCGAACCGCTCGGCAGGGAAGCGCTGTCGTCCCAGCGCCTCCAGGCACTGGCGGAGGATCGCGCTGCGCCGGAAGGTGGGGATGATCACGCTCACGAGCGGTGCCGTGGCCGGCACCGTGGCCCGGCTCCACGCGCGTGCCGTCGGTCGCAGCGACCGCGCCAGGTCGTCGCGCACGCGCTCGCCGGCCCGGCCGTCGGTGGCGTGCAGGTACTCGCGCGCCGCGGCGAGGCGACGTGCACGGCCGGGATCCTCGCCGCGCGCGACACGCGCCAGGAAGGTGGCGATGCCCGCGAGGTCGTCGGCGCCGTCGTAGTGCTCGACGAGCGACCCTTCCTCGTTCAGCCCGGGGCCCCTCGGGTGGCGCAGGTAGCAGATCGGGCGGCCGGTGGGGAGGTACTCGAGCAGGAACGACGACGTGTCGCTGACGAGCGCGTCCGAGGTCGCGAAGACGGCGTAGGGCTCGGGGCTCTCGTCGAGCAGGACGTTGGGCAGGGTGGCCAGCCAGGCGGTCCACGCCTCCCACTCCCCGTCGGCGAGCGCCCCGGTGGCGAGCCCCTTCTCCCGCATCTGCGGGTGCGGGCGCACGACCAGCAGGAGGTCGGGGAAATCGCGGGCGACGAGCGCCGGGAGCGTCCGCCAGTACTCGAGGAACGTCGACCACCCCGTGCTCCCGGGCTGCACGTCGAGCTGCGGGTTCCAGAGGACGGTACGGGCGTGGCCGGGCGCGCGCGGGGCGGCGGCGAGGAGAGCGGGGAGGCGATCGAGCTTCGGATGTCCGGTGACCACGACGTTGTCGCCCCCGCGCGTGCCGTAGCGGGCGTAGAGCGCGCGCACGCGCTCCGACCGCGCGTAGATGCGCCACGCGAGGTTGTGCACCGACTCGCCGAACTGCTTCTGCTGCCAGCCGCCACCGCCGATCTCGAAGCCGTAGGGCACGTACGCGAGCCGCGCGAGGGCGGCGAGCGACTCGACGTGGAAGTCGGGAGGTCGCTGCGAGTCGAAGGGCGACGGGACGAAGATCACGTCGGGCCGCCACGCGTCGAGCCAGGCACGCCCGTCCGTGCGGTGGGGGATGCCGGCGGTGCGCAGGTACGGCGTGACGTGGTCGCCGAGCGTGGCCGCCTTGTGCGGCCCCCACTCGAAGATCGACGGGATCGCGAGAACCTGCGCGTCGAAGCGCGGATCGCGGGCGCAGGCGCGCCACACCGACTCGACCGACGCGAACGACAGCGGGTGCTGCGCGAGGAAACAGGCGCGGATGGGGCGCATGACGACGGGGAAGACGGTCAGGCGGGGGCGAGGGCGGGCGGCCGGGTGGGGGCAGCGGCCGCATCGGCCGCGTCGCGCCCTGCCGCGTCGCGGTCGCCCGCGCGCGCCCACTCGACGCACCAGCGGGCGAGGATGTCGTTCGAGTCGAGCACCGGGACCCGTGCCGGGGGCGGCGCCGCCACGGAGAGCTCGGTGCAGGCGAGGATGACGGCGTCTGCGCCCGCGGCCTCGGCGCGTGCGACCACGTCCGCCAGGTGCGCGTCGGGGCGACCGCCCCGCTTGATCGCCTCGATCAGCGCGCGCACGTCGTCGTCCCAGCCGCGCCCGTCGAGCTGCGTCATGCCGCGTGCCGCGAGCGTGCGCGCATAGCGCCCGCCGGACACCGTCGCGCGCGAGCCGAGCACCGCGACGCGCCGCGCCCCCGGCGCGGCGACGGCCGTGGCGCGCCCCGTGAGGGCGACCATGTCGGGGACCACGCACGGAGCGCCCTCGGCGAAGCCGCCGAAGAAGAGGTGGGCGGTGTTGCACGGCACGACGACGAGATCGGCGCCCCGCGCCGCGAGCTCCGCGATCGTGTCGCGGATCGCCGGCGTGGGGTCCGTCTCGCCGAGCTCCAGGCAGCGTCCGCGGCTCGGGATCTTCGGGTTGCCGTCGACCAGCACCCGCAGGTGGTGCCAGTCGCGGGTCGCCGGCGTGTGGCGCGTCACGCGGGCGAGGAAGTCGATCGTTGCCCACGGTGCGACGCCGACGACGCCGATCGTCAGCTCGTCGGCGGGCCAGTCGACGGCGCCACCCGGGGGGGCGATGGCGGGCACGTCACCCCTCCCGGCGGAAGCGGTAGAGCCAGAGCCGCGTCTCGGGATACTTGTTGAGCGGGTGTCCCTCGGGGAACATCGGCGCGTCCTCCTCGAGGGCGAAGCCGGCCGCGGCGAACATCGCGACGTACTCGTCGCGCGTGCGGTAGGTCGCGGAGTACTCGGTCCCGAGGTGTTCCGACCAGCGGCGGTCGATGTCGTGCCGCGCGCCGAGGATCGAGGTGCCGTCACGCACGATCACGGTGCCGCCGGGGGCGACGTAGGCGGGGAGCGCGTGCATCAGCGTGTCGGCCTGGGCGTCGACGAGGTAGACGAAGAGCCCGGAGATGAAGACCGCATCGAACGGGGCGTCGCCCTCGGCCGGGCGCCACGTCTCGGCGCCCTCGTGCACGATGCGGACGTTCGTCGTGCCCCGGGACGCCACCGCCTCGCGGAAGATCCGCACGAAGCCCGAGGAGCGCTCGACGGCGATCACCTCGCGCACGCGTGGCGCGAGGCGGAAGGCCCATTGGCCGACGCCGGCACCGAGATCGACGACGCGGTGCCCGGCGCCGATCCCGGCACGCGCCAGGACGTCGAGGACGCGCTGCGTCTCGTGATCGATCTTGACCGCCAGGTTGCCGGCATCCTGCTCGAGATTGCCGACGCTCTCGAACGGGAGGTCGCGGATGCGCTCGGCCCTGCGCTCCCAGAAGTCGCGGACGTGGGTGGGATCCATCATCGGGGGGACGGCGCAGCGGGCGCGGTGGGGGTGGGAGCCGCCGGCGCGCGGCGCCGGGACCGTCCGGGCGCCGGCGTCGTCGCGACGGGAGCCGGTGCATCGACGCCGGCCGTCGGCGTCGTGCCGAGCGGCGCCGGGAAGGCGGGCGGGATCGGCAGGTAGCCGAAGGCCTCGCGCGCCGCGAGCCCCTGCGGGAGGAGCGCGGGCGGCATCGCGAGCACGCGCGTATCGCAGAGGAAGTCGTGGTTGAACGCGGTCCGGTCGCCCACGCGCGCGTGCGGGACCGGGAGCACGCGCACGCCGAGCGGCTTGCGGAGGATCGTCGAGAGCGCGGCGGTGTCGAGGATCAGGGCTGCGATCTCGTCCGCCGTGGTGTCACCCGGGACGGGGACCATGTCGATGCCGCAGCCGCAGACGGCCGAGTTGAGCAGGAGCTGCGGGATGGTCAGCGCGCGCAGCTCGGCGGCGCGGGCGAGGTCGTCGTCCTCCAGCACCGAGTACATCACGCCGTTGAAGCCCGCCATCCGCGCCCCGGCGCGCGCGAAGGCCGCCTTGAGCACGTTGGTGAGGAATGCGGTCCAGAAGAGCGTCCCGCCCTCGCCGGTCCGGTCGGGGCCGAGGCGCTGGACGAGGTGCGCGACGCTCTGCACGCCGTCGGGGAAGGGGGCGAGCGAGGCGTCGATGCCGCCCCACGCGAGCTCGTGGCGCGCCGCGACCTCGCCGGCGACGCCGTCGAGCGCCGCGAGGAGCGGGGCGAGGCGGTCGACGACGTCCTCGCGCAGCGCGTCGGGGTCGCAGCGGCGCGCGCAGCGGTCGGCGGCGGCGAGGAAGAGCGGCGTGCTCTCGAGCGCGAGCGAGACGCCGGGCGCGCCTTCGTGTCGCGCGAACGGGAAGTACGGCGCCATCGCGGGGCAGTTGAGGCTCGCACCCACGCGGAAGTTGTCCCAGCCGTTGTTGCTCAGTCGCGCGACGTCGAGCACGAAGCGCGCGACCCCGGAGGCGGCGGCGGGGTTGATCCGGCCGTCGCGCGCGACCATGAAGTTGAGGAAGAGGTTGCGGTGGCGCACGAGGAGCGCGCGCGCGGCGTCGTACGCCTCGCGATGCACGCCGGGGCCGCTGACGTCGATCGGCGCACAGAGCCAGCGCGCGTCGAGACGCGCGGCCAGCGGCTGCGCCCACGCCATCACCGAGGCGCCGTGGCCGAGCGCCATGTCGCCCGTGAGGTCGAGCGGTGGCAGGGCGAGGCGCACGGTGCGCACGTCGAGGCCGAGCGCGGCGACGGCGGCGCGGAGGTCGGTGGAGGCGGCGGCCAGCCGTGCCTCGAGTCGCGGCGAGGCGTCCTGCCAGTGCGCGCCGAGCGTGATGGCGCGGATCCGCGCGGTCGCCGGGGAGTGCGCGGTGGCGATCATGCGCACCGCCGCGCGCGATGGTGGTCGAGGAGCCGGATGTAGTCGTCCGGGGTGTTGATGTCGAAGACGGGGCGCGCGGGCACCTCGAGCGCCGTGAGCGGCGCGACGCCGGTGGGGAGCACCGCGGAGGCGAAGCGCCCCGGGTGCTCGCGGCAGGCACGCCGCCAGGCCGCGAGGAGGGCCGCGTCGCGCACGCAGGCGACGCCGACCGCCTCGGGATGGGCGGGGTCGCGCAGCTGGCCGTCGTAGAGCGCCGTGACGTGCCCTGCGTCGTCGAGTGCGCAGTGCACCGCCGACGCCGTGCGGAGCTCGCGCGGCTCGACGAGGAGCGCGTCGCCGCCCGTGCGCACGAGGCGCCCCACGTGCTCGGCGTCGAGGATCAGGTCCGCCGAGCAGACGAGGGCCGGGCGGTCGTCGAGCGCCAGCGCGAGCGACTGGGCGCTCCCCCCCGTGGCCCACTGCGCGTTGTGCACGTACCGGAGGTCGGGAAAGGCCTGCATCACGGCGATCGGGTTGTAGCCGACGACGACCGTGATGTCGTCCACGTAGGGGCGGACCGCCTCGACGAGATGGTGCAGGATGGGCTGCCCGCTCCACGGGACGCGGATCAGCGTCTTGTTGAGTCCATCGACCTGGTAGCCGCGCCCCGCGGCGAGGAAGATCGCGCGCATCAGGCGGCCCGGAACGAGCGCAGGAGTTCAAGGGGGATGTGCACCTCGGGCATCGGCGTGCGGAACCCGTGCTTCGCCGTCTTGTACGGATAGATCTCGCCCGACATGGCGCGCCGCACGATCTCGTGGCGCGTGACCGTGTAGTTGTCGCGGAGGCTCCAGACGGCCACGTCGCGGTAGTCGAGGACCGCGGCCGGCACGAAGGCGAGACCGAGCGCACGGGCGACCTCGAACCGGTGCTGCCCGTCCATCACGAGACCGGCGGGATCGACGGCCAGCGGGACGCGCCAGACCCCCTCGCGCTCGATCTTGCCGCGCAGCCACTGCGCACGGCGGCGGCTGTAATCCTCGATGTGGCGCAACTCGCGCACGGGGACGAGCGCGAGGCCGTCGGGCATCCGCACGTCGCGCCAGGGGCCGCGCGGCGCCATCGTCGGCCCCGCCTTCAGGAGCGCCCGATAGTACTCGGCGGGCGTGTTGAAGCAGAGCGTCGGCGCCGCGCCGAGATCGCGGGCGCCGCCGAGTGGCGCGCGCCCCTCGAGCCACGGCGCGTGGAAGTACGCGTCGCGTCCCGCGTCGGCGAGCGCCCGCCATCGCCGGCGCGCCACCGCGAGCGCCTCGGTCCCGATCTGCACGATGCCCGCGAGCTTGCGCTTGCGCCGCATGGCCGGATGGTAGGTTCGCTCGATGGTGAGCTCCCTGACGCGGCGTGCGCGGTCCTGCACGAGCATCCCGCCCAGCTGGTCGGGGTGCACGGTGCCGTTCGTGTACCAGAGCGTCGCGCCCGCGTCGGCGGCACCGCGCGCCACGATCGGCCAGGCCGCGTCGGGGACGATCATGTCGGCTTCGACGAGCAGCACGGCCTCGGCGCGCGCGGTGCCGAGCAGCGCGGAGCGGAGGTTCGTGTCGGTCGCGTAGCCGTCGTTGTGCACGAAGCGCACGTCGCGATGTCCCGCACGCTCGACGGCACGACGCAGCTGGTCACCCCGAAAGCCGGTCACGATCGTGACGTCGCCGAAGCCGGCCGCGCGCAGCTGGTCGAGCTGCCGCACGATGACCGGGCGCCCGTGGACGTCGAGGAGCGCCTTGGGACGTCGCGCCGTCAGCGGTGCGAGGCGCCGGCCCGACCCCGCAGCGAGGAGGACGACGCCGACTCGATGGTCCGGTGCGGGGGGGCGTGGCATGGCCGTGGAGGGCGGAGGGTGCGTGCGTCGGAGACCGATCGGGCGTCCGCGCAGCAAAGCAAGCGCGGTGCCACGACCTAACGCATTGTCGCAAAACGACTTGCTCGATCTCCCCCGTGCCCCGACGCCGCACGACGCGGCACGTCGTGCCGCGTCCGTTCATGCGTCAGCCGGCAAGAACGTCCATGGCCGGCGCGTCGGCGGTGCGGCGGAAGATCATCATCCGGTTCACGTAGCCCGGCCACTCGAGCAGCACGTGCGACTCGGCGAGCTTGAAGCCGGCCCCGGTGACGAGGTCGAGGAACCGTCGCTCGGGACGATACCGCGCGAGGTAGCCGGTGTCGTGCTGGACGAGCTCCGCGCCGCCGACGCTCACGCTGTCGCGCAGCACGAGCACGCCGCCGGCGGGCAGCGCGGCCGCCGCCTCGGCGAGGATGCTCCGCACCACCACGTCGCTGGTGATGGTGACCAGCACCCCCATGCAGAAGACGGCGTCGACGCGCTCGGGGACCGCGGGGCTCTCGAGATCGCGCACCGAGAACGTGACGTTGGCCGTTTCCGTGCGACGTGCGAGCTCGCGCGCCTCGTCGACGAGCGCCGGCGAGAGGTCGACGCCGTGCACGCGCGACACGAGTCGTGCGACGATCAGCGTGAAGACGCCGTTGCCGCACCCGAGGTCGAGTGCCGTCGCGCTGCCGCGGAGATACGCCGGGAGGACGCGTGCGAGGAGCATCGCCTGCCGCTCGTAGTAGTCCGCCGGGGCGAGGAAGGTGTTTCGACACTGCTGCCAGTAGCGCTTGCCCGCCTGCACGAGGGCGGCATCGAGGAGCGATTCGTCGACGGACTGCGTCGTGGCGACGACGGTGTGCATGGTGGACTCGTGGGCGGTGCGGGGAGGGAGTGGCGCCGGCAGATGGTGCCGTGCGACGCGGGCACGCATCGTGCTTTCGCAATAAGGGGACCACCCATGCCCTGAACAGCACATGACAGCTCCCTTCTCCGGCTGCAGCGCACACTCGGGCGTCGACCTGCAGGCCCCGTTCGACGTCGCCATCGTCATGCCGACCGTGCTCCGCCCGACGATCGTCGACGCGCTCGCGTCGATCTTCGCGCAGCGCTTCGAGGGGCGCATTCAGGTCCTCGTCGGCATCGATGCGGTGCGAGGCGATCCCGCCCTTCTCGCGCGTGCGTGCGAGGGGCGCCCCGCGAACGTCGTCGTGCAGGCGTTCTATCCCGGCTACTCCACGTCGGTGCGCCACGGGGGGCCGCATCCGGCGCGCGATGGCGGCGCACTGCGCGTCGTGCTCAGCTACCTCGCGAACAGCCGGCGCCTCGCCTTCCTCGACGACGACAACTGGTGGCACCCCGACCACCTCGCGAGCATGGTGGCCGCGCTCGAGGGACACGACTGGGCGTGGGCGCTGCGCTGGTTCGTGCATCCGCACTCGCGTCGCCCGGTCTGCGTCGACGAATGGGAGTCGGTCGGTCCGGGGAAGGGGTGCTTCACGACGCCCAATGGCGGCTGGGTCGACCCGAACGGGCTGATGTTCGACAAGCTCGCGTGCGAGCCGGTGCTCCGCTGGTGGGCGATCCCGCTGCCCGGCGACGAGAAGGCGATGAGCGCGGACCGCCACGTCTTTCACATGCTGAACACGCACTACCGCGGCCGCGGGACGGGGAGCGCCACCGTCTACTACCAGGTGGACGAGAGCGACGGCATGCACACGTGTCGGCGCCAATGGATGGGCGAGCGCTACCTGCACGCGGGGAGGGCTGAGCCCGTCGCGGCCGCGGGCTGACGGGGCGCGGTGCCCGCTCGCGGGATCGTGCGGGGCGCCTGCGGACCAGGAGTGCTCGGCACGTTCTGCCGGTGGGCGGTCGATCGTTGCCGTGCAGGACGCCCCGCGACGCCCAGGCAGCGTGCTCGTCACGCCGCGGACAGGATCACGCCTCGCGCAGCGCCCTCGTGGCGGCGGTGATCGCCGCGGACCAGTCGCCGACCCGTTCCTGCCGGTGCAGCCGCACGCTCGCGTACCATGGCGTGCGATCCGCCGCGCGCCCCCACCGCCAGTCGCAGACGTGTGGCAGCAGCACGTGCACCGGCACGCCGAGCGCGCCGCCCAAGTGCGCGATCCCCGTGTCGATGGTGACCAGCGCGTCGAGCTCCACGAGGAGCTGCGCCGTCACCTGCCAGTCGACAAGGGCGCCCACGGTCGCGACGCCCGGCGGCGCGGCGTCGGCACCGTCGCCCTGCTGCAGCGAGACCCACCGCACCCCCGGCACCGCCGCCACGAGCGCGCGCACCGCCTCGTCCGGGAGGGAGCGCTTGCGGTCGTTGAGGAAGTCGGGATTGCCGCGCCAGGTGAGGCCGACGCGCGGGCGCCCGTCGTGCGCGGGGAGCGCGGGCACGTCGGGGCGTGGCGCGCCCGCGTGCAGGTACGGCGCGCCGTCGCCGCAGATGGCGACGGTGGTGGTGAGGCCGAGTACGTGCGGCAGCGACGTGAGCGGGACGTGCACGTCGGTAACGACGAGCGTGCCGCGCGCGACCGCGTCGATGCCGTTGGCGCGCAGGAGCGGGACGATCGACGCCTCCGCCTCGACCGCCACGCGCCCCGCCCCGCGCGCGTGCAGGTGCGGGAGGTAGCGCACGAATTGGAAGCGGTCGCCCGCCCCCTGGTCCGCCGTGCAGAACACGCTCGCACCACGCAGCGGTGCGCCGTCCCACCGTGCAGCGCCCGTCCGCGCCACCGGCTGCTCGCGTCCCTCCAGGTCGGCGAGCGCGCCGGCGAGGTCGCCGCGAAGCCCGCGCACCGCGGCGCGGTGCGTGCGCGTGATGCCGTGGCCGGGGCGCCGCGCGAGCGAGCGCGCGAGCAGTGCGTCGGCGGCGTCGAGATCGCCCGTCTCGAGGGCGACGTGCCCCGCGGTCGCGAGCGTCGCGGGATCGGCGGGGGCGAGGCGGAGCGCCTCGCGCGCGGCGTCGCACGCCTCGAGGATGCGCCCGATGGCACGGAGTGCGGCGGCGCGGGCGGCGTGCGCGGCGGCGGCGTGCGGCGCGAGCCGGCACGCGGCGTCGAAGCAGGCGAGCGCCTCCTCCGGCGCCGCCGCCTGCAGGAGCGCGGCGCCGAGGCGCTGGTGCGCGGCGGCGTCGGTCGGGCGCGCCACCACGGCCGCATCGCGGAGCGCCTCGCGCGCGGCGCGCCGGTCGTGGCGGGCGAGGTGCACGTTCGCGAGCAGGAGGTGCACCTCGAGCAGCGCCGGCGCGAGCCGCACCGCGTCGGCGAAGTGCCGGATGGCGCGCGCGTCATCGCCGGCGGCCTGCGCGTCGAGCCCCGCGCGGCACGCCGCGGTGAGGCGCGCGTCGACGTCGTCGTGCACGACGGCGGGCATCGTCACGCCCCCGCGCACGCGGCGACGCCCGCCGCGAGTGCGCGCACCCGCGCCTCGACGTCCCCGAGCACGCGGCTCCAGTCGAACGGCGCGTGCTGGCGGAGAAGGGTCGTGCTGCGGTACCACGGCGTATCGGCGCGGTCGAGCATCCAGCGGTAGTCGGGAACGTGCGGCAGGCAGAGGAACGACGGGACGCCGAGGGCGCCGGCGAGGTGGGCGACGGCGCTGTCGACCGTGACCACGAGGTCGCAGCGCGCGACGAGGTGCGCCGACTCGCCGAAGTCGCCGAAGAGCGCGCCCCCGTCGAGCATGCGCCCCTGCAGCTCGACCGGGAGGCAGTCGGCGAGGGCGGGAAGCTTCTGCAGCGCGACGAAGCGGACGCCGGGAACGGCGAGGATCGGCGCGAGGAGCGCGCCCTGGATCGAGCGGCGGCGGTCGTTGACGTGGAGCGGGTTGCCGGCCCACGCGAGGCCGACGGTCGGCGTGCCGTCGCGCGGCACGGCGGCGGCGATCGTCGGCGGGCAGTCGCCCGGCGGGGCGAGGTAGGGCGCACCGTCGAGATGCTCGGGGACGAGCCCCAGGCACGCCGGGAGCGTCAGGATCGGCACGTGGAGGTCGTGCGGCGGCATCGGTGCATCGAGCGCGGTCGCGCTCGCGACGTGCGGCGCGTGCGCGAGGAGGGGGACGAGCGGGCGCGGGCAGCGCACGTGCACCGTCGCGCCGCGCGCGGCGAGATCGCGCGCGAAGCGGACGCACATGATCGCGTCGCCCAGCCCCTGCTCGTGCGTCACGAGGATCGTCCGCCCCGCGAGCGGCGCCGTCCCGTCCCATCGCGGCGACGCGACCGGCTCGGCGTGCACGGGGAGCCCGGGGACGTGCTCGCGCGCCTCCGTGAGCGCCCAGCCGCGCGCCCAGTCGCCCGTGGCGACGAGGGTGAGGCCGTACTGCAGGCGCAGCTTCGCGTGGTCCGGGCGCAGCGCGTGCGCCGCCTCGTACGCCTCGAGCGCGGAGCCCCAGTCGCCGAGCGACTTGGAGATCTCGGCGAGGTTGAGCATCGCCTGTTCGTTCGTCGGGTCGGCCTCGAGCGCGCGCGCGACCGCCCTCGCCGCCTCGGGGAAGTGGCCGACGGCCGTGAGGATCCCCGCGAGGTTGTTCCACGCGTCGCTGCGCGCGGGGAAGCGGCGCGCGAGCTCGTTGAACTGCACGAGGGCATCGGCCAGCCGGCCCGCGCGGAGACAGGCGTTGGCGAGCATCTGCCGTGCGTCGTGGTGTGACGGGAGGAGCGCGACCGCCTCCTCGAGCGGGGCGATCGTCGCATGCCAGCGCCCGGCGGCGTGGTCGACCTTGACGCGTTCCAGTAGCTCGGCGAGACGCCGCACCTCGGCGGGGCGGAAGCCGTAGGGCGCGGGCGCCGCCGGAGACGGGGCGGGTGCGGGGCGGGCGCGTCTCACGGGGCTCCCGGGGCGGGTGCCGGCGCAAACGGATGCATGGCCGGAGGTGTCGGCACCGGCCGGCCCGGGCTGCAGCGCGTCGCCGGCGGGCGACCGCTCAAGTCGCCGGCGGCCGGCGCCGACAATGAGGATCGAGCGGGACACCGAACCGCGGACCCCTCGGGGCACGGACGCCCCACCACACCGATCAAGGAGATCGACACATGCGTATCAACACGAACGTCGGCGCCCTCACCGCTTCGCGGAACCTGTTCGTCAACCAGATGGCGACGGACAGCAGCATGCGGAAGCTCAGCTCGGGCCTCCGGATCAGCCGCGCCGCCGACGACGCCGCCGGCCTCTCGATCGCCAACAAGCTGCGCGCCCAGAGCCGCTCGCTCGTCCAGGCGTCGAACAACGCCGAGCAGGGCAACGCCATGCTGCAGATCGCCGAGGGTGCGGCCTCGACGATCCAGCGCATCCTCGAGCGCCAGAAGGAGCTCGTCATCCAGCGCTCGTCGACCGGCAACAACGCCACCGTCACGAGCACGCTGAACGCCGAGATCGCGGACCTGTCGGTCGAGGTCGGGCGCATCATCAGCTCGACGAACTTCCAGGGCGCCTCGGTCTTCGGCAGCCTCGCCTTCCAGGTGAGCGACGGCACGGCGGGCGGCACGGTCACCGTCAACTCGGCGCTCTCGGCCTCCTCGGTGTCGCTGGCCTCGACGGCGAGCATCGGCGACGTGGACACCGCGCTCGACTCGATCAACAGCGTCCTCGCCGAGATCGGTGCCGGCCAGAACGTGCTCGACTACACGGTGCAGAACCTCAAGAACAGCATCGTGAACGTCCGCGCCGCGGAGTCGACCATCCGCGACGTCGACATGGCCGAGGAGATGGCGAACTTCACCAAGAACAACGTCCTCTCGCAGGCCGCCCAGGCGATGCTCGCCCAGGCCAACCAGAGCTCGCAGGGCGTGCTCAGCCTGCTCCGCTGATCGACGCGGAGTCGTCGCCGGGCCGCCGGCCGGGGGCACCTCGCCCCCGGCCGGCGTCGGCGCACTCGTGACGGACGGAGGACACCATGGGGACGAGCATCGGGGTCGGCGGGCTCGCGTCGGGCGTGCAGTGGCGCGACCTGGTCGACTCCATCATCAGCGCGGAGCGCGCGCGCAACATCGGGCGGCTCGAGACACAGGTCTCCGACGCCGACAAGCGCAAGGTGCAGTGGCAGGCGTTCGAGGGGCTCGTCCGCAAGCTCGACGACGCCGCCTCCGCGCTGCGCTCCGGGACCGCCTTCCGCACCTTCGGCGCCGTCGCGTCGCCGACCGCGGGCGGGCGCCAGCTGCTCACCGCCACCGCGTCGAGCGCCGCCACCCCCGGCGCCTTCTCGGTCGAGGTCCTGGAGCTCGCGCGCGCCGGCAAGGTCTCGGGCGCCGTCGTGAGCGACCCGGCGGCCGCGCTCGGGCGCGCGGGGAGCTTCACCGTCGCGGGGCAGGCGATCACGATCTCCGCGACCGATTCGCTCAACGACGTCCGCGACCGGATCAACGCGCTCAACACCGGCGCGAACGCGACGCGCGTCTCGGCTTCGGTGCTCACCTCGAGCGCCGGCGCGAGCCGCCTGATCCTCTCCGCCGACCAGGCGGGGAGCGCCGGCGTCGCGCTGCAGGACGGGGGCGAGGGGGTGCTGCGCGACCTCGGCTTCCTCGACACGCGCTCGCGCCAGGTCTCGAGCGCGACCACGGCCATCGCTGCCGCACTCGGCGTCACCATGCCGCCGCCGAGCACCGTGCGCGTCGGCGACCAGGTGATCTCCGTCGACCTGACCACCGACTCGCTCGCCTCCATCGCCGCGCGCATCCGCGCCGCGGGGGCGCAGGCGGAAGTGCAGTCGGAGACGGTCGGCGGGCAGACGCAGTACCGCCTGAGCGTGGGCGCGATGGTCTCGGCCACGGCCGACCCGAACTCCGCCGCCACCATCGCCGCCCTCGGCCTCGCCGAAGGGGGGCGCGCGAGCGTGAAGCAGGTCGTGGGTCCCGCCGGCACCCTCACCGACGCCGGCGGCACGACCGCGACCGGAAGCACGCTCCTCACGAGCCTCCGCCGCGACGGCGCCGCGATGGGGCTCACCGTGGGCGACACGATCACCATCGGCGGGACGCGCGGCGACGGCAGCGCGGTCTCGACGTCGCTCGTGATCGGGGCGTCCGACACCGTCGACACGCTCCTCGCGCGCATCAACGACGCCGCCTCGGGCTTCGGCGGCGGCGCGCGCCCCGCGTCGGCATCGATCGGCCCCGACGGGCGCATCCGGCTCGAGGACGGCACCGGCGGCGACTCGCGCCTCGCCCTCGCGCTCGCGGTGACCCCCGCGGCCGGCGGCCCCGCCACGCAGCCGTTCGGCGCGTCGACGACCCTTACCACGGGGCGCGCTCGCGACCTGGTGCGCGGCAGCGACGCGCAGGTGCGCGTCGACGGCGTCCTCGTGACGCGCGCCTCGAACACGATCGGCGACGCCCTGCAGGGCGTCTCGCTCTCGCTGCAGCAGGCCGACCCGGGGAACCCGGTCACGCTCGCCGTCACGCGCGACGACGAGGCGAGCGTACAGGCGGTGCGCGACTTCGTGAAGGCGTACAACGACGTCGTGAGCTTCATGAACGGGCAGCAGGTGGAGGGGCAGCCCCTCGCCTTCGACCCGACGCTCCGGCGGATCATCGGGACGTTCACGCAGGCGCTGCGGACCGAGATCCCCGGCGCCGGCGACGTCGCCCGCGGGACGCTCGTGGGGATGACGCTGCAGCGGAACGGCCAGCTCCAGCTCGACGAAGGGCGCTTCCGGACCGCAATGGCCGGCAACCTGGGCGGCATCCAGGCGCTCTTCGGGGGCGCCGGCATCGGCGGGGCGATGCGCGCCGCGACGCAGGCGGCGACGCGCTTCGGCGACGGGACGATCGCGACGCAGGTGTCGAGCATCGACACCGCCAACGGGCGCGCGCGCGACCGCATCCAGACGCTGCAGCAGCGGCTCGACGAGCGCCGCGAGCGGCTCGTCCTGCAGTTCAGCAGCATGGAGCAGTCGCTCTCGCGGCTGCAGGCGCAGGGGAACCAGCTGCAGGCCGCAATCCTCGGCTTCTCGCAGCAGCGGTGACGCGGGTGCGGCGGGGCCACCGCCGCGCCCTCGTCCCCGCGCGTCCCCGTGCCGATACTCGGGCGTGCAGCGCCATCCGCCCGACCACCCGCACACCGCCCCCTCCGTGAGCTACCCGACCCACGGCACGCAGCAGTACCGCGAGATGCAGGTCCTCACCGCCTCCCCGGCGCGCCTCGTCGTCCTCCTCTACGAGCACCTCGAGGTCACGATGCGCCGCGCGCGCCTCGCGATCGACAACGGGCAGGTCGACCAGCGCGTGCAGCTCCTCGGCAAGTCGCGCGCGATCCTCTCCGAGCTGCTCGGCACGCTCGACTTCGAGCGCGGCGGCCGGATCGCGGCCGACCTCTCGGCGCTCTACTCGTTCCTCCTCGCCGAGCTGGTCGACGTCGGGCGGACGCGCGACGTGCGCCACCTCGATCGCCTCGTCGGCATCGTGCACGAGCTGTCGCTCGGCTTCACGGGCGCGGCCGAGCTGCTGGAGCGCGAGGGGCACCAGGCGGCGCTCGCCGGCACCGCCTGAGCCGATGACGCTCCCCGTCGAGGATCCGCTCGCGGCCTTCCTCGACGCGCTCGCGCGTCGCACCGCCCTGGGCGCGGCGATCCGCGCCGCGCTCGCGGCCGACGACCTCGCGGCGCTCGCCGGCGCGCTCGACGCGCGCGACGCGCTCGGCGCCGAGCTCGCGGCGTCGTCGGCCGCGCTCGCGCTCGCGG
>ERZ1066123.202-NODE-202-length-47803-cov-20.381503_pt1 | contig 47803 bp, 41 predicted proteins | sample MGYA00382770_ERZ1066123 | MGnify/ENA primary metagenome ERZ1066123 (study PRJEB33369, sample SAMEA5778353) | biofilm metagenome | biome: Industrial cooling water; feature: Water cooling tower basin; material: Biofilm | place: United Arab Emirates | collected...
GGCGATCCACAAACCATACTGCTCGAGCATGAAACCCTCCCCAGAGTCGTTGATGGACGGGACGGGCCGCGCGACCGGCAAGTGCCGGAGCGGAAAAGACGCGGTGCCGTCGTCTAGCCGCGCGCAGCCGCTCCCGATGCGCCGGGGCGAATACGCACGATGCCGCACGCGTCGTAGCAGACACATGGAACGACACGCGAAGCCGAACACGCGTAACGCAATCTACGATGCCGCTGCCGCGGACGGAGCGCCCGCATGCCGAACCCATCAGGTATCCGGCACGCCGGCGCACCTGGCGGCGATCACGGCGGTGACCACGGAGGCAACCTGTGCCAGCGCACTGGCGCTTGCACGCATCGCAACCGCTGGACCCGGCATCCTCGTCCCCCTGTGCCGACGACCGCCGCAGGCGCGATGACCGCGCCTGCGGCCGGCCGGGTCGCGCTCGACTATGGCACACCCCCGGTGCGGGAGGGAACCGGGGCTGTGCTGCAATGCAGAAACTGCGGGCAGAGGACGTCGCGGGCACGCGGGGAGGAGCGTGCCGGTGTCGAGCGCCTGCCCGTCGGCAGCGGGAACGATGGGCGGGCGATGCGTCGCCCGATGTGCTCAGCGCTTGGGCGCGACCTTGTAGCGCTGCTCCTTGACCGCCTTCGCCGCCGCCAGCACCACGTCCTGCGGCAGGCGCACGGTGTAATCGGGGTGGACATAAGCGAACTGGACCACGCCCTCGCCGTCGACCACGAACACGCCGGGCACCGGCAGCACGTGATGGGCCTCGCCCGACCTCGCGTTCAAGTCGATGCCGTAGCGGGTCAACTTCTCGCGGGTGGCGGCGTCGACCTCGTAGCCGATCCCGAAACCACGCATCGCCTCGGCGCCGCTGTCGGAGAGCAGGGTGTAGTCGAGGGTCTGGTCTTCGAGCGTCTTTTTCAGATGTTCCGGGCTGTCGGGGCTGATCGCGATCAGCCGGAAGCCGAGCGCGTCCAGATCGCCGCGGATCAGGCGCAGGCCGCTGAGCTGGGTATTGCAGTACGGGCACCAGCCGCCGCGATAGAACACCAGCACCGCGGGCTGGCCGCCGAGCGCCTCGCGCAGGCCGAGCGCTTCGCCTTCCAGCGTGCGCACCGTCGCCTCGGGCACCGGGTTGCCGGGCAGCAGCGGGTGGACGTCGCGATCGGACTGCGGCCAGGCCGGCGTGGCCGCAGGGTCAGGGGCGGCGACCGCAGGCGCAGGCGACGCGGCGACCGTCCGGTCTGCCTCGCCGAGAGGCTGGCCACCTCCGCATGCGGCGAGTCCGAGCAGGGCGGCGCCGAGGGCGATGGCGGCGAGCGGGCGGGGGAAGGGCAGGGCGGGGAGGGGCATCGTCGGGCTCCGTGGACGGGGAAGTGAATGGCGGCCGCGACGCTTCGCGGCGCGATCCCACTCTAGAGGCTGCAGGTACGCAATCGGGTGTGCGGGTGTGTGCGCATGCCCTGCTGGAGGTGACCGGTGCTGTCCGGAATATCTTCAGTGCGCCCATGCGGTGCCCTTCTCCCCTCGGGAGAAGGTGGCCCGCAGGGCCGGATGAGGGTCCGGCCCTCGCGCAGAGGCTTGATGCTGGGTCGTGTTGCCGACCCTCACCACCAGCCACTGTCCCGCAGGGAGAGGAGGGGCGATTTGCGCACGATTCGAATCGCGCCAGATACGCAATCGCAGATCACGCCTGAATGGGATGCGTCGCGGATGAACTGGAACAACTTGTTCCGGACGGCAATGGGCGTTGATCCGGCGCTGGAAGTGGGTGTCCCAGACTCTCATCCCCAGACTCTCAAACTCCTGAGGCTCCAGACGCCTGAAAAGTGGGTGTCCCGAAACGGCTTGCGAAACGGCTTGCCGAAACGGCTTCCAAAGTGGGTGTCCCTAAATTGCTTTCCCGCGCTGGAATGTGGGTGTCCTGAAACTCTTCCCCGGAAAGTGGGTGTCCCGAACTCGAACTCGCCCTCTCCCCGGAAAGCGGGTGTGCCCAACTCGCCCCCCAACTCGAAACTCGCCCCGGAAAGTGGGTGTCCCCAACTCGAAACTCGCCCCGAAAAGTGGGTGTCCCCAACTCGAATCCCGAACTCGTCCCCGCCCGGAAAGTGGGTGTCCCCAACTCGGGTGTCCCCAACTCGAAACAGGCTCCCACCGCGGGTACGGATGGACCCTATCGCCCCCCAACACGGCACGAAGCCCGCCGAGGCGGGCTTCGTGTCGATATGGCACTGGCTGTCGGTGCGCTGCGTTCAGCCCAGTGTGTCGCCCGCGGCAGGCGCTGGCGGCGGGGTGGTCGGTGCATCGGCCGGTACGTCGGCAGGCGCATCGGCAGGCGCATCGGCCGGCGTGTCCTGCGAGGCTGCGGGCGCATCGCCCGTGGCATCGGCGGCCGGTGCTGCGGCCGGGGCGCTGCCTTCGACAGCGGCCGGTGCAGGATCGGTGGCCGGGGCGGCGGTGTTGCCCGCGGCCGGGGCCGCGCCATTCAGCTGCGCCAGCGGGTCGGCGTACTGGGCGGGGAAGGCCGGCAGGCGCTCTTCGGCGATACCGAACTGCTCCTTGCCGAGCAGGCGCACACAGGTCCAGCCCAGGTGGCCGACGATGTTCTTGGTGAGCGCGGCACCGTTGGCCTGCAGCTGATCGCGGCTCGGCCGCACCGGGCTCTGCATGGTGTTGGCGTTGCAGGCCAGATTGCTCACCTGACGCCCGGTCTTGGTGTCGATCAACTGCACCTGCACCGAATACCCCACCCAATATTCCGCCCACTGGGTCGGGTAATAGCTGTAGTTCCAACCGCCCTGGCGCACCGACAGCACGTAATCGGCCCCGGGATGCAGCTTGGCCAGCTTGGCGGCCTTCTTTTCCTTGGTGGCGGTGGTATCCACCGGCTGCACCTGCAGGCCGTACTCGGACTGCAGCAGCGCGGACAACTGCTCGCGCACGAGTGTGGTCGGGTTCTCGATGCCGTTCTTTTCGACGAAATCGTTGCCGGCCTTGACCATCCCGGCGAACCCCAGCAGACCGAAACCGGCCTTGCCTGCGGTCATCGCGATGAACGACTCCGGTTCGTGCAGCACCACCGCGGCGGTCTTGCCCTGCAGGGCGGCAGCGTCCGCCTTCGAGAGCGGGATGGCCTTGTCCTTGGCGTGCGCGCTCGGTACGACAACCAGCGCGAGGAGCATCGCTGCCAGCATGGCCGCGGTGTTCAGAATGGTCTTCAAGTGTGAGTCCCCAGGGAGCGCCGGAGCGGGCGTCGGCGCGGAATACGGAAATCGGATCGACGCGGCATCGCCCGGCCGCCGCGTTGCGGTCTTATCGCGTACTCGCGGCCCGTGGTCAATACGCGGGCCGGTTCGAAGGCCGGAGACGGAAGTGGTGTCACGGATTCTCTGCGGATGCTCACCGGAATTCGCCCCGATTCTCGCGCCGGATCGCGCCCCCTCAAGCCTCGCGCGACGTGGCCCACGCCTTGCCGCCGTGGCTTGAGACAGAAAGTGACCGCCGGAAGTGGGTCCCCTGCATTGTCCTTGGATTGTCCTCCTGCATTGTCCGTCTTCGATCGTCCACAGGAAAAATGTCGTCCCGAGCACAGCGAGGGACCTGCTTCTGTCTAGGGCCCCCGATGCAAAAGTGGGTGTCCCGAGTCCACCGGCACCGAGTCCACCGAGTCCAAGTCGCCGAGTCCAGCCCATCCCGACTCCAAGCCGCCGAGTCCAACCCATCCCGAGTCCAAGCCGCACCCTCCCTCGTCCACAGGAAGAATGTCGTCCCGAGCACAGCGAGGGACCTGCTTCTGTTCCGGGCCTCGATGCAAAGTGGATGTCCCGAGCCCACCTTGAGCCCGCCTCCCGAATCCAAGTCCCGCGCAATGCGCCCGGTCGGTCCGAGTTCAGGCCGGATGCGGCCAGATGACGCCCGCCGCAGCTGTATGGCTGCATGCCTGTCGGAGCCCCACCATGCGCCCAGATCGCCGTCCTCTACCTTTGTTCCTGGCGTCCTGCCTGCCGCTGCTTGGGCTGGCCGGTCTGCCCGCCGCCTCCGCGGCAACGCCTGCAGCGCCCGAAGTGCGGCGCGACGCGCCGCTGCCCGCGCAGGCCACGGGCGCCGCACATACCCTGCGGATCATTCCGGAGACCTGCCACTTCCTGCGCGGAGTGTTCACCGGCGAGCCGCAGACGCCGTACCGTGTGGACGCCGTGGCGCGCGGCGGCGCCTGTCAGCCGCGCGCCCGGATCGGCCGGGCCGAGGCCGCGCCTGGCGGCGCCGGCTGGGTGCTCAATGATGTCCTGCAGGTGCCGCATGCGTCCTGCCCGTCGTTCACGGCCACGGTACGGATCTGGCGCCGCAGCGGCGGCAACGCGCCCCCCGCGCAGGATGCACAGGGACGTGCGCGGCTGTATCTGCAGGACGAAAAACAGCGCGCCCAGCGCGGCGCGCTGGCCCAACTCGGCGAGTATGTGTACGTGGTCGCCGGCGAAGGCGTGGCCTGCGCGCGCTGAGCGTCGTCGTCGCGCGCAACCGGCCCGCACGGCCTGCCGCTTCATCCAGGCACTCCACCCGCCCGATCGCGCCGCTTGGTCGTGAGCCATCGTTGTGAGTCATCACCGACATGTGTCGGATTGGCGGCGTGAACATGCACACGATGTGCGTTTCTGAGCGCCTCTTACGGCGCCCTGTCAGGGCGTCGTCGCGCCCTGTGCATCGCGCCGCGCGCGCATCTCCTGCAGCCAGCGCTGCCGCTCTTCCGGCGTCATCGCGCGCAGTCGTGCGCGCAGGGCATCGCGCTGTTCGGGCGTCATCGCGCGCAGGCGCTCACGCAGCGCGGCGCGTTGTTGTGGCGTGAGGTCGCCGCCGCCTTCGAACCTGGCCCGCGCACGTTCGCGCTGATCCGGCGGCATCAGCCGCCAGCGTTTCTCGCCGCGCTGCGCGCGCTGACGCTGCTCGGGCGTCATCTGCCGCCAGCGCTCGGCGTGCTGCAGCATGCGTGCGCGCTGCTGCGGCTGCTGGTTCCAGCGCTCGCGCAATACCTGGATCATCGCCTCGCGCTGCTCCGCGGGGAGCGCGTCCCATTCCGGCAGAGGCTGCGCAGCGTCGCGCGGTGCCGCCGGCGCGCGCGGCGCAGGTGTCTGCGCGGCAGCCGGTCCGCTCGAAAGCAGCGCGCTCGCGGCGAGCGCAGCCCACAACAGTGCCGCCCACAACAGTGCAGTCCACGGCCACGCACCGCATGCCCGTCGCAGGCCCGTTGCTTCGCGCAGGGACGTCATCGTCATCGTCATAGTGCCTCCACGCCGGCGCTGTCGTCCGCGCCCAGCCACAGATAGAAATCAGGCGACTCTTCGAGCGCCGCCAGCAGCGCATCGTCCTGGGCCGTCTCCACGACGGCCGCATCAGGCGCGGAATCGCCATCGTCGACCGCCGGTGCAGCGAGCAGCGCGGCGATCGCGTCGACATCGGCCTCCAGGTGGCCGGTCGATGTCTCGGCCGCACCGCGATCTTCCACAGCGGTGGATGCTGCGGGGGCGGAAGCGGTCGCGGCGTCCGCGTTGCGACCTGCTGCCGCGACCGCAGGCAGTGCCGTGTCGGGCCGCGACGTCGGGCCGGGAGAGGTGTCCGACGTCGCCTCCGCCCGCGTGTCGGCCGCCGCAGTCGCCGGTGCGGCGGCATCCGGGTTCGCAGTTTCAGGCGACCACAGGCGCAGGCCCATGCCAACCGCGAGCGCCAATGTGGCGGCCATCGTCAGCGTCGGCACCCAGCGCACGCCGTGCGTCTTGCGCGGGCTGGCCAACACTGCGCGGCGCCGTTGCTGCAGCTGCGCGCGCACGCGCGGAGACAGCGCGCCCTGCGCGGTCGCATGCGTGCTGCGTGCACGCGCGTCGAAAGCGTCGTCGTCGTGCGTGGAGGTCGTGTCGAACTCGGAGGTCGTCATGTCGGCAGATGTCTTGAAGGAAGTGCGGGTATCGCGTGGGGTGTCGCGTGCGGTGCTGGGTCGAATGTCGCGTCGGATGTCGAGGGCATGGCCCTCGCAGGCATCGCGGCCATCATTTGAAATCCTCCAGCCGCGCGCGCAGGGCCTCGCGCGCGCGCGACAGATGGGTTTTCACCGCGCCTTCGCCGCAGCCCATGATCCGCGCGGTGGTGGCCACGTCGCACTCTTCCAGAATGCGCAGGGTGAAGGCCTCGCGCTGCCGGCGCGGCAGGGCGCGCAGCGCCTCGGCCAGCGCGGTGTAGGCCTCGCGGCCGTCGTGGGTGCGCGAAGGGTCCGGGGTGTCGTCGTCGCGCCAGTCGATCTGCACATCACCGTCCTCGTCGCGCGCGGTCGACGAGGTCAGCCAGCGCATCCGGAACAGCCCGCGGCGCTGGATGTCCACCATCCGGCTGCGCAGGATGCTCCAGAACAGCGGCGTCCATTCCTCGGCCGGCCGCTCCTGGTATTTCAGCATCCGCAGCATCGCGTCCTGCACCGCGTCCAGCGCATCCTCGCGATGGCGCAGGCCCAGCTCGGCGAAGCGGAAGGCGCGGGCCGAAATGCCTTCGAGGAAGGCATCGAGCGACAGCGCTTCCGTCGATTGCGCACCCGTCGGCCGCTCCTTCGACGCCGCCTCGGCGGCGCCGGAACACAGCAGCCCCGGTGCCGGCGGGGATTCGGCATCCGGGGCGGAGCTGGCGGGCCCGCTGTTGATAAGCGTGGAACTCACGCCCGCCAGCCTAAACCGTCCATCGTCGGGAAGGCGACCATCGGCCACGGCATCACCGCTGTACACGGCACCGTCCGGTGCTCAATGCCTGTGGTCCCAGCGGCGTTCGGCGCGCGCGCCGCGGCGGTCCAGGCGGGCATCGGCCACATCGCCGCGGCGGTCCAGCCGGTCTTCGATGCGGTCGCCGCGGCGGTCCAGGTGCTCGGCCCGGCGCTCATGGCCGTGGGCGGCGGCGCGGTCGGCCTGGCGGTCATAGCGCGCGTCGATCCGCTCGCCCTGGCGGTCCAGGCGGGCGTCGATGCGGTCGCCCTGGCGGTCGTAGCGGTGTTCGAGGCGGTCGCCGCGGTCGGCCGCGTAGGCCGGGCCGGCGGTCAACAGGGCGAGCAGCAGGGCGGCCAGCAGGGGAGTCTTGGAGCGCATGGGAGTGTCCTGTGGTGGTATCGGAAGGGGAGAAGTCAGGGAACCAGCCGGCCGGCGGGGTGCATCAGGCACGGTGCTGGAAACGCCCCCATCGCCCGGCGGTTGACAGCCCCCGCACGCGGCGCCGCGTTCGCCTCTTCCTTCCATTCAGTCCCCGGTTATGATGCGGGCAGACCCCCACTTCGGAGACTCCCCCATGGGCGAAGGCCTTGACGCCAGCGGTTTCGGCGCGCTGTACATCTTCATGCTCGCGGCCATCGCCGGCCACGTCATCATTTCGCGGGTGCCGGTGATCCTGCACACCCCGCTGATGTCGGGCAGCAACTTCATCCACGGCATCGTGCTCATCGGCGCGATGGTGGTGCTGGGCCACGCCGAAACCCCGCTGGAACAGGCCATCGGCTTCGTCGCCGTGCTGCTGGGCGCCGGCAACGCTGCCGGCGGCTACGTGGTCACCGAGCGCATGCTCGACATGTTCAAGTCCAGCAAGAAGCCGGGCGACAAGGAGGGCAAGTAATGGAATCCATGCTCGGTCAAATCTCGTTCGGTCAAATCTCGCTCGACCAGATCCGCGGCCTGCTGGTCAACGCCAGCTACTTCGTCGCCGCCACCCTGTTTCTGCTCGGCCTGCAGCGCATGGCCAGCCCCAAGACCGCGCGCAGCGGCATCCAGTGGGCCGGCGCGGGCATGCTCATCGCCACCTTCGCCACTTTCTTCCTGCCCGGATTGCACAACATCGAGTTGATGGTGGCCGGCATCGTGATCGGCACCGCAGCCAAGTGGTACTGGGGCAAGAAGGTCGCCATCACCGACATGCCGCAGATGGTGGCGCTGTTCAACGGCATGGGCGGCGGCTCGGCCGCGGCCATCGGCGCCGTGGAGCTGCTGAAGTTCTCTGCCAGCGGCGAGACCCCGCCGTACTTCACCCTCACCCTCGCAGTCGTGGGCTCGCTGATCGGCGCGGTCTCGCTCACCGGCTCGGTCATCGCCTGGGCCAAGCTCGACGGGCGCATGGACAAGCGCTACACCTTCCCCGGCCAGCAGGTGTTCAACGCGCTGGTGGCGCTGGCCGCGGTGGTGCTGGGCGTGATGGCCCTGGTCACCCTGCAGCCGGTCTACATCATCGCCTTCTTCGTCGCCGCCCTGCTGCTGGGCATCCTGATGACCCTGCCCATCGGCGGCGCCGACATGCCGGTGGTCATCTCGCTCTACAACGCCTTCACCGGCCTCGCGGTGGCTTTCGAAGGCTATGTGCTGGCGAACGATGCGCTCATCATCGCCGGCATGATGGTCGGCGCCGCCGGCATCCTGCTCACTCGCCTCATGGCCAAGGCCATGAACCGCTCGATCAAGTCGGTGCTGTTCTCCAACTTCGGCGCCACAGGCGAAGCTGCGGCCATCGAAGGCAGCCAGAAACCCATCGACGCCAGCGACGTGGCCGCGATGATGGCCTTCGCCGAACGCGTGGTCATCGTGCCGGGTTATGGCTTGGCGGTGGCCCAGGCCCAGCACAAGATCTGGGAACTCAGCCAGAAACTCATCGAACGCGGCGTGAAGGTGAAATTCGCCATCCACCCCGTCGCCGGCCGCATGCCCGGCCACATGAACGTGCTGCTGGCGGAGGCGGGCGTGCCCTACGATCTGATCGTGGATATGGACGATATCAATCCGGAGTTCGCGAATACCGATGTCTCGCTGGTGATCGGTGCGAATGACGTGGTGAATCCGGTGGCGAAGACCGACCCGGCGTCACCGATTTATGGCATGCCGATTCTGGATGTGGTGAATTCCAAGAACACCATCGTGATCAAACGTGGCAAGGGCACTGGGTTTGCGGGGATCGAGAATGCGTTGTTCTATGCGGACAATACGCGGATGTTGTATGGCGACGGTGCCGAAATGGCGAATCAGTTGGTGAGTGAGTTGAAGGGGTTGGATGGGGGACATTGATTTTTTATATTCAAGTTGGCCGCAATTGGCTAGATAACCGACATGGGTAGGAGGGTGATGCGTGAATATAAAGCCGGATGAGGAAACGACAATTAATCCACAGGGAGGTTTCAATTTGAGCGCGCCAAACAAGACTGAAATTAATCCGGAGTTCCTTGATCCTGTCAAATTCAATAGATTTTCTATATCACAATCTCTTGCTGCGAAGATTGAGGCTATAGCAAGAGGGCGAACACATATTGAAAGATATGTTAAAGCCACCGATCCTCAGTCTCTTTGGGAATCTGAAGACAATCAATTGGCTTTGGCTATGTCGGTAAATGCAAGCAGTCAAATAGAGGGTGAAGAAATTCACGCGACTCTAGTTTCTCTTATTTTGAGCGAGGCGACTGAGCCTGTTGAGGGTAGGCCATTGGAGCCCGAGTTAAAGCATCGACTTGGCGTCAATAGAAGTATTTATAAGGCGTATATGTGGGCGCTGACGTCGGATCAGAAGGATGTGATATCTCCGAGTTTCATTCTCAATGTCCACCGGCTAATGTTTTCTGAATCAGATCATTATTCACCTCTTGCTGGAAAATTCAAAGAAAAAGAAGTTGTCGTAAGTGGGGCAAAATATCACGTTAAGACTTTGCCATTGGCAAGAACTGAAGAGGCGGTAAAGAAGCTGTGTGCTCGTGTGAATAATGATTTCTCAAAAAATAAGACGGATAAAGAAAAGCCGTTGCTAACGATTGTTGCAGAGTTTCTTGTTGATTTTCTTGCGATACATCCATTCAGGGATGGAAATGGTAGAACGGCTAGGCTCTTGTCGACCTATTTGCTTGAAAAAATCGGTTATCACTTTGCCCCCATTTATCCTATTGATTCGATAATAAACGAAAGGAGGGCTGAATATTTTCAAGCGCTATTTTCTGCTCAGAGAAATTGGTATTCTGATCAAGAGGATTTAACCGAATGGGTTGAGTTTTATGTGGACGTTGTTTGTGAGCAGTGGGAACGCGCTTACAGAAAGATTAAGCGCGCAAAAGGTCGTAGCGTTCTCGAGCAGGAATTTATGGGTTAAGGTGACGTCGAAGACTGGGAGAAGACCGGAATAGGTGAGACCGCAGGTGAGACCGGGACACCCACAATTCACCGATCCGCGGTATCACCTCCTCCGTTGGCTGCCCTGATTCGCTTCCAAATGAAGAAAATCCGCCGGGTGGCAAACGCTGACCGAAGACCGGGACACCCACAATTCACCGATCCGCGCTATCGCTCCCTCCGTTGGCTTCCCTGATTCGGTTCTTAATCAACAAAATCCGCCGGGCGGTAAACGCCGCCCACGCCGCATTCTCCCTTGCGGGCCTCGCGATTCTGCGGGGCGGCTCAGCCCACCGATGCGGCGAAGCCTTGCCCCTTCATCCACTGCTGGCCGATCTCTTCCGCGAGTGCGATGAGTGATTCGACGGAAGACCGGGACACCCACAATTCGCCGATCCGCGGTATCGCCTCCTCCGCTGGCTATCCGCGGTATCGCCTCCTCCGCTGGCTGCCCTGATTCGCTTCCAATTGAACAAAATCCGCCGGGCGGCAAACGCCGCCCACGCGACATTCTCCCTTGCCAAGACCGGGACACCCACAATTCACCGATCCGTGCGAAGACCGGGACACCCACAATGCGCCGGCGGAAGACCGGAACACCCGGCCCAAGACGGGGACACCCACATTCCGTCGATCCGCGGTATCACCTCCTCCGTTGGCTTCCCTGATTCGGTTCTTAATCAACAAAATCCGCCGGGCGGCAAACGCCGCCCACGCGGCATTCTCCCTTGCGGGCTTCGGGCGAAGACCGGGACACCCACAATCGGACAAGACGGGGACACCCACGGACAAGATGCGAAGACCGGGACACCCACAATCCGCCGATCCGCGGTATCGCCCCCTCCGTTGGCTTCCCTGATTCGCTTCCAAATGAACAAAATCCGCTGGGCGGCAAACGCCGCCCACGCAGCATTCTCCCTTGCGGGCCTCGTGGTTCCGCGGGACGGCTCAGCCTAGCGATGCGGCAAAGCCTTGCCCCTTCATCCACTGCTGACCGATCTCTTTCGCGAGTGCGATGAGTGATTCGACGGCGCCGACTGCGCGCCAGTAGCCGCTCCCGATACCGCGCACCTGCCTGGTCCAGCGGGCAGGGTCGCCCGACAGGTGTGCCAGGGCCGGCGGAGCATCTGCTGTGATCGTCCCGCGCTTGCCGGGAGCGAGTTGTCTGCCGGTCCAGTCGACCAGCTCCAGATAATCGTTTTGTGTGATCGATAGCGGAGCGCGCAGAACACCCAGGATCGGTCCAAGCCGGCGCTTTCCGATGGCCGCCGATGTCGCGGCCGACTCGGCTTGTGCGAGCCTGCCGATCATGCTGGTGTGAGTGGAATCGTGCAGTCCGGTGGCGATGCCTGCGCGGACGGGATTCAAGTCGACATAGGCCATCGCGGCGAGCAGTGCGCGCTCGTCGCATAGCCGCTGAGTCTTGAATCGACCTTCCCAGAACCGCCCTTTGCAGCCGTCTTCACGATTGGCGCGTCGGGCGATGGGCTCGGCCAAGCAGCGCATCAGCCACGAGAGATCGGCCAGTCGTCCGCGAATCGTGCGTAGTCGGTCCGGCTGTGCGATCAGGCGGAGGCGCTTGGCCGACACTGCTTCGTCGCTGTCCTCGCGCGGTGGAAACAGCCGCACCCAACGCGCGGCGACTTCCTCGTCGCTCCAGCGCGCTGCGACATCCGGTGCGAGTTCGACCACCAGATGCAGGTGATTGCTCATCACCGCGTAGGCATGGATGGCCACCGCGAAGCATTCGGACAGCGCGATCAGCTGCTGCTCGACCCATGGCATGCGGTGTTCGAACGACCGGCCGGTATAAGGGTCCTCGCCGCAGAGGAAAGCCCGCCGGACGCAGCGCTGGACGCAATGGAACATGCCTGCGGCGCCGGGTGGTGCGAGTTGGTGTCGGGCCTGGGTCATGGAGGCAGGGTGAGGCCTGTCGCTGGCCGTGTCTGTCAGGAAATGCCGCGATGTGCTGTAGGGAAATCCTGAATTGTGGGTGTCCTCGAATGAAGTGTGTCGAATGAAGTGTGAATTGTGGGTGTTCTCAAATGCTCACCCCTCAAATGCTCATGTCCTTAAATGCTCAATTCAAATGCTCAATGTGGGTGTCCTCACATACTCTCCTGCCGGTCGAGCATTTTCATTGCAGGCCTGTTGAAGATTGTGGGTGTCCCCGTTGAAAAAATGACAAATTCATCCGCCTGCCCTGCAGCAAGCGCCCGTCGGCACGCCGGTGTTGCGTGCGCCGTCTCCAATGGAAATCGCTTGTTCCGGTCCTTCTGCACGCGCTGATCCGTGACATAAAAGTTGCATGTGTCGTGCGGGAAGGATGGCTTTCTTCGCCACGAACGTGCGGAATTTCGATCCAAAGCGCATCGAACGACGCACCGCAAGGCAAAATGTGATGTGCGGTGCCGTTCGATTCGAGTTCACTTGGCCTTGTGCTGGTTGGAAAGCGATAGCGCCGCGGTTAGTATCCGCGCAGGCGTCTGCTCCCGATTCTGGTTTCCCTGTCGTGCGCATGTCCCCGTGTTTCTCCGCATTTGCGGAAAGCGGGGGGCGCGTTCGTGCGCCCATATCGTGCCCTGGATGGGCTGCGATCGGAGCCGGTGCCGTCTCCCAACTATCAAAGGATTGTCATGTTGAATCGCATTACAACCGCTGCGCTTGCGTTCGCTGTCGCATTGACCGCTTCCACACCCGCGGCTGCAGAGGTGCCCAGCTACACGCGCACCACCATCGACGCCAATCTCACCGGGGCGGCCTTCGTAATCGGCGGCAACGTCGTCGACAATGGATATCCCGAGATCGTCGCCAGCACGTTCGGTCAGTTGACGATCGGCCCGCAGGGCCCGACCTTTCCGCCTGCCGGCAAGGTGGTCGTGTACAGAAGCAAGCGCAACATTTACGGCCAGATCACCGGCTGGGAGCGCGCCGATATCGTGGGTCTGAGCGATGGCATCAAGATGCCCAACCGCCCGACCATCGCCGACATCAACCGCGACGGCAGGCCCGATGTGATCGTGCCCGGCGGTTATTTCTTCGATACCTTCATCGGCAATGCGTTGGGCTCGCTCACCTGGTGGGAAAACAAGGGTTTCGGCAACCGCTGGGTGCGCCACGACATCGTCACCGGCAGCCGCTTCTCCTATCACTCAGCGGTGTATGCGGATATCGACGGCAACGGCACCCGGGACATCGTCTCGGTCGGCGAGCAGGCCGGTGACCCGCAGACGCCAGCCGACGACATCGTCGAGCTGCATCTGTTCAAGGGCAACACCAATGGCACCTTCCAGCCGGCGATCAAGCTGGCGGACGGCGGCGGCGGCCTGATCGAGGCTTACGACGTGAATCGCGATGGGCGTATGGACATCGTCTCCCCGCAGTTCTTCGGCCCGGTGGCCGGGCAGCCGATGGTGCCGGCCGCGGCGCGCGACGCCAGCGTCGCGTCGTTCGTGTGGTTCGAAAACAAGGGCAATGGCGTGTTCGCGCGCCATGCCATCGGCACCAACCAGGGCACGGGCTTCGCCATCGTCCCGGTGACGGGGCTGCGCGGCGACAACGTGGTGCGCTGGGTCGCGACCAACCACACCAATCGCAACATCACCTTCCCGCCGTATGCGCTGTATCCGGAGCCGGCGGTGTACGAGTTCACGCCCGGCGCCGACCCGCGTCAGCCGTGGGCGGTGCGTCAGCTCAGCGCGCCCGGTTCGTTCCCGGTGACCGGCGGCGTGGGCCAGGCTGCGCCCGGTGCGGCGGCGGCAGCGCATTTGAATGCCGACGGTCGGCTGGATATCGCGGTGTCCGGCGACGGCTCGCGCGCGGTGTATTGGCTGGAGCAGCGTGCGGACGGCACCTTCGCCACGCATCAGCTGCCCAACAGCACCGGCTACGGCCAGTCCGGTGGCCCGGTGGTGATGGATCTGAATCTGGATTTCCGCAAGGAAATCGTGTTCGGCAGTTTCGATCAGAACGCGATCAGCATCTGGAAGCGGTGACGGCGGAGCTTCACGCTGCTTGAAAGCCCCGCCGACGACCGCCCTCTGCGATCGTCGGCGGGGCAAGCGCAGGCTCTGGAGTTTCTCGGGGACAGACCCCGGATATCGGGGTTCGGCGGGAGCCGGGACGACAGCGTCGCGATTTGGCTCGCAAGGCTTGGCTCGCCGTATATGGCTTGAAGCCGAATGCAGGACGCGGCGCGATGACCGCCTTTGCGCATGAATGCGTCCCCTGAACGCTCAGTCCGAATTCGTGGGTCGACGGCCGTAAGCCTGCCGCTGCGCGTACGCGCGCCAATTCCGCTGCGACTGCAGTGGCCCGGCCGATGTGCCGCCCTGCGTGCGTAGTGCATGCACGAACGCACGCGCAAGCGGTGCGGGCAAACGCAGGTCAGCGGGCGCGTCGCGCCGCGTGTAGTCGAAGATGCGCGCCTGCACCCAGGGGTCGAAACCATCGGTATCCAGCCCCTCGGCGCTGTCGAGGAAGATCTGCGAGGTCGGTACCACGATGCGAATTTCCCGCCGGTGCTGCGCGTCGCTGTTCGCACCTGTCGCTGTCTGCGGAGCGATGTCGAAGGCCCAGACCGCGACCGTGTGATTGGACGTGGGCCATAGCAGCCCCACGCGCGAGCGCCTGGACAGGCCCAGGCCGCGGGCCACGAAGGCGAACAGGGCCGACAGTTCGTCGCATTCGGCGATGGCGGTGGTCTGCGGCACCTCTGTCACGTCTGTCTGCAGGGTGCGCCACTGCGCCCAGATGTGATCGGACTGCGGTTGGCGGTCGGTCACTCGCCACTCCAGTCCCCAATAGCCGCCAGCGCGCGTGGCTTCGAAGGCAGTGCGGACGCGCACGAAATCCGCGTATAGCGCTTCGTCCTCGGCCAGGCCGTGTTTGATCCGCAACCGGTCGAACTGCGCGCGCACGGTGTCAGAGGCGGCGATGGCGGGGAGTTCGGCCTGCAGTGCCTCGAACCACTCGGCCAGCGTGACCGTGTCGCGTCCCGCGAACGGCAGCGGACGCTGATGCGTGGGAGCGGGCGCCGTCGCTGGCCTGCCTTCCGTCGCAGTGTCAGGCGCGGAGGAAGAATGCGGTGTCGTGCCGTTGCGATCCACTGCGGCCTGAATCGAGGCATCGCCCGAGGGGGAGCAGGCAAGCAGGCCGAACAGGCAGAACCCGAGCGCCAAGCTCGGGTGCGGATATCCGGAAAACGCGGTTTGCGAACGCATGGCTCAGCTTGCCAGCGTGTTGGGGCGGTCACAATCGTCTGTGTGAACCGGGACGTCGAGACCGCGAGACGGGACAACGCGAGACTGGGACGAGACCGGGAGGGAAGGGACGAGACAGGGACGAGACCGAGGGAGACCGGGACACCAGGGAGACCGGGATGGGAGACCGGGACACCCACTTTCTAGGCCCAAGCGGGACACCCGCGAGACCGCTTTAGACCGAGACACCCACTTTCTAGGTCCAGGGGTGAGACCGGGGGCCGAGACCGGGTGCCGAGACGTGGCCGGAGACCGGGACACCCACTTTCTGGACGCGAGACCGGGACACCCACTTTCTAGGCCCAAGGATGAGATCAGGAGACCCACTTTCCGGAACCACAACACGGTGACACCCACCTGCGGCCGCCCATCGCCCTCTGGCCCCCCTCCGAATGCGCCGGGCGCCGATACTCCACTCCGGGCGATCTGCGCAGCTGCCCGGACGGCGTTACAGTCCGTCCGCATCACCTTGTCGCAACGCAGCTCGGCTGCCAGCAGGAGTCCCGCATGTCCCGGCCATCTCGTCCATCCCGCCTGACCATGTTCGCCATCGCGCTGATGCTCTGGCTGCCGGCCACGCCCGATGCGGCGGCAAGGACGCCCTCGCCCAAGGCTTGCCTTGCGCATGCCGCCAGCGGCGGTGCGCCCTTGCCGGAGATCGTGTACAGCGATGCCCACGGACTCTGGGGCGGGACCACGATCACGCTCGGGGCCGACGGCGCTTATCGTCGGGATCGTGTCGAACCTGGCCAGCCGCCGGAGCGCGCCGAGTTCATGGTCGACACCGAGCGCCATCGCGCGCTGGTGCGGTTGCTGATCGAGCTGAAGGCCTGGAAACAGCGGGTGCCTGTGCGACGCGCGGTCCCCGATGAAAGCAAGGCCTTCCTGAGGATTCGCTGCGGCGATGCCGAGGCCGGCATCTGGGAGTGGTACAACGCGCTCGGCGAAGGGCGACGCATCGTGCGTGTGCGCGATGCGCTGTGGGCTCTGGAGGCTCCCGCGCCCGCACCCGCGCCTTGAGCCGAGCTGCCTGGCTGTCGTCGACGCCTGCGCATGCGTGCGCATGGACATGTGCGCGAATGGGCATGTACGCGAGAGGTCCACGCGACGCGCAGGCTTGGCTCTGCGCCGCAGTGTCTGCCGACCCCGATCAGCGCCGGTAGGTCACGCTCAGCGTCGCCGTGGCGCCGCGGTCGATCCACAGATAATGCGTGGCGGTCTGGTCGGCCGCGAAGCGCAGGCGCAGCTGGGTGCGGCCGGTGGTGTCGACCGCCGCAAGTCCCGCGCTGTCGAACAGGGTGCTGCTCTGACTGCCGCCGGAAAATGCGGGAATCTGCGCGACCGCCGTGGCCGTGGCCGCCGCCGACCAGTCGCCGGTGTCGATGCTGCAGGGGCCGAAGCAGCCACGACGCACGTCGATCACCAGGGTGTTGCCGGCGGGGCTGCTCCACGGGTCGCCCGAGGCGCTGCGGTAGCGCACGGTGAGTGTGGCCGAGACGATCTGCGCGCCGTCGGGCAATGACGAGGTATCGAAGGACAACACGCTGCGGTTGTACTTGCCGTCGCTGCCGCGGCCGATGGCCAGGCCGTAGTAGGACTCGAGCGTGCCCACCGCCGCAGCGGAGCCGTTGGCGTTGGCTTTCACGTAGCCGTCGTTGGCGTCCTCGTTCTGGAACACCGCGGTTTCCGTCTGCCCGCCACCGCCACCGCCGCCGTTGCTCACCACGATGCCGACCGCGGCCGAGCTGCCGGTATTGCCGGCGATGTCGATCGCGCGCGCGCTCAGCACATGTGCGCCGTCGCTGGTGTTGGTGGTGTTCCAGGCAATGCTGTAGGGCGCGGTGCCGTCGCTGCCCAGCAGGGCCCCGTCGAGCAGGAAATCCACGCGCTCCACGCCGGTGTCGTCGCTGGCGCTTGCGGTGACCGTGACCGTGCCACTGACGGTGGCGCCTGCGCTCGGTGTGGTGATGGCGACCGTGGGTGCGCTGCCGCCGAGGTCGTCCAGCCCGAAGAAGCGGCCGATGTAGTAACTGGAGCAGATGTTCACATCGAGAATGTAGGCGCCGGCCGTGCCGCACTGCGTGGCGCCCGTGCCGGGGTCGACGGGCGTGCCGTGGCCCATCCCGGTGATGGTGAACGTCTCCACGCGCGGCGTGCCGGAGGCATCGGTGTAGACCCGGTGCGGATAGCCGGCGACGGTGTCGCTGACATCGGCGGTCTGGTCGATGCCGTGCACATTCGTCCACTGCTGCATGGACTCGGTCAGATTGGCCGGGCGCACGACGTAATCGGCATCGCCATGCCAGATCGAGACGATCGGCCACGGCCCGGTCCACGAGGAGGCCGCGCGCACGCGGTCGCCCCACTGCGCGGGGCTGAGGTCGCTGCCCGGGTTCATGCACGAAAACGCCGCGCTCTGCGAGGTCGCGCAGCGATAGGGCAGGCCTGCGACGATCGCGCCGCCGGCGAACACGTCCGGGTACGTGGCCAGCATCGCCGCGGTCATCGCGCCACCTGCGGACAGCCCGGTGACATACACACGCGACGGCGCGATGCCGAGATCGGCGATGCTGCGGTCCACCATCTGCTTGATCGACAGTGCCTCGCCCTGTCCGCGTGCGATGTCGCCCGCTTCGAACCAATTGAAACACCCGCTGGCATTGTTGGCGTTCTGCTGCTGCGGCAGCACCAACGCGAAGTTCCAGCGGTCGGCAAGCAATCGCCAGCCGGTTTCGTCATCGTAATTCGCCGCGGTCTGCGAACACCCGTGCAGGGCGACCACCAGCGGCGCGCCGCTGGGCAGGCCCGCCGGCACATGCCGGAACATCCGCAGATTGCCCGGATTGCTGCCGAAACCGGTCACTTCGCTCAGCGCATGCGCTTGCTGCGGTAGCGTGATGGATGCGACGCCCGCGAGCAGGCAGAAGACGAATGTCCCGATGGCGCGCACAGCGCGCGCGGACGACTTCGAATCACGTATCGCAGGCGCTGCGGCTTCTGCGGGCAAGGTGGCATGACGCATCGGAACGCTCCTGCGGCCGTGGGCGATGCGCGCATTGCGCCACAGACAGGCAGCACGGCGTCATTGGCCGTTGGGGCAAGCTGCGCTGCAGCAAGGCGCAGCGGAGTCCGCGTGGGATGCCGAGCTGTTCAGGGGGTCGAACTCCGCGCTGTCGGCAGCGCGGATCGACGCGGCATATGCTCGGTCTGGCCTTGCGTCCGGTCAGCGAAGTGGGGAGGCTTCGGTGCCGGATGTCCTGCCAGAGGACTCAGGGCCTTTCGGCGTCCGCAGGCGTCGAGCAGATTTCAGGCAATGCTTCATCGGCTTCGAAACTCCGCCATGAGAAACGGCCGCCTTGATACATCCGCACCAGCAGCGTGACCTGACGTTCGCCGGCTGTGTAACGGCCGCCGTCGGGATCGGTGAACTTCAGGCGTCGCGCGAATTTCAGCGACGCGTTGTCGCGCTGAAGATTCCCCGAGGGGCGCGTGACCTTGCTCATGTACGTGTTGCCGCTTTCGGTGATGGTGGTGGTGAGGCAGGTGAATGCGGGAGTGGGGCCAATGCCCGGACGGGTCTTCCACTTCGTTTCCGCATGCGCGCTCGGCGCGATGGCGAGGAACAGCAGCGAGGCGGCCACGAGGCAGGTACGGAGCGAGGTGGATGTCATGCGGTCACAATCCTTGAAAGACGAGTGGAGGCAGCTGATGGGAGGTTGATCAGAGCCAAAGAATATCCGTCGGCCGGGCGGTCTGAAACACGGAGGCCACATCTCAGCTCGCGATGTAGCGCTGCAGTTGATCCAGCTCCATCTGCTGGTCCTCGATCACCGCCTTCACCAGGTCGCCGATCGAGATCATGCCGATCACATCCTCGCCTTCGAGCACCGGCAGATGGCGGATGCGGCGCTGGGTCATGCACTGCATGCAGTGGTCGCTGGTATCGCGCAGCGAGGCGGTCACCACATCGGAGGTCATGATGTCGGCCACCGGCGTGTTCGCCCAAGACTTGCCCTGCAGCACGACCTTCCGCGCGTAGTCGCGTTCGGAGAGGATGCCGACCAGTCGTGGCCCTTCCATCACCAGCACCGCGCCGATATGTCGCTCGGCCATCATCCGGATCGCCTCGATCACCGGCGCGTCAGGCCGGATCGCGTGCACCGGGGCCAGGCCCTGCGCCGATTTCGCTTCCAACAGCTGATGGACGGTACGCATGCTGCGGCTCTCCTTCAGTGGCGGTGGAGTCCGAGCATACTCCCGGGCGCCAGTCGTCGACCAGATAAAGCGGGCGCTGCTTGGATTCCTCGTAGAGCCGGCCCAGATATTCGCCGATCATGCCCAGCGCAATCAGTTGCACGCCGCTCAGCAGCAGAATCACGGTCATCATTGTCGGCCAACCGGCCACCGGGTCGCCCCACAGCATCGCCTTGACCACGATCCAGACCGCGTAGCAGAACGCGAGCAACGCGGTGGCCACACCCAGATAGGTCGCGATGCGCAGCGGCGCGGTGGAAAAACTGGTGATGCCCTCGAGCGCGAAATTCCACAGCCGCCACATGCCGAATTTGCTGCGCCCGAGCATGCGCGGTTCGCGGCGATACGGCACCGACACCTGACGGTAGCCGACCCAGCCGAACAGCCCCTTCATGAAGCGATGGCGTTCGCGCAGCTGGCGCAGGCCGGCGAGGGCGCGCGGCGAGAGCAGCCGGAAATCGCCGGTGTCAGCGGGGATCGGCGTCTTCGACAGACGCTGCATCAGCCGGTAGAACGCATGCGCGGTGGCGCGCTTGAACCAGGTTTCGCCCTCGCGCGCGATGCGCGTGCCGTGCACATCGTCGTAGCCCTCGCGCCACTTGGCGACCAGCTGCGGAATCAGCTCCGGCGGGTCCTGGCCGTCGGCGTCGAGAATGACCGCGGCGCCGGTATCGACATGGTCCAGCCCGGCGGTGAGCGCGGCCTCCTTGCCGAAATTGCGGCTGAGCCGGAGCAGCGAGACCCGGGGATCGGTGGCGGCGAGGGTACAGAGCACGGCCCAAGTGCGGTCGCGGCTGCCATCGTCGACGTAGAGCACCCGGCCCTCGATGCCGTCCGTCGTCGCCAGAGCGTCGAGCACTGCCGCGATCCGCGGCTGGAGCAGGGGCAGGGCATCGGCTTCGTCGTGCGCGGCGACGACGACGGTCAGGCGGTCCGGCGCGTCGCCGCCCTGGCGATGGCCGGAGACAGGGCCGTGGAGGAAGGGCGTGTTCATCCACACATAGTAATGAAGGCGTACCGAGACCGCGGCGGGGTGGGGCGGCTGGGGGGGGCGCCCGTCCGCCGGACGCACGACAGGACGTGGGGCCTTGGATGTCGGGAGATGGACTGCGGATGTTGGGTGCCTGGAGGCGGTCAGACCTGGCCTCGCAGAGGAGTGCGCAGCGTGGGTGTCCCGACATTGCCGCGACATTGCCGGAAAGTGGGTGTCCCGGTCCTGCCTATCCCGGTCCTGGCTAGTCCTGGCTCCCGCCGAAAAGTGGGTGTCCCGATCCTGTCGCCGATCCTGGCCGTCGGTCCTGGCGGTGAAAGTGGGTGTCCCTGTCTGCCTCCCCCTCGTCTTGCCCCGGTCCTTTGTCCGTGTCTCGGCCGCCGCCGAGGAAAGTGGGTGTCCTGATCTTGCTGGGCCTCCGATCTGGCCTCGGGCCATGAAAGTGGGTGTTCCGATCTCGGGTCCTTCCTCGGGCCAGGAAAGTGGGTGTCCCGATCTCGCCGTCCCGATCTCGCCGAGGATAGAAAGTGGGTGTCCCGATCTCGGGTGTCCCTCCCCCCGAGTCTTGCCCCGGTCCTTTATCCGTGTCCCGGCCGCCGCCGAGGAAAGTGGGTGTCCTGATCTTGCCGATCTGGCCTCGGGCCATGAAAGTGGGTGTCCCGATCTCGATCTCCACCTCCGGCAGCGCCGTCAGGCCGGCGGTCAGTCCAACTGCTCCAGAAACCCCGTCCCCCCCAGCGCACGCATCTGTCGCTGGATATTCCGGGTCCGGCGCTGGACATAGGGGCCGGGCTTGGCCGCGCTGTACTTGCGGGGATTGGGCAGCACCGCCGCCAGCCGTGCGGCCTCCGCCGGCGCGAGCGCTGCGGCGTCCTTGCGGAAATAGCGTCGGGCGGCCGCCTGTGCGCCGTAGACCCCGTCGCCGAATTCGACCACGTTGGCGTAGACCTCGATGATCCGGCGCTTCGGCCACAGCGCCTCGATCAGCAGGGTGTACCAGGCCTCCAGTCCCTTGCGTACCCAGCTGCGGCCCTTCCAGAGGAACAGGTTCTTGGCCAGCTGCTGGCTGATGGTGCTGGCCCCGCGCACCTTGCCGCCGCGGGCGTTGTACTTGCGCGCCTTTTCGATCGCCACGAAATCGAAACCGTCGTGTTCCGGAAAGCGCTGGTCTTCGGCGGCGATCAGGGCCAGCGGCAGCTGTGCGGAGATGTCCTCGGCATCGCGCCAGTCGTAGGCCAGTGCGTAGTCGCGGTCGCCTGCGCCCCAGGCTTCCACCTGCCGCGCCACCATGAACGCGCTCAGCGGCGGGTCGATGAAGCGCAGCACCAGCACCTGCAGCACGGTGGTCAGCACGAACAGCACCGGCAGGATGACCAACCAGCGCAGCCAGCGCCGCCGGCGCCGTGACCCGGGCGGCTGAGCGGAGGGGGCGCCTTCGCCCGGGGGGGCATCGACCGCCGACGCGGCCAGGTTCGGGTCGGGGTTTGAATCCGGGACGGACTCCCCCATCTTGCGGTTGCGCACGTTGCCGAGCCCCTCGAACGGAATCGGGGCATTATCCGTTACCCGGGCAGGGGGCGCATCGTCACCCCTCCCCGCGCTGTACGGGCATGGCCCGGCGCCGTTCCTCCCTTGATGCGGCTCCGGTTCCGCTGTTCGCCCCGGGCCACCGCTTCGCTTCCCCGAATCCGATCCTTTCCGTCAGGCCGCACCATGAGTTCCGACCCCAAGGCGCATGCGCCATCCGCCCAGAGTGGCGACCGTCTCACCCGTTTCCTCATCGATACCGCGGGAGTGCGCGGCGTGCATGTGTGCCTGGATGCCGCCTGGTCGCGGATCGCACGCGACGAATACCCGGCGCCGGTGTCCGCAGTGCTGGGGCAGGCCGCAGCCGCGGCAGCCCTGTTCGCCGGCCACGTGAAAGTCGAAGGCCGCCTGTCGGTGCAGCTGCGTGGCGATGCGGCGCTGCGTACGCTGTTCGCCGAATGCACCGCCGGCGGCACGCTGCGCGGGGTGGCGGTGCTCGCAGACGGGGCCGAGGTGGACGCCGCTTCCGACCTGCGCAGCCTGACCGGCGAGGGCGTGCTCGCGATCACCGTCGAGAACCCGGGGCTGCGCGAGGGCGAGCCGATGCGCTATCAGGGGCTCGTCTCCCTGGGCGAAGGCGACCTGGCCGCGGCGCTGGAAGGGTATTTCCTGCAGTCCGAGCAGCTGCCCACCCGCCTGCTGCTCGCCGCCGACCAGGGCAAGGTCGCCGGTCTGATGCTGCAGAAGCTGCCTGGCGACGAAGGCGATGCCGACGGCTGGGACCGGGCGGTGGCGCTGTTCGAGACCCTCGGCACCGACGAGCTGCTCGCCACGCCGGCCGACGCCCTGCTGCACCGCCTGTTCCACGAAGACGGCGTCCGCCTGCTCGCCGAGCGGCCGCTCGCCTTCGCCTGTTCCTGTTCGCGCGAGCGTGTGGAGGGCATGCTGTCCTCCCTCGGCCGCGAGGAAGCCGAAGCCGCGGCGGCCGACACCGGGGGTGTGGTCGAAGTGCGCTGCGAATTCTGCGGCGAGATCTATCTGTTCGGCCCGAAGGCCCTGCAGGCGCTGTTCGCCGGTACGGATCGCGAACGCTCCGACGCTTTCCCGCCGCCTGATCGGCTGCAGTAGTCGGCTGCACTTGGGCCTGTCGACGCGATTGGCGCCAGCCTTGCAGCGCAATGCAGGCCAATCGCGTCAACAGGCCCTGGCCCGAGCCGCCCCCGGACAGGCGGAAGAAGCGGCGGGGCAGGCGGATTGTTAAGGAACCATAAATCTGCTAGGCTGACCCTCCAAACGATTCCATTGGGGAACTCGACCGCCGTCTACCGGTCCGACAACCGCCATGCGTACCCGTCTGCTCTCCCTGCCCATTGCCTTGTTGCTCGCCCTCGGCGCGGCGACGGGCGTGCATGCGCAGGGCAAGCCCGGTAGCGCCGAGCGCGTCGAGTTGCCGGTCTGGAACCGCAGCAACGGCGAGATCGAGGCGGTCCTGGTGCTGGAACCGGCGGACGTGGCCAAGAGCCGCCTGCGCACGCGTTTCGGCCTGCGCCAGCTCGACAGCACCTTCGGGCTGTCCACTGCCGATACCCTCGGTGTGCTCTGCGACGACAAGCCTTCCCTCGGCATTTCACTCGGTCGACTCGCCCAGAATTGTGTGCTTGCCACGCAGCCCGCCAGCCGCGGCCGCCGTGGCAACGCCGCGGCGATGTTCATCCAGGGCGGCAACCGGGTCGGCATCGGCGGTGGCCAGAGCTCCACCACCATTCCGCAGTACCTGTTTCCCGGCACCCTCGACGGCCGGGTCGACGTCAACGATCTCAGCGTCTTCGCACAGAAGGACCTGCCGCGCGAAGGCTTCGTCTCGATCGCCGGCACCGTCGCCCGTGCGCGGCTGCAGATGCCCACCGAAATCCCCGGTTTCAGCGATCGCTGGACCAGCCGTCAGCTCAACGTCGGCGGCGGCATCGGTGATTTCGGCATCAATATCGTCGGCGAAGTCGTCGATACCGGTCGCGACAAGTGGGAAGGTTTCGGCCTGGGCCTCAGCTGGCGCACCCCCTGGAGCGGCCAGCTCACGGTGGGCGCCGACAATCTGCTGTCCAATGGCCGCAATCCCTTCTCTCCAGAAGGCGCCGTAGGTGACGACGAGGGCGCCGTGCCCTACGTCCGCTACGAACAGGACCTCTGAATCCCCTCTGCGCGGACCCCGCGTTCCGGTCTTTTCGGGCTGCCGTCCTGGCATGAGGCGGCGGTAAACGGGCGTGTTTGCGCGCCTGTGCGGGATCGGTTAACAACACTTTAATTTCTCTCCGAGTGCGGCTACTATCGGGCCCGGCCTGTTCTCAATGGCGTCATCGTGCGCTGCCGTTCAGGTTCCCATGGGAAACCCCAAGCTTAACTTGGAGAGAGAGATGACTTTCAAAACCACCAAGCTCCGCGACGCGATTACCTTCGCGCTCGCAGTGAGCGCCACTGCAGTTGCAGGCACGGGCGTTGCCTATGCGCAGGATGCCGAAGAAGCCGAGGATCTCGACCGCGTTGTCGTGACCGGTACGCGTATTCCGCGCAGCGCCGACGTCGAAAGCTCGCAGCCGGTGTTCTCGCTGAGCCGCCAGGATATCGAGGCCCAGGGCCTCACCTCGGTCGGCGACGTGATCCAGAACATTTCGACCAACGGCTCGACCCTCAACACCACCTACAACAACGGCGGCAACGGCGAAACCCGCGTCAACCTGCGCAACCTCGGTGAGGAGCGCACGCTGGTCCTCGTCAACGGTCGTCGCTGGGTGGGCGGTACTGGTCTCGGCGGCGCCGTCGACCTGAACACCATCCCGACCGCCGCCATCGAGCGCGTCGAAGTCCTCAAGGACGGCGCCTCGGTCATTTACGGATCCGACGCCATCGCCGGCGTTGTCAACGTGATTCTGCGCCAGAACTTCGACGGCGCCGAAGCGAACGCCTACATCGGCGCGTTCGAGCAGGGCGACGGCACCCGTCAGGCCTACGATTTCACCGTCGGCAGCAACGGCGAGCGCTGGTCCGCAATGCTGGGCCTCGGCTACGTGAAGGAAGATCCGGTCTTCGCCGGTGACCGCGACATCTCGGCGGTGCCGGTCTTCGGCTCCACTCCGGGCCTCGGCGGCAGCTCGACCACCCCGGACGGCCGCTTCTGCATCTACGATCCGGGCACCGACTCCTGCTCGCAGCCGAACGGCGACTACGGTCTGTGGACCGTCACCGGTCCCGGCACCTTCCGCGGCTGGCGCGGCACTCCGGACAACTACAACTTCGCTCCGGACAACTACCTGATCACCCCGCAGGAGCGCACCTCGCTCTTCGCGAGCGGCAGCCTGGACATCAACGACAACATCCGCTTCAGCACCACGGTCACCTACAACCAGCGTCGTTCCGAGCAGCTGCTCGCCGCGATGCCGGTGGTGCTGGGCGTCATCGGTTCGGGCAACTCCACCGACATCGTGATCAGCGCCAACAGCATCTACAACCCCTACGGCCAGGACATCAACTGGATCCAGCGCCGTGCGGTCGAGACTGGCGGTCGTTCGTTCAAGCAGGACGTCGATACCTTCGCGATCAACCTCGGTCTCGACGGCACGATCGACATCGCCGACAAGCCGTTCTACTGGGAAGTGGGCTACTTCTTCGGTGAGAACGAGCAGAGCGACACCACCGACGGTCTGCTGACCTTCACCGCCCTGCGCAACGCGCTGGGTGCGTCGACGATCGGCAGCGACGGTCGCCCCGTCTGTCTGAGCGACGCGACCGACCCGACCTCCATCATCGCCGGTTGCGTCCCGCTGAACTTCCTCGGCGGCGCAGGCACCATCACCCGCGAAATGCTCGACTACGTGACCTTCCAGGCCCACGACAACTTCGGTTACGAGCAGGAAACCTACTACGCCACCATCGGCGGCGACCTGGTGGAACTGCCGGCCGGCCCGCTGTCGTTCTCGTTCGGCCTCGAGCGCCGCAGCGAAAGCGGCTTCGACCAGCCCGATGCGCTGATCAACGCCGGTGACACCACGGGCAACGCCCGTACCGCGACCGACGGCAAGTACAGCCTGGACGAGGCCTACCTCGAACTGGCGATCCCGGTACTGGCCGACGTCCCCGGTGCCCGCCTGCTGGACTTCAGCGTCGCGACCCGCTACTCGGACTACAGCAACTTCGGCGACACCACCAACAGCAAGGTCGGTTTCCGCTGGAAGCCCATCGACGACCTGATGATCCGCGGCAACTGGACCGAAGGTTTCCGTGCGCCGTCGATCAACGAGCTGTTCCAGGGCAACTCGGACTCGTTCCCGACCCTCAACGACCCCTGCAACAGCACGCTGATCGGCGATCTGAGCGCTCAGGGTCAGGCGCAGTGTCTGGCCGATGGCGTCCCCGCCGGTGGCTACACCCAGACCAACAGCCAGATCCGCATCACGGTCGGCGGCAACGTTGACCTGCAGCCCGAGACGGCCCTCACCACCACCCTGGGCTTCGTCTACAGCCCGAGCTGGCTGGAAGGCTTCAACGTCGCGCTGGACTGGTGGAAGATCGAGCTGGAAGACGTGATCCTCGCGCCTTCGGGCCAGGGCGTCGCCAACGACTGCTACCGTGAAGGCCAGCTCGACCAGTGCGCCCTGATCACGCGTGGTGCCGGCGGCCGTATCATCGACCTGCGTGCGGTCAACGCCAACTCCGGTACGCGCGATGTCGAAGGCTACGACCTCACGGTCAGCTATGCGATCCCCGAAACCTCGTTCGGCCGGTTCTCGGTGATCTGGGATTCGACCTACTTCTCGAAGTTCATCGACGACGGTGGCGACAACCTGGTCGGCAACTACGACGGCGACAACCGCCTCAACAACTGGCGCATCCGCTCGAACGTCACGCTGAACTGGCAGAAGGGCGACTGGTCCGCCAACTGGCTGACCCGTTACTACTCCGGTCAGAATGAGGATTGCCGTGGCTTCAACGCGGCGAATACCCAGCTGCTGTGCTCGGATCCGACCCGTCGTACGGCGGCTGGTGCGCGCCCGGAGAACTACATGGGTGGCACCGTCTACAACGACGCCAACGTCACCTGGGCGGCTCCGTGGAATGCACGCGTCACGGTCGGTGTGAACAACATCTTCGACCGCGATCCGCCGCGTTCGGCCAGCACCTTCGCGAACAGTTTCGACCCGCAGTATGAACTGCCGGGCCGCTTCCTGTTCATGCGTTACAGCCAGAAGTTCTGATCGCCCCGCGATCCGGCTTCGCAGCTGCGGCCCCGAAAGGGGCCGCAGTTTTTTTATGCGTGCGTGTTGGATGCGTGGGGTGCATGCCTCAATCAGGCGCGCAACGGGTGAGGCTCTCCTCGGTCGGCGATCCGGTATTCGCGTCCGAACCGGTCCGATCACCGGCATCCTGCGTGGTGCTGCATACTTCTGTTTCCCGCAGGCCCCGCGAATCCGTCATGCCACTGGAAGTCCACCCCCTTTTCGCCGTGCCTATCGCGCAGGATTTCCAGCCGGACGCCGCGCTGAACGACGCGCTGAAGGCGCTGATCCTCGCGCGTGAGGCCGAGGGCGCGCGTTGGCGCAATCCGACGCCTTCGCTGACGCTGCAGCCAGAGGTGTACGAGAGCGAGTTCGAGTTCTTCGCCTGGCCCGAGCCCTGCGTGCAGCGGCTCAAACAGTTCTGCTGGGCGGCGCTGGGCGCGGCGATCCAGCGCACCAATGGCTACGACGCCGAACGCATGAAGCGGCTGCGCATCTTTTCGCACACCTGGTTCCATGTGACCCGCAATGGCGGCTTCACCGTGCTGCACAATCATCCGATGGCGTCGTGGTCGGGCGTGTATTGCGTGGACCCGGGGGAAACGCCGGCGGATCGGCCCGAATCCGGCGTGCTGCGTTTCCACAATCCGCACCACTACGCCAACTATTTCATGGATGCCGGCAATGCGCATTTCGCGCAGCCCTTCCATCACGGCAGCTGGAGTATCCGTTTCCGCGCCGGGCAACTCGTGTTGTTCCCCTCGTGGGTGCTGCACGAGGTGCTGCCGTTCCTGGGTGGCGATACGCGGATCACGGTCGCTTTCAACTGCTGGTTTTCGATGCAGGAGTGAAGAGGCGTCGCGTCCGCGCGTCCGCGCGCCCGCGCGCCACGCGCGCGACGTGACGTGACGTGACGTGACGTGCGCGCAGGCGCGGCTGCGGTCCCGGCGCGGGGCCGGCCCGCCGCTTGATCGCAGAAGCGATGTGCGCGCTTCAAACGGTGCGCGGCGCGTCCGTATCTGTATTCGACCCGGCTTGCGCCAGCGTGTCCTGCATCGGCCCGAGCCATGCCGCGTACGGGCGCCAGGCGCCGCTGCGGTCGCGCAGGATGCCGCGACGCACGTCGCCGACGCTGGCGGTTGCGGTGTAGCCGGCGTCGCGTCCCACATCGAGCATCTGCGGCTCGAAATCGATGCCGAGCCACACGCAGATGCGGCGTACTTCGGCTTCGGGGTCGGCGACGAATGCGGCGTAGTCCACTTCGAGCATCCGTCCGCCTGCACGCGTCGCCCAGTGACGCATCAAAGCCGCGTGACGCAGTGCGTGTTCGGCCAGCGCACGCTGGTCGTAGGAGTAGGGCGCGATTCCGGCGGCGAAATAGGTGCGCAGGTTGGAGAAGCAGGTGTCCATCGGGTCGCGGCGCATGCACAGCACGCGCGCATGCGGCATCGCACGCAGGATGAAACCGGCGTGCAGCGCGTTCGGCGGCAGCTTCTCGATGAACCACGGCGCGCGTTCGCTGCGCCAGGCCGCATAGGCGTCCATGCGCCGCCCGACCTCGGCCCAGTCCCCGGCCCCGAGCGATGCAGCGCGTTCGACCGTCGCCAGATCCAGCACGCCGGTGCCGCGGTGCTCCGTGGCCCAGCGCATCGCGGCGGGGAAGACGTGATTTTCACCGCCGTCGATCATGCCCGAGTGGCCGGAGAGCACGCGTTCGAGCACGCTGGTGCCCGAACGGTGCATCCCGACCACGAACAGGGTGCGGGTGACGGGGGGCGGCGCTGTGTCGTCGCCTTCGACCGCGCCCGCCGCTGCGCGCGGCAGGGCGCGCAGGGCGTCGAACAGCGCGCGCTCTGCGGCGGGGTCATGGCGGGCGGTGCTCATCGCGGCTTTGATGGCGCAGCCTTCGGCGAGCGCTTCCCAGGCGGCGGCGTGGTCGCCCAGGGCGTCGAGCAGGCGATGCAGGCCGAAGGCGCGATAGGCGGCGTCTTCGCTGCCCGCGGCGGCGGGAGCGGCGCGCAGCTGTGCGACCTGGGCGCGCAGGGTGTCGGGGGTGTCGCGTCCGGCCTGCATCGCGCGCAGCCAGCCGATGTGCGCGGCGCGCTGCGGCAGTGCCGGCAGGCTCCGCGTCAGCCAGGCCTGCGAGGCGGCGCGGTCGCCGCGGACGAAGGCGAAGATGCCGCGGGTGTAGCCGAGCAGCGGGTGCCCCGGTGCCAGGGCCTCGGCGCGGACGAGCAGACGTTCGGCCTGGGGGTAGAGCCCCAGGCCCGCCAGCGCCTGCACCAGGTCCACCAGCAGGCCCGGGTCGCGAGAGGCGGACCAGTCGCTGCGATCGACGGTCTCGGCCATCGCGCGGTGCGCCTCGAACACGCGCAGCAGCTTGATCAGTGCGGCGGCCGCCTCCGGGGTGCGGGGCGGTGCATCGGTGCAGGCATCGGCTGCGGCGAGCGCAGTCGCTTCGGCCGCACGGTAGGCGCCGGCGGAGAGCTGGTAATACGCCGCCTGGACCTGCGCCGGCAGCAGCTCGGGCCGACGCCGGCACAGCGCCTCGATGAGCCCGGCGGCGACCGCATGCGCACCGCGGGCTGCGGCCTCACCGGCGGCCTGCCACTGTGCGGCGTCGTCGGCATGCAGCGGGTAGCCGTGGACATCGCCGACCACGCGGTCGCCGACGTCGTGACCGTGGGCCGCTTCGTCACCGGATGTACCCGGACGCCCGGCGCTCATGGGGTTTCCGCCAGCCGCAGCACACCCTGCGGTCCGGACATGCGGAAGGGCAGGGTTTCCAGACGCAGGCCGCGATTGACCTGCACCGCGAAGTGAAGATGCGCGCCGGTGCTGTAGCCGGTATTGCCGACCCGCGCGATGGCTTCGCCGCGGCGCACGCGCTGCCCCGGGCGGACCTGCAGGCCCGCGTCGGCGAGATGCGCGTATAGCGCCATGCTGCCGTCGTCGTGGAGGATGCGGATGGCGTTGCCGCCGGCCGCGACGCCCGCAGTGTCCGTGCGGCCCGGCAGCGCGGCCCTGGCGACCACCTGCATGACCACGCCGGCGCGCGCCGCCAGCACGGGTGTGCCTTCGGCCGCCGCAAGGTCGAGCGCATGCCGGTGTTCGGGGGCGCGATGGCTGAAGTGGCCGCCCCAGCCCTGGCTGATCTCCGCCTGGTCGGTATCGAGCGGGAATCGGTAATCGTGATCCTGCGGGCGGGCGGCCGGGTCGCCGGCGACCGCGCGTAGGCGCAGCGCAGGTGCCTGCGTGTGCGCGGGGCCGTCGGTCAGCCGGGTGGCAAGCACGCGGCGCTGTGCCGGTACCCGCACGCGTGCGGGCAATGCGGGCGCGGCCTGGAGTGCAGGCCCTGTTCGATCCGACCCTGCCTCCACCACGGCTTCCACCGGCCCGAAGAGTGGATTGTCGATCCAGATCTCCCATCCGCCTTCGGCGGCAGGTTCGATGTCGAGTTCGACACCCCCCCCGGTACGTCGGGAGAGTTGCGCTGGCGCCGGCGCGTGGACGGGGTCGCTTGCCGTGCGGGCGAACCGGTCCCGCCAGCGCAGAGGAGGGGTGGCCTCGGTTGGGGGAGCGACGGCCGCGACCAGCACGCCAGCCGCCAGCGATGCACTGATCAGTGCCGTACCGATGGCGTTGCCGCGCACCGTCGTCGCAGGGGCCGCGTGATGGCTCACCGCGCAGCCAGACAGGTCGCGGGCAGGGACAGCGCGGCCGCCACTCTGCGCAGATCGAAGGCGGCGATCGCGCGGTCGTCGTCGACCGCGAACAGTGCGCCCGCCGGGAAGCCCCGACTGGGCGCGGTGTACAGGGCGATGCCGTCGGTCTGCGCGGTGCGCAGGCCGCGGAAGCTGCCGACATGCGCCAGGCTGTCGCGTGCGAACAGATGGAACACGGTCTGCGGCGAGAGCTGGTCCACCGCCACCCAGTAGCCCGCGCGCGGGCCGCAGGCCCACAGCGCCACGCCTTCGGCCTCGAAACCGAACATGTTCTCCGGCACCGAGCGCCCGGTGGCGCGGCCGTCCAATGTGTACTCGCGCAGGGTCGAACGCGGCATCCGCTCATCGGCGATCAGCAGCCGGTCGTGTTCGGGGTCGCCGGCGATCGATTCCACCACGCGCAGCGCGGCGTCCTCGCTGGTCTCGCCGAAATGTGTACGCGCTTCGACGCGCAGGCCGTTGTCGATGCCCGGGCCGCTGCCGTCGGCCGGCAGCCGCAGCCGGAAGCGCCAGACCCGACGGTTCAGTTCGTCCAGCGGCGGCACGATGTCGTAGCGCTCGCCGCGCATCTCGTTGTCGGTCACATAGACATCGATGCCGTCCCTGCCCAGCGGGCGCAGCCACAGGCCATAGGGCGCGCGCAGCACGTCGTCGCCGAAGCTGCCCAGCGGAGTGAAGCCGGGCAGCCGCAGGACCTGCACCCGGCGGTTGTCGCGCTCGGCGACGAAGGCCAGATCCCCGTGGATCGCGATGCCGTTCGGGCGGCGGAAGCGCCCGGGTTCGCTGCCCGGGCCGCCGAACTCGCCCAGGCGCTCGCCGCTGTCGACATCGAAGCTCACCACGCGATGGCTGGATTTGGCGGTGGCCACCAGCCACAACGCATCTCCCTGCGCCGCGGGCCAGACCGCGAGCGAATCCAGCTGGTCGTCGGGCTGTGCGGCGGAGACGTAGGTCTCTTCGATCACGACAGGGGCGATGGGCGCGGCGGCCTGGCGCTCGCCCGCTTCGGCTGGGGTCGTCGGCCAGGGGTGGACGCAGGCGGCCAGCAGCGCCGGCAGGGCCAAGGCCGCCACAGCGGCCAGACAAGGGCGGCGCGCAGCGCCGAAGGCGACGGGATCGTGCATCGCATCAGTATCGCCGATTCGATCGATCGAGTCGGGACGGGCACTACCGGGAGAGGTGGGACGGGATACCTGGGACCGGGACACCCATGGACAGCGGCAGGAGTTGGACCGAGTCGGACCGGGACACCCACTATCGAGTCGGACCCAGCACTATCAGGACACCCACTATCAGGACACCCACTATCAGAAGCCAGGATCGGGACAGCAGGATCGGGACACCCACCGATCAGACCCATCGATCAGGACACCATCAGGACACCCATCGACCAGGACACCCACCGATCGGATACCCGAATCGGATTGGCACCGATCGCACGAATGAGGACACCCACTGATCAAGACAGATCAGATCAGGACAGATCAGATCAGGACAGATCAGATCAGGACAGATCAGATCAGGACACCCACTTTCTGGCCGAGATGGGGATCAGTGGTCTTATGGCAAAAAATTATATCGCTTCATGCGGATGAAGCGATTGACATCGCTCGGAGCGAGGGGCATCCTGCGGCCATCCATCAAGACCGGCTGAGGGACAGGCCCGAAGACGCCGGGGCAACCTGATGGCAGCGCGCAACGCCGCAGGCGTGGTCGCGTCGCCGAACAGGTGCCAACTCCTGCGGGGACGTCCTGTCCACCGGAAGATGGTTGTGCGCAGCGGCCCGTCGTCGGCCTGCGCCCAGCACTCCCACGGTCTCCCCGCGGCTTCGATGGCCCGCCCCCACCGGAGACCGCCATGACTTTCGCCGCCGCGCACAGCACCGCTGCTGCCTCTTTCGTCCCCGACGCTGCCGAATCGGTCCTGCCGGGCATCGCGCACGTGGCTGCCGCCATCGACGGCGCACAGCGCGCCGCCGTGACCAGCCCGTCGGCTTCCAGCGCGCCCGTGCCCGCCCTGCGCGGCGAAATCGCGATCGATCTCGCCCTGCACCACGCCGGCACGCGTCGCGTCCGCATCCGTTACGAGGCCGTGGGTGCGGATACTCTGCCGGCCGTGGTCGTGGCCGGCGGGATTTCCGCCGACCGCCACGTGCTGTCGAGCGAGCGTTATCCCGAGGCCGGCTGGTGGCAGGTGCAGCGCGGTCTCGGGCTCGATCCCGCGCGCCAGCGCATCGTCGCCATCGATTGGCTGGGCGCGGACGGCACGCTGGATGCGCCGATCGACAGCGCCGATCAGGCCGATGCCATCGCCGCCGTGCTCGATGCGCTCGGCATCGACCGTGTCGCCGCGTTCGTCGGTGCCTCCTACGGCGCGATGGTCGGCCTGCAGTTCGCCGCGCGGCATCCGCAGCGCTTGCAACGGCTGGTGGCGATCAGCGGCGCGCATCGCAGTCATCCCTACGCCAGCGCCTGGCGCGCGCTGCAGCGGCGCATCGTCGCGCTGGGCCAGCTGCAGTGCGACGAGGCCGACGGCCTGTCACTGGCGCGGCAGCTGGCGATGCTGAGCTACCGCACGCCGGCGGAGTTCGCCGCGCGTTTCGACGCTGCGCCCGCGCTCGAACACGGCCGGCTGCGCGTGGCCGCGGAGGACTACCTCGAACACTGCGGCGCACGGTATGCGGCGCGGGTGCCGGCCACCGCCTTCCTGCGCCTGTCGGAATCCATCGATCTGCACGCAGTCGACCCGCGCGCGGTGCAGGTGCCGACGACCGTGGTCGGCATCATCGAGGACCGCCTGGTGCCGATCGAGGACATCCACAGCCTGATTGAACGCCTGCCGCAGGCCGAGGTGCGGCTGCTGCGTTCGCAGTACGGTCACGACGCCTTCCTGAAGGAAACGCTGGCCATCGCCAATGTGCTGGAAAGCGCGGTGCAGGCAGGATGCGATGCGCTGGAAACGGCGTGTCACATCGATGCGGAGGCGCTGGCATGAGCGCCCTCGGCCTGCCTCCGTCCGCGCCGTCCGGGGCTTCCGCCACCGGCGACGCCCTGCGCACCGCCACCCGCGCGGTGCGCGCCGGCATCGACAGCGACCCGGCCTGGGGTGCGGTGACGCCGCCGCTGGTGCTGTCGTCCAACTTCAGCTTCGCGGGCTTCGGCCAGAAGCGGCAGTACGACTACACCCGCAGCGGCAATCCCACCCGCGACCTGCTGGCCGAGGCGCTGGCCGACCTGGAAGGCGGCGCCGGTGCTGTGGTCACCTCCACCGGCATGTCGGCGATCACGCTGCTGCTCCACGCACAGCTCGCGCCCGGCGACGTGCTGGTGGTGCCGCACGATGCCTACGGCGGCAGCTGGCGCTTGTTCAACGCGCTGGCCAACAAGGGCGCGTTCGCGCTGCGCACCATCGATTTCAATGACGCCGACGCGCTGGCCGCGGTGCTGGCCGAGCGCCCGAAACTGGTGTGGATCGAAACCCCGTCCAACCCGCTGCTGCGCATCACCGATCTGGAGGCGACCATCTCCGCCGCGCACGCGGCCGGCGCGAAGGTGGTCGTCGACAACACCTTCCTCTCGCCGCTGTGGCAGCGGCCGATCGCCTTCGGTGCGGATTTCGTCGCGCATTCCACCACCAAGTACATCAACGGCCACAGCGACGTGGTCGGTGGCGCGGTGGTCGCGCGCGACGCCGCGGACGCGCAGCAGCTCACCTGGTGGGCGAACGCGCTGGGCATCACCGGTGCGCCGTTCGACAGCTTTCTCACCCTGCGCGGCCTGCGCACGCTGCAGGCGCGGCTGCGCGCGCACGAGGAGAACACCCAGGCGCTGGTCGGTCTGCTGGATGCGCATCCGCTGGTGCGCGCGCTGCATTATCCGGGGCTCGCACACCATCCGGGTCATGCGGTCGCCGCGCGGCAGCAGAGCGGCTTCGGCGCGATGCTCAGCCTCGAACTCGACGCGGGCGCGCATCTCGACCCGGTCGATGCCGTGCGTGCGTTCCTCGACGGCCTGCGCTGTTTCACCCTGGCCGAATCGCTGGGCGGTGTGGAGAGCCTGATCGCGCATCCGGCCACCATGACCCACGCCGCGATGACGCCCGAAGCGCGCGCTGCCGCCGGCATTTCCGACGGCCTGCTGCGGCTGTCGGTGGGTATCGAGCACGCCGACGACCTGCTGGACGACCTGCGCGATGCGCTCGCCCGCGTGGCCGCTGCGCGCGCCGCCGCGGAAGCGCGCGCACGCGGGGCCGAGGTGCTGGTGCGGGCCGCCGCAGATATCGCAGGCGCTACTGCGCTCGGCGTATCAGCGACGACGGTCTCGCGCGAAGCGCCGGTGGCGCTGTGACCACTGCCGTCGTGAGCGCGGCGCAGGCCCTCTCACCGCTGCGCAGCGCACTGCGGCTGTCGACGGTGGATGCGTCAGCGGGACCGACGGCCGAGGTGGTCTTGCTCGGCACCGGCACCGTTGGCACGGCGGTGCTGCAGCGTCTGACCCAACGCGCCGCGGGCGATGCATCCCCGACGCTGCGTCTGCGCGCGGTCTGCAACTCGCGCAGCCGCTATCGCGCGACGGGTGATGGCTGGTGCAGGCAGGGCGATGCGGACGAATCGCCTCTGCGGGTGCAGGCCACACTGGCGCGTCTGCGCGCGCTGCCGCCGGCCGTGCTGGCCGCGGTGCAGACGGATGGGCGTGATGCTGCCGCCGCGGCGGATGGCGCCGGGTTTTCGCTCGAAGACTGGTGCGCGCCGCATGCGGGCATCGTCCGGCTGGGCGATGTCCCGCGCATCCTGATCGACGCCACCGGCAGCGATGCGGTCGCCGCGCGCCATGCGCAATGGCTCGCCCAGGGCGTGCACGTGATCACCGCCTGCAAGCTGGGCCAGGGCGCATCGCTCGCGCGCTGGCGTGCGATCCGCGATGCGCAGCGCATCGGCGGCACCCGCTACGGCGACGCCGCGACGGTCGGTGCCGGCCTGCCCGTGATCGAGACCCTCCGCAGGCTGCGTGCCAGCGGCGAGCGCATTCACGCGATCGCCGGCGTGCTGTCGGGCTCACTCGCCTGGTTGTTCGATGCCTATGACGGCCTGCGCCCGTTCTCCGACTGCGTGCGCGCGGCGCGCGAGGCCGGTTACACCGAGCCCGACCCGCGCGAAGACCTGTCCGGCGAAGACGTGCGCCGCAAACTGCTGATTCTGGCGCGCGCTGCGGGTGCCGCGCTGGAACCGGCGGATGTCGTCGTCGAATCGCTGGTGCCGTCCGCCCTCGCGTCGTTGCCCGTGCCCGCGGTCGGCACCGCACTCGCGCAGCTGGATGCGCCGCTGCACGCGCGTTTCACTGAGGCCCGCCGCAACGGCGCGCGCCTGCGCTTCATCGCGCGACTCGATCTGCCCGTCGACGGCCCGCCGCAGGCTCGCGTGGGGCTGGAAACGCTGCCTGTCGAGCATGCACTGGCCGGCGGCGCCGGCACCGACAACCTGGTCGCGATCCACAGCGACCGCTACTGCGCGCGCCCGCTGCTGATCCAGGGGCCGGGCGCCGGCCCGGAGGTCACCGCCGCGGCGCTGATCGACGACGCGCTGGCGGTGCTGCACCGCCGGCACTGAGCAGGCCAGTCGGACGGCATCCCAGGCCGCCGTTCCCTGCGCCGGCCGAATTGCGTCGAAGACTGTGACGAATATCCGCGTATCCGTATACGCATCGTTGCGTCTTCACGCGCGTCGCGCTATTGCTGCCACAGGGGAAGGACCGGGCGTCACTCACATCATCACTTGCACGGATGCACCTTGCCGCTGCGGCGGCATCGCGCCCGGATGCGTGTCCGCTGCAGGAACCACTGGAAGTCAAGGAGAGAGTTTCCATGAAGCGTTCCGTCCTCACGGCGGCCGTCGTGTCCGCCACGCTCGCCAGTCTGGCCGTCTTCGCCAGCCAGGCTGCCCGCCAGCCCTTGTTCGCACCGGGCCAGGCCCGCGCCGCGCTCGCCTCCGATGCCAGCTATCGGGCCTTGTCCGGCGACCGCGCCACTGTCGGCATCGAGCTGGTGCAGGCCGATGCCGCGCAGATCGCCGCCGACAGCGACAACCTGCAGCTCAGCGTGGGCAAGCGCCCGCTGTTCGCCCGCCGCACCGACTTCGTGCAGAACCCCGATGGCACCAGCACCTGGATCGGCAGTCTCGGCAAGGACCCGGGCCTGTTCGGCCGTCTCGGCGGCGCCTTCGGCAGCGAAATCTCGGACGATCCGCGCAATTCGGTCATCATCGTCCGCAACGGCGACAAGCTCACCGGCACCCTGCGCGTCGACGGCGAGCTGTACGCCTTGCGCCCGCTGAAATCCGGCGGCCATGCCATTGCCCGCATCGACGAGTCGAAGATGCCGGCCGACCATCCGGCCGACTACGCCGCCATGTTGCGCGCCAGCGTGCAACCGAGACTGCCGGCGCAGCCGGAAGGCGAGGTGGGCATCCAGGCCGCCACCGTGGTCCGGGTGATGGTGGTCGCCACCCAGTCCGCCGCCAACGCCAGCGGCGACATCGCCGGCCTGGTCAACCTGGCCGTGGTCGAGACCAACGAGGGGTACGCCAACAGCGGTGTGAACGTCAGTCTGCAGCTGGCCGGCCGTTACACCACGAGCTACGTCGAGTCGGGCAACTTCAACACCGATCTCTCGCGCTTCCGCGGCACCACCGACGGCTACATGGACAATTACCACACCACCCGCAACAGCATCGCGGCGGATCTCGCCGTGCTGATCATCAACAACAGCCAGTACTGCGGCCTCGGCTATCTCAATGCTTCGGCCACCTCGGCCTTCACCGCGGTGCATTACAGCTGCGCGACGGGCTATTACTCCTTCGGGCATGAGATCGGCCACAACTTCGGCGCGCACCACGACCCCGCCAACGGCACCAACACCGCCTATGCCTACGGCCACGGTTATCAGTCGCCGACCAAGGCCTGGCGCACGATCATGGCCTACAACTGCTCGCCCAGCTGCCGCCGCATCAACTACTGGTCCAATCCTGCCAGGACCTACGGCGGCCAGGTCATGGGCACCACGTCCACCCACAACAACACGCGCGTGCACAACCAGCGCGCGGCCACCGTGGCCGGCTTCCGCTGACCGCCGGCCTCAGGGCCGCCGCAACCCCGGGATGGGGCCGACAGGCCCCGTCCCCCTGCGGGCGCATGCCCTTGCCCGGTATCCGCACTAAAATGCCGGCTTCACTCATCCGCGGACATCGACATGGCCCAGCAGTACCCCGAATGGATCTGGCACAACGGCAAGATCAAACCCTGGGCCGAGGCCACCACGCATGTGATGGCGCATGCGCTGCACTACGGCTCGTCGGTGTTCGAGGGCATCCGCTGCTACCAGACACCGGACGGCCCGGCCATCTTCCGGCTCACCGACCACAACACCCGTCTGTACGCCTCGGCCAAGATCTACGCGATGGACATCCCGTACACGCTGGACGAGATCAACGCCGCCTGCCGCGAGGTGCTGAAGGCCAACGCCAACACCACCGACTATCTGCGCCCGGTGGCCTATCGCGGGCTGGGCGGGTTCGGCCTCTCGGCCGAAACGCCGGTCGACGTGGCCGTGGCGACGTGGAAGATGGGCCAGTACCTCGGCGCCGAAGTGCTGGAGGCCGGCATCGACGCCTGCGTCAGCAGCTGGCAGCGCTTCGCGCCCAACACCATCCCGGCCGGCGCCAAGGCCGGCGGCAATTACCTGTCCGGCCAGCTGGTCGCGCGCGAAGCGCGTCGCCTCGGCTTCGGCGAAGGCATCGCGCTCGCCTCCACCGGCCTGCTCAGCGAAGGCGCGGGCGAGAACCTGTTCCTGGTGTTCGACGGCGCCCTGCACACCACCCCGGTCAGCGCCGCCCTGCTCAACGGCATCACCCGCAACACCATCATCCGCCTCGCCCGCGACGCCGGCATCGAAGTGATCGAACGCGACCTGCCGCGCGAATACCTCTACCTCTGCGACGAACTGTTCATGTGCGGCACCGCCGCCGAGATCACCCCGATCCGCTCGGTCGACGCCCGCCAGGTCGGCGCCGGCAAGCCCGGCCCGGTCACCCGCAGGCTGCAGGAACTGTTCTTCGGCCTGTTCGACGGCACCACACCGGACAAGTACGGGTGGTTGGAGCGGGTGTGAGGGTAAGGGCGGTGATGGGCCGGTTTGAACGCCGGCCCATGGATGCCAAGAAACAGGCGCCCGGCCTCTGGCGGCGGGTCGTTCGGGCCGCGTCTTTCCTCGCTACGGCCGGCCGATCTGCCTGCGCATGCTCTGGTAGAAGTGCATGACCGTGCCTGGATCGAGCCCGGGGTGCTGCTGGTAGAAGACGTTCGAGAGCTGATCGGCACCGGCATGGCCCAGTTCGGCAGCGATGTGGATGCTGGCCGCGAAAGGCTCGAGTGTCTGAGTCCTGCTGGTTCTGGTTTCGAACAGGCCGTCCTGATACGCGGCGAACGGGCTTTTGCTGTCGATGAGCCGCCGATGAGTCATCGCGGACACCGACGCGTACAGCTGCAGCAGCTGCATATCCTGCGCATTCTTGGTGTCCAGGCCGCGTTGACTCAGCACGGCCGACAATACCGAGATGGATCGGTCGATGTAGAACATCTGCGCTTTGGCGTTGCCGGTTTCTGCCAGTCTTTTCAGATCTTCGTCGGACATATTCCGCGCGGCCAGCCATTCTTCCGGCATCGGGAAGCCCTGCTCGATCATCTGCCGTTGCTGCTGTTCGCTCCCGAATTCCAGCACATAAAAATAGGCGGCACTCCGAGCGTGTAGAAAGCGCCGCTCGTCTTCGGAGTATCGCGATACGGCCTCTTGCCAGCTCCGGGCCGCCTTGACAGAGTCGACACCCGGCAAACGCAGAGACTGCGGGAGTGCGATGTGGCCCGGCCGGTACGACGGCTCGGTCACACTCGACACGGTCTCGGCCGCGACTTCGTCCGCCTGCGCGGCAGGGATTGCGCCGATGGCCGCCGTGTCGACTGCCGAAGAGGAGTCCTGCCGACTCGCGCAGCTGGTCAAAACAAGGCAGGCGGCCACCATGACCGTGTGCAGAGGTTCGATTTTCACGGAATACGGTCCATCTACGCGCTGCATCGTTGCCTGTTCAGCGCAATCCACCTGCGAAGGCATCTTCAAGGACGGCGGATATCGCCGCGCATGTTCTGGTAAAGATTCATGACTGTCCCGGCGCTCAGCCGCGGATGCTGACGATAGAACAGTGCGGAAAGGCTTTCGGCGCGCGCGTGGCCCAGGTCGGCGGCGATGTGAATGCCTGCCGCAAACGGCTCCAGAGGCTGGCTTTGACTGGTCCTGGTCCTGAACAAGCCCAATTGATAGGCGGCGAACGGCGTCGGATGTTCGGAGAATCGATCCGACGCCATTTGCGATGCCTGCACGAACAAACGGAACAGTGCTCGGTCGCTCTCGCTCTGCATATCCAGTCCGCGTTTTTCCAGGACCGGAGACAAGATGGCAATGGCGCGGTCGATGTAAAACACCTGGGCCTTGCTGTTGCCGCCTTCGGCCCATTGCCTGAGTTGATCATCGGGGATGTTGCGTGCGACCAGCCACTCCTCAGGCATCGGGAAGCCCTGCTCGACCATCTCCCGCTGCTCTTGTTCGCTTGTAAAGCGCAGTGCGTCGAAATAAGCGGTGTTGCGTGCCTGCAGTTCGCGGCGCTCGTCCTGCGAATAGAGCGAAAGGGCATGATCCCAGTTCGGTGCCACCCTGACCGCATCCACACCCGGCAAGCGCAGCCGTAAGGGAATCTCGATTCGCTCCGATCCTGCCGGATGCGGCGCCGGCCCAGAGAGGGGGCTGGCCGCTGGTTCGCCGGATTGTCCGACTTCCACGGCATCCCCTGCGCGGGTGTCGCTGGTCGATGATGCTCCTGAATGGCCTGCACTTCCCAGCAGGATCAGGCAGGCGATCAGTGCAATCGCATGGGACCGTTCAATCTTCACAGCCGTTCTCCCGCATGTCGCTCGCCCACAGTGCGCAGGCTCTGGCTTGGGTGGAGTTCCGGTAGGCGGCGTTCGATGCGTCGGTAACGGAAACCGCACCCGCGGTGTGCGGTTTCCACAGTGATCATCGTGATAACGGGGGCGTCCATGGGATACTTCGGCATCCTGATGCGTCTGTTCCTTGGGTCATGAAAGTCAATTGGCCTGCTGAACGTTATTGAATGTTTCAGCTGGCGTCAAGCGATCGCGAGATGCGGTCCGGGGCGGTCTCAACGATCACCCAAGAGTGGCCCTCACGATGCTTCGGCTTCCGATTACCAATCCCGATGCTCCGGCAACAACCCGCGCAGTTCCGCATCCGTCAGATTGCGCCATTGCCCTGGCTTCAGATGGCCCAGTTTGATGTTGCCGATGCGCACGCGCAGCAGTTGTTTCACGCGCAGGCCGAAGTGCGCGGCCATCAGTCGGATCTGGCGGTTGAGGCCCTGGGTGAGCACGATGCGGAAGCCGTTGCGGCCGAGTTTTCCGGTCTTGCAGGGCAGGGTGGTCTGGCCGTGCACGGGCACGCCGCGGGCCATGCCGCGCAGGAATTCGTCGGTGACCTGGTGGTTCACCGCCACCAGATATTCCTTTTCGAGTTTGTTTTCCGCGCGCAGGATCTGGTTGACGATGTCGCCGTTGCTGGTGAGCAGGATCAGGCCTTCGGAATCCTTGTCGAGGCGGCCGATCGGGAACACGCGCTCCTGGTGGTCCACGTAGTCGACGATATTGCCCTTCACCCCCGACTCGGTGGTGCAGGTCACGCCCACCGGTTTGTTGAACGCGATATAGACGTGGCGGCGCTTGCCCTTGGCCGCGGTGCGTGCGCGCAGCACTTCGCCGTCGATGGTGACTTCATCGCCCTCGGCCAGTTCGGTGCCGACCCGGGCGCGGACGCCGTTGACCGCGACCCGGCCTTCGCCGATCAGCCGGTCGGCCTCGCGGCGCGAGCAGTAACCGGTGTCGCTGATGTGTTTGTTCAGGCGCATGGCGCGGCGGCTCGGTCGGTCTGGCGGGCGCATAGGGTAATGCACCCGCCCGTTGCCGGTCGCCCGGAGGCTGTTCAGGCGCTCAGAGCCACTTGAAGAGTGTCGAGAGCAGCAGCAGCACGAACGCGGCCGCCAGCAGCCAGAAGGCGATGGGCGCGGCGGCGCCGAAATAGCCCAGGCGGCCGGCGATGCCGGCGCCGCCGAGCAGCAGGGAGATCAGGAAGGCGGCGTTGCTGGGAGGGGTGAGTCGGATCATGGTGGGGGTTTGTCCGGGATTCGGGAATCGGGAGTCGGGAATCGGGAGTCGGGAGTCGGGAATCGGGAGTCGGGAGTCGGGAGTCGGGGCTCAGGACTCGGGACTCGGGGCTCAGGACTCAGGATTCGAGTCAGAAGCCGTGGACTTCTGTCTTGTCGTCCCGAGCGCAGCGAGGGACCTGCTTTTGCGTATCGAAAAGCGATGAAGCAGGTCCCTCGCTGCGCTCGGGACGACAAGAGTAAGTATGGTGCAGTCATCGCGATACCGCTGATCCGGAGCACGCGTCGCGCTTCCGTAGCGTTCGATGCGACATGAACGAATTGTCCGCGGTCCTCGCCGCGCGACCAATCCAGACTCCCGACCCTCGACTCCCGAGCCCCGAGCCCCGAGCCCCCAATCCCGAATCCCGGCCTTCAAAAACTCATGAACATCCCGCCGTTCACCGGGATGTTCGCGCCGGTGATGAAACCGGCGTCGTCGTGGGCCAGGAAGTCGACGGTGCGCGCGATTTCCGAGGGCTGCCCCACGCGGCCGACCGGGATGCTGTCGATGATGCCGCTGCGGATGTGTTCGGGGATGCCCAGCACCATCGCCGTATCGCAGTAGCCAGGCGAAATGGAATTCACGGTCACGCCCTTGCGCGCGACTTCGCGGGCTAGCGACATGGTGAAACCGTGCATGCCGGCCTTGGCCGCGGCGTAGTTGGTCTGCCCGAACTGGCCGGTCTGGCCGTTGATCGAGCTGATGTTGACGATCCGCCCGAAACCGCGGTCGACCATGCCCGGCACCGCGTGCCGGCACATGTGGAACACGCTGTCGAGATCGACCGACAGCACCGCGTCCCACTGCGCCTTGTCCATCTTGCGCAGGGTGGCGTCGCGGGTGATGCCGGCGGCGTTGACCAGCACGTCGATCCGGCCGTGTTCGTCCTCCACCTGCGCGACCAGCGCGCCGCAGGCGTCGAAGTCGCTCACGTCCAGCGGCAGGAAGCGGATGTCGAGCCCGGCGGTGTCGGCCGCGAAGGCGGCGATGCGGTCCTCGCGGCTGGCGAGGTCGACGGCGATCACCGTGCGCCCGCCTGCGGCGAGGGTCTTGCAGATGGCGGTGCCAAGCCCGCCGATGCCGCCGGTCACGACGGCCACGCGTGTGGTCATGGGGGTCCCCTGTGTGTGTCGTGCCCGCGCACGACGTCGTGCGTGGCGGGCGGCGGACTCACGGATGCGCGAGTCCAGTGCCGGATGTCGGCGTGTGCAACGCGCGCCGCGGCGGGCGTGTGCCGCGGACGGACGCGCTGCGTCGGATCACTCCTCGCGCGAGCGCGAGCCGTCCTTGTCCTTCGGGCGGGGCGTGGCGGTGCGGCCCATCGCGCCGATCAGGTTGTGCTGGAACTCGCGCCACATCTCCAGATTGCGCTCGGTCAGCTGATTCATCATGGTCCACGGCGTCTGCCCGAGCAGGCCGCCCATCTGCTGCCGGAACTGCTGCTGCTGATCCATGAAGATCTGCATCGAGCGTTCAAGGTAGTTGCCCATGAAGCCCTGCATCGAGTCGCCGTAGAAACGGATGATGTGGCTGAGCAGCTGGGTGGAGAGGACCGGTTCGCCCTCCTGCTCGTGCTCGGCGATGATCTGCAGCAGCACCTGGCGGGTGAGATCCTCGCCGCTCTTGGCATCGCGGACCTCGAACTCCTCGCCGTCGACGATGAGCTGGCGCACGTCCTCGATGGTGATGTAGCTGGAGATCTTGGTGTCGTACAGACGCCGGTTCGGATACTTCTTGATGATCCGCAATGCGGCCATGGAGCCTTTACTCTAGATTGAGTCCGGTCTGCGAGCATCGCGCACCGGGGCCGCGCTTGCAACTGTCGGGCGGGGCCAGGGGTGCCCGGGCCGTTCGCGGCATGCGCGACAGCGCAGGACATGCGCGGCCGGCCCGTCGGCCGGCTGCACGCAGACGCATGGCGACCGGCCTCGCGGCGGGGCTGCCGCCGCGAGCGCGGGCCGGCTCACCAGCCCATGTGGTGGCCGCCGTTGATGTCGAGGTTGGAGCCGGTGATCCAGCCGGCCTCCTCGGCGGCCAGGAAGGCCACGCCGTACGCGATCTCTTCCGGCGTGCCGAGCCGGCCGGTGGGAATGTCGGCGACGATCTTGGCCCGCACCTCTTCCGGCACCGCCATCACCATGTCGGTGGCGATGTAGCCGGGCGAGAGGGTGTTCACGGTGATGCCCAGCTTGGCGTTCTCGCGCGCCAGCGAGATGGTGAAGCCGTGCATGCCGGCCTTGGCCGCGGCGTAGTTGGCCTGGCCGTACTGGCCCTTCAGGCCGTTGATCGAGCTGATCTGGATGATCCGGCCCCACTTGCGCGTGCGCATGCCCTCGATCACTGGACGGGTGACGTTGAACACCGAGTTGAGGTTGGTGTTGATGACGTCCTGCCACTGCTGCGCGGTCATCTTGTGGAACGTGCCGTCGCGGGTGATGCCGGCGTTGTTCACCAGGATCTCGACCGGGCCGAGCGTCTGCTCCACCGTCTTGATCATCGCCTCGGCCTCGTCCGGCGAGGTCACGTCGCCGGGCACGATGGTCATGTCGTAGCCGTCGGCTTTCATCTGCGCCTGCCAGGCCCTGGCCTTCTCCGCATTGCGGTAGTTGGTGGCCACGCGGTGGCCCATGTCGGCCAGACGCTTGCAGATGGCGGTACCGATGCCACCGGTACCGCCGGTGACCAGTGCGACGCGTGCGGTCATGTCGTGCTCCTGTTGGGTGATGAAGACGCGCTGGGCCATGCCGTGGGTTGCGAGGTCGGTCGTGGAGCCGATCGCGCCGGAAGTGCGTGTGCACTGCGGCGGCCCGTTCACCCGATTCTATGCTCGGCGCGTGACGGCACCATTGTGCAGCGCCGCGAAGTCGACGGGGCCGCGCGGGATGCGACTGGAATCGAATTCGCGCAGGGCGAGCGTCAGCAATGTGTCCACACCGCCCGCGGCGTCCAGCGCGCCCGTGGCCTGGCCCAGCGCCGACCAGGCCAGGCGCAGCGCAGGCAGCGGGTCCGCGCCATCCACCGGCAGCGCCGCCTGCGACTTCGAGAGCTTGGCGCCTTCGGCATCCAGCACCAGCGGCAGATGCGCGTAGCGCGGCGTCGGCAGGCCGAGCGCGCGCTGCAGCAGGATCTGCCTGGGCGTGGAGTCGAGCAGGTCGGCGCCGCGGACCACATCGGTGATGCCCTGATCGGCATCGTCCACCACCACCGCCAGCTGGTAGGCCCAACAGCCGTCGGCGCGCAGCAGCACCACATCGCCGACCTCCGCGGCCACGTCCTGCACGATGTGGCCGTGGATGGCGTCGTCGAAACCGACCACGCTGCCCTCGGCCACACGCAGGCGCACGGCGAAGGCCTCGCGTGTCGCGGTTGGCGAACAACTGTGGTGGATGCCGCCGGAAACCGCGAGATCGCTGCGGCTGCAATGGCAGCGGAAGGCGTGACCCTGCGCCAGCAGACGATCCAGCGCCTGGCGGTACAGGGCGTGCCGGTCGCTCTGGCGCAGTACGGGCCCGTCGGGGTGGAGGCCGAAGGCGGCGAGCGTGCGCAGCTGCGCATCCGCAGCGCCGGCCACCTCGCGCGGCGGGTCCAGATCCTCGATCCGCACCCACCATTCGCCGCCGGCGGCCCGCGCCATCAGCCAGCTGCCGAACGCCGCCAGCAGCGAGCCGAAGTGCAGCGGCCCGGTGGGCGAGGGCGCGAAACGCCCGCGGCTGGGGGCGGGCGTGAGCGTCGTGGCGGAGGCGGAAGGCGAGGACATGCGGCAGTCGGGCATGCGGGAGTGGAGCATGCGGGCGTCGGGCATGCGTGAGGGCGGAGCATAGGTGAAGGCCCGGATCGCGTCATCACGCCGCGGACAGGCCGTACCGAACCGACCGTACCGAGCCGGCTCCAAGGGTGCAGCGGAACGAGACCACCACACACCTGAACGGTTCCCCGACCGTGGACACGGCCCAGGATTGATTCGGACGTGCCCCCGCCGCAATTTGGTACGCATCGACCGGGAGCCGCGTCCGTCAGCGGCATGTCCCGGCGCCGGTCGCCTCGATCCGGCCCTTTCCGTTTCGTCCATCCTCGGGAATCGTTCCATGTTCAAGCGCGTCGGCTTGTTTCTGCTCACCAACCTCGCGGTCCTGCTGGTGTTTTCGGTCGCCTGGGGCATCCTCAGCAGCGTCTTCGGGCTCAGCACCTTCACCAGCCAGTACGGCGTGAACTACGGCGGCATGCTGGTGTTCTGCGCCCTGTTCGGCTTCGGCGGCGCGTTCATTTCGCTGCTGATGTCGAAGTGGGTCGCCAAGCGCCAGACCGGCATGATGGTGATCGCCGAACCCCGCAGCGAGGTCGAGCGCTGGCTGGTCGGCACCGTGCGCCGCCAGGCGCAGCAGGCCGGCATCGGCATGCCCGAGGTCGGCATCTACGACGCGCCCGAGATCAACGCCTTCGCCACCGGCGCCAATCGCAACAACGGCTTGGTGGCGGTCTCCACCGGGCTGCTGCGCGCGATGAGCCGCGAGGAGGCCGAAGCCGTACTCGCGCACGAGGTCAGCCACATCGCCAACGGCGACATGGTCACCATGACCCTGATCCAGGGCGTGATGAACACGTTCGTGATGTTCCTGGCCCGGGTGATCGGCAACATCATCGACCGCGCGGTGTTCCGCAACGAGGAAGGCCCGGGCATCGGCTATTTCGTCACCGTGTTCGTGCTCGACCTGATCTTCGGCATCCTCGCCAGCATCGTGGTGATGAGCTTCTCGCGCTGGCGCGAATACCGCGCCGATGCCGGCGGCGCCGCGCTGGCCGGCCGCGACAAGATGATCGCCGCGCTCGAGCGCCTGTCGCTGACCTACGGCGAGAGCACCCTGCCCAAGCAGGTCGCCGCCTTCGGCATCTCCGGCGGCGTCGGCCACGGCCTGCGCAAGCTGTTCATGAGCCACCCGCCGCTGGCCGAGCGCATCCAGGCCCTGCGCCAGGCCAGCAGGCCGCACGGGATTCCCACTATCGTGGCGTAATGGTGGGAGTGCAGGGCCGGGATTCGGGATGAGGGGATTCGGGATTCGATGATGGCGACTTCCCTGCACCCGGTTTTCACCGGCGTCGACATGCGAAAAGCCCGCCGAAAGGCGGGCTTTTTCGTGGGCGAGGTCTGAAAGCGAAAAGCAGGTCCCTCGGCTGCGCCTCGGGATGACATCAAAGGGGCGAATGGTCCGCAGGTCGGGGTGACATCGGCCAATCCGCCGCGCATGCTTTTCCCGAATCCCGAATCCCGAATCCCGAATCCCGAATCCCGAATCCCGAATCC
>ERZ1066123.203-NODE-203-length-47641-cov-18.747573_pt1 | contig 47641 bp, 40 predicted proteins | sample MGYA00382770_ERZ1066123 | MGnify/ENA primary metagenome ERZ1066123 (study PRJEB33369, sample SAMEA5778353) | biofilm metagenome | biome: Industrial cooling water; feature: Water cooling tower basin; material: Biofilm | place: United Arab Emirates | collected...
CCTCGTCCTCGGGCAGGGGCAGCACGTTGGTGACGCGCTCGTCCTCGCCCAGCGGAAGGAGGTTGACCATCGGGCGGCCCTTGGTCTGGGGGCCGCCTTCGGGCAGCTTCCACACCTTCATGCGGTAAACGCGCCCGGTGTTGGTGAAGAACAGCACCGGGTTGTGGGTGCTGGTCACGAACAGCTCGACGACAGCATCTTCGTCCTTGGTCGCCATGCCCGAGCGGCCTTTGCCGCCGCGGCCCTGCGCGCGGAAGGTGTCGAGCGGAGTGCGCTTGATGTAGCCGCCGTGGGTGACGGTGACGACCATCTCCTCGCGCTCGATCAGGTCCTCGTCGTCGAGACCGTCCCATGCGGGCGCGATCTCGGACAGGCGCGGGGTGGCGTAGGTCGCCTTGATCTCCTCGAGTTCGCCGCGCATCACCTCGTAGAGCTTCACCCGGTCGGCGAGGATCGAGAGATATTCCTCGATCGCGGCGGCAAGGCCCTTCAACTCGTCGCCGATCTCGTCCCGGCCGAGCGCGGTGAGGCGGTGGAGGCGCAGTTCGAGGATCGCCTTCACCTGGCGCTCGGACAGGCGATAGGTGCCGCCGCTCTCGTCCGCGTTAGGCTCGATCGCCTCGACCAGGCGGATATACTGCGCGATGTCCCCGATCGGCCATTCCTTGGCGAGCAGCCGCGCGCGGGCCTCGGCCGGATTGCGGGCGGAGCGGATCATCGCCACCACCTCGTCGAGGTTCGAGACCGCGACCACGAGGCCGAGCAACAGGTGCGCCCGCTCGCGCGCCTTGTTCAATTCGAACTTGGTGCGGCGGGTGATAACCTCCTCGCGGAAGGCGATGAAGCTCTGCACGATGTCGCGCAGTGTGAGCGTTTCGGGGCGGCCGCCGCGGATCGCCAGCATGTTGGCGGGGAAGCTCGACTGGGCAGGCGTGTGCCGCCAGATCTGGTTGAGCACGACTTCCGGTGTGGCGTCGCGCTTCAGGTCCACCACCACGCGCACACCCTCGCGCGAGCTTTCGTCGCGGATGTCGGCGATGCCTTCGATGCGCTTGTCCTTCGCGGCCTCGGCGATCTTCTCGACGAGGTTCGACTTGCCGACTTGGTAGGGGATTGAGGTGAAGACGATCGACTGGCGCTCGTTGCGGCCGCGCTCGATCTCGTGGCGGCAGCGCATCAGGATCGACCCGCGCCCGGTGGTGTAGGCCATCCGCGCGCCGTGCGTGCCGAGGATCAGCGGCGCGGTCGGGAAGTCGGGGCCGGGGATGTAGCGGATCAGCTCTTCCGAGGTGATGTGCGGGTTCTCGATGAAGGCAAGGCAGCCGTCGATCACTTCGCCGAGGTTATGCGGCGGCACGTTGGTCGCCATGCCGACCGCGATCCCGCCCGCGCCGTTGACCAGCAGGTTGGGGAAGCGGGCGGGCAGGACGGTGGGTTCCTTGCGGCTGCCGTCGTAGTTGTCGGTGAAGTCGACCGTGTCCTTGTCGAGATCGTCAAGCAGCGAATTCGCCACCCGTGCCAGCCGCGCCTCGGTGTAGCGCATCGAGGCCGGCGGATCGGGGTCCATCGAGCCGAAATTGCCCTGACCGTCGATCAGCGGCACGCGCATCGACCAGGGCTGGGTCATGCGGGCGAGGGCATCGTAGATCGCCGCGTCGCCGTGCGGGTGGTAGTTGCCCATCACGTCGCCGACGATCTTGGCGCTCTTGCGATAGGGCCGCCCGGCGACGAAGCCGCCTTCCTGGCTGGCGAAGAGAATGCGGCGGTGCACCGGCTTGAGGCCGTCGCGCACATCGGGGAGTGCGCGGCTGACGATCACGCTCATCGCATAGTCGAGATAGCTCGACTTCATCTCGTCGACGATGTCGATGCGGTCGAAGCCGCCCATGGGTGCGGGCGGGGTGGAATCGAGGATGTCGCTGTCGTCGCTCAAGGTCGGGGCCGTTTCTGCTTGTGTCTTGTGCCGCGTTCGGCGGGCCGGGCCATATCAGGGCCGGGGGGTTCCTACCATTTAGGCACATGACGGGGACTTCGCCACCACCCAGGCAGAACACAGCGGGAACGGGGTGCATTTTTCCACACTTGGAAGCCCCGGCCGCGCCAATCGTCACGACGGCATTCAAAGCCCGTTCAGCACGGCGCGGCTAGCGGCAATTGCAAATCCCGCGCGAGCCGTTCAAAGGTCCGTCCGGATTCCGTCGCAGGGCGTGCTCCGGCAAGGGGCGCCCGGCTGCGCTACTTGTGGAGGATGCAGTGACCAATATGTCTTCGCCCCGTGCCCCGACCCGCCTCGCGCGCCAGCTTGCGTTGGCCGTGGCGCTTGCCAGCGGAACCGCGGTGCTCGCCGTACCCGGCTTTGCCGGTGCGGCCTATGCCCAGAAAAAGAAGAAGGACGACAAGGCCGACGCCGCCAAGCCCGTCTATTCGAAGGAATTCGTCGCCGCCTACCAGCCGATCGACACGGCCCTGCGCGCGCCGGCGGCCGACCTCGCGGCGCTCAAGCCGCAGGTTCTCGCGCTCCTGCCGCTGGCCACCTCGCCCGACGAGCAGCTGGCGCTGGGCGGCATGATGTTCAATGCAGGGATCACGGGCAAGGATCTGCCGCTGCAGTTCCAGGGCGTCGAGCTCATGCTGGCGAGCGGCAAGGTCAAGCCCGAGGAAACGGGCAAGTTCAACCTGGTCGCCTTCCAGATCGCCAACGAACTCAAGCAGTACGACAAGGCCCGCGGCTACCTCCAGAAGGCGATCGACCTCGGCTACAGTGCGCCGAACGTCTCGACCTCGGACCTGCAGATGAACATGGCCGAGCTCTACTTCTCGGAAGACCGCTTCACCGAGGGCCTCAAGTATCTGAGCGACGCGATCGCCGCGAAGAAGGCTGCCGGCCAGCCGGTCGACGTGCGCTGGTACAAGCGCGGCGTCTCGGTCGCCTACACGAACGAGATCGTCCCGCAGGTCTACGACTTCGTCCAGGCCTGGGTGAGCGATTACCCGACGCCGGAAAACTGGCGCGATGCCGTCAACCTCACCCGCAACCTCAATGAATATGACGGCCCGGTGCTGCTCGACCTGTTGCGCCTCGGCAAGAAGGTCGGCACGCTGAAGGAAAAGAACGACTACGTCTTCTACATCGAATCCGCCGACACGCGCCGCCTGCCGGTCGAGGTCAAGGCGGTGATCGAGGACGCCTATGCCACCGGCGTCATCCCCAAGGGCAGCGACAGCTGGGTCGAGGAGCAGTTCAAGACCGCCAGCGGCCTGATCGCGGAAGACCAGAAGGCCCTTCCGGTGCTCGAGCGTGACGCCAACGCGCCGACCGCGCGGCTGCGGACCGTGATCGCGGCGGGCGATACCTTCCTAAGCTACGGCGAATACGCCAAGGCCGCCGGCTTCTACGAGCGCAGCCTGACGATGCCCGAGGTTGACCGCAACCTCGCGCTCACCCGTCTCGGCATCGCGCAGATCGGGGCTGGTGACGTTGCCGCGGCCCGCGCCACTCTCGCCAAGGTCGAAGGTCCGCGTGCGCCGATCGCGATGCTGTGGACCGCCTATGCCGAGCAGGCCGGCGGCGCCACGGGCGGCTGAACGGCCAGCGTTGCAGGCTGAAGCAGGACAGGGCGCCGGGCGGGCAACCGCTCCGGCGCCCTTTCCTTGTGTCGGCCAGCGGATTAGCGCAGGCGCTTGACGTAGACCTGATTGTCGCGGCGTTCGAGCTTGAAGTTGTCGAGCGAGGCGAAGAGATCGGACAGGCGCTTGAAGCCGTAGTTGCGCACGTCGAAGCTCGAGCGGTTGCCGGCGATCTGCCCGACCTGCTGGAGCAGGGCATAGCCCTCGTCGTCGCGCTTGGCCTCGCGATAGGCGGCAAGGATCAGCTCCTGAAGATCGTCCACCGCCAGCTTGGTGGCGGGCTTCGGATCGGGCGCCTCGTCGCGGGTGCTGGCGATCAGCTCGTCGATATAGAGAAACCGCGTGCACACCGCCTGGAATGCTTCCGGCGTCTTCTTCTCGCCGAAGCCGTAGACCAGGATACCGTCCTGCCGCAGGCGCGTGACGAGCGGGGTGAAGTCGCTGTCCGAGGTCATGATCCCGAAGCCGTCGACCTTGCCCTGGTAGAGGAGATCGATGGCGTCGATCGTCATCGCCATGTCGGTGGCGTTCTTGCCCTTCGAGATGTCGAACTGCTGCTGCGGCCGGATGCCGAACTTGTTGGTGATCCGGTCCCACTTGGCGAGGTTGTCCTTGGCGAAATTGCCATAGGCGCGCCGGATGTTGACCTGGCCCAGCTCGGCCATGACGGTCAGCACCGGATCGATGGCTTGCGGGCTGGTGTTGTCCGCGTCGATCAGCAGGGCGATGTTTCTCAAGGTGGTGTCCGTCATTGCGCCGCTATGCAGTGCGGCTGCGCACTTCGCAAGAATGGCAGTCCCCCCTGCGCTTGCGGGACAGCGCGTGCGCGCCTAAATGGCCTTCATGAACGACCTCTCCAGCCCGCCGCAGCCGGTCCAACCCGAAGAGCGGCCCGCCCGCCAGCGCAAGCCCGACTGGATCCGCGTACGCGCGCCGGTGAGCGAGGGCTACAACGAGACGCGCCGCCTGATGCGCGAACTGAACCTCCACACCGTGTGCGAGGAAGCCGCCTGCCCGAACATCGGCGAGTGCTGGACCAAGAAGCACGCAACGGTGATGATCCTCGGCGATGTCTGCACCCGCGCCTGCGCCTTCTGCAACGTCAAGACCGGGATGCCGCGCGCGGTCGATCCCTTCGAGCCCGAGAACACGGCGATCGCCGCGGCGAAGATGGGGCTCGAGCACATCGTCATTACGAGCGTCGACCGCGACGATCTCCCGGACGGCGGCGCCTCGCAATTCGTCAAGGTGATCGAGGCGCTGCGCCGGACGACGCCGAACACCACGATCGAGATCCTCACCCCCGATTTCCGCGGCAAGATGCGCCGCGCGGTGGAGATGATCTGCGAGGCGGGGCCGGACGTGTACAACCACAACCTCGAGACCGTCCCGCGCCTCTATCCCACGATCCGGCCCGGCGCGCGCTACTACGCCTCGTTGCGGCTGCTCGAGGAGGTGAAGGCGCACAATCCGCTGATCTTCACCAAGTCCGGGATCATGCTGGGGCTGGGCGAGCAGCGCCTCGAGGTACATCAGGTGATGGACGACATGCGCAGCGCAGAGGTCGATTTCATCACCATGGGGCAATATCTCCAGCCGACGCCCAAGCACGCCAAGGTCGAGGAGTTCGTCACGCCCAAGGCCTTCGCCGCCTATGGTGCGATTGCCCGGGCGAAGGGCTTCCTTCAGGTCGCCTCCAGCCCGCTGACCCGGTCGAGCTATCATGCGGGCGACGATTTCGCGAAGATGCGCGCCGCCCGCGAGGAGAAGCTTGCGCGCGAAGCGGCGCGTTCGGGGGCCAAGGCGTAAGGCCTGATGCCGGGAATTCGCGAGACCCGCCGCCTGCCTTACAGCGCCGAGCAGATGTTCGATCTGGTCGCCGATGTCGGCCGCTATGGCGAGTTCCTTCCTTGGGTGATCGCCACCCGCGTTCGCTCGAACAGCGAGACCGAGATGGTCGCCGACATGGTGGTGGGCTTCAAGGCGATCCGCGAAAGCTTCACCTCGCGCGTGAAGAAGGATCGGCCGCGCGAGATAGATGTCCATTACCTCGACGGGCCGCTCAGCGATCTCGATAACGTCTGGACGTTCCGCGCGGTGGACGATCACACCTGCGAGATCGATTTCCTCGTCGACTTCACCTTCAAGAACCGCCTGTTTGAGCGCATTGCCGGGCAGTATTTCGACAAGGCCTTCCGCAAGATGGTAGAGGCCTTCGAGGCGCGCGCGGCGCAGCTTTACGGCAGCAGCAGTTCGAGCGCGCAGAGCGTCGCCTGACGGCGGATCTCCGCTCTGCCGCCGGGGCCGTCCCCTCCTTCGAAGAACCTGAGCTCGCCCTCCGGCTCGCCGACCGAATTGCGCACGACGCGGGCGAAGACAACCGTCCCCACCGGCTTGAGCGCCGTGCCGCCGCCCGGGCCAGCGACTCCGCTGATCGCCACCGCGACATCGGCTTTTGACCGCTCCAGCGCGCCCTTGGCCATCGCCCATGCGCATGCGATCGAGACCGCACCGAAAGTCTCGATGATATCGCGCGAGACGCCGAGCATCTCCATCTTCGCTTCGTTCGAATAAGTCACGAAGCCGCGGTCGAGCACCGCAGAGGAGCCCGCGATCTCGGTGATTGCGCCTGCCACCAGCCCGCCGGTGCAGCTTTCCGCCGTGGCGAGCTTGCGCCCGAGTGCGGTGTTCTCGGCCACCACGCGCTCGGCAAGGGCGGCGATATCGTCTGGCAGGAGCGCGTTCGGCATGGCGCTTACCGGGCCGCGCGCGCCGGGGCGGGGGCGGTGCAGACGGGCGGGTTCTTGAGATCGGCAAGCTCGACCACGAAGGCGATCAGCCCGCCGACATTCTCGCTCGGCAGGGGGCTCAGGAGTTCCAGCCCGCGCTCGATCTTGCCGCAGCTGTCGCCCTTGATCTGCTCGGCGATCATCTGGCCGACGAGCGCATCGACGAAGGGCCGCAGCGAGTCTTCCGGTATGGCGGAAAGCATCGCCTTCATGTCCATGCCGCCGGCCTCGCCCGCTGCGGCGTCCTGCTCCATGAAGGTCTTCAGGAAGCGGAAGGCGCCGGGCCATGCCTTGCTCTGTCCGGCGCGGAAGGGGGCAATGTAGTTGTCGCCCCGGCGCGCGATGAAGCCGTTTGCCGAGAGCCGGTTGGCGCAGGAGGTGCGGGCGGCGTCATAGGCGATCGGCATGGCGTAGACCACGGCGTCCGACAGGTCGGCAGGAGCGACGCAGGCCTGTTGCTGGGCCTGCGCGGTGTGCGCCGTGGCAAGGGCGGCAAGCGCGAGAGCGGGGGCGATCATCCGGTGGATCATAGCGGGGCTCCTCAAGGGGTGCGGGTGACAAGGACGATGGCTTGGGCGGCGATCCCTTCGCCGCGGCCGGTGAAGCCGAGTTTCTCGGTGGTGGTGGCCTTGATGCTGACGGCGCTCTCGGCAAGCCCCATCAGCCGCGCAACCTCGGCGCGCATCGCAGGACGGTGGGGGCCGATCTTCGGCGCCTCGCAGATGAGCGTCAGGTCGACATTGGCAATGGCATAGCCCGCGCCGCGCGCGAGGCCCACGGCGTGTTCGAGGAACTGCCCCGAGCGCGCCCCGCGCCACTGCGGGTCGCTGGGCGGGAAGTGCGTGCCGATGTCGCCTTCGCCCACGGCGCCGAGCACCGCGTCGGTGATGGCGTGAAGCGCCACATCTGCGTCGGAGTGCCCTGCAAGGCCCTTGTCGTGCGGAATCTGCACCCCGCCAAGCCACAGCTCCTCGCCTTCCTCGAGCCGGTGCACGTCGAAGCCCTGGCCGATGCGGAAGGCGGGAAGGGTGGTCTGGTCCATGAGGTCCTCGGCAAAAGTGATCTTCTTCAGGCGCTCGTCCCCATCGACCAGCGCGACTGAACCCTTGCTGGCTGTCAGCACCTGGGCATCGTCGCCCGCGTCGGTCGGGCCATCCCAGGCGCGGTGGGCGGCGAGGATGGCGGGGTAGCGGAAGGCCTGCGGGGTCTGGACGCGGCGGAGCGCCTCGCGGGTCGCCTTGCCGGCCATCACGCCGCCTTCGCCTGCCACCGCGAGGCTATCGACCACCGGCAGCACGGGGATCGCGCCGGGGTGCTCCTCCAGCGCGGCGAGCAGGCGGGCGATCACCTCGCGTGGCAGGTGAGGCCGCGCCGCGTCGTGGATCAGGACACGGTCAGGCGCGCGCTCCGCCAGCGCCTCCAGGCCGGCGCGCACCGAGTCCTGCCGGGTCGCTCCGCCGGGGACAAACACGAGCCCCGCAATCCCGGCCAGCGCCGCTTCGGCCTCGGCAAGGGTCTCGGGTGCGATCACCGTTACGATCACATCCGCACCCGCGTGTGCGAGTGCCTCGATAGACCACCGGATCACCGGCTTGCCGTTCAAGTCCCTGAATTGTTTGGGTTTATCCCCGCCAACGCGCAGACCCTTGCCTGCCGCCACCACGATCGCTGCGAAGGGAGGGAGGGGGGCGAGACCGGGCATCGGGACCTTCGCTTAGGCACTGGACGGCGTTTCGGCAATCCACTATGCGCCTGCCCATATTTTAGGCAATGCCCCCGACATGACCACGCTTCCCCCTCCGCCGCCCTTGAAGCCGATCGCCATCGGCCCGGTCACCGTGGCCGAGCCCGTCGTGCTCGCGCCGATGACCGGCGTCACCGACATGCCGTTCCGCACGCTGGTGCGGCGCTACGGTTCGGGGCTCAACGTCACCGAGATGGTGGCGAGCGAGGCGGCGATCCGGGAGACGCGGGTCAGCACGCAGAAGACCGCGTGGGACAGGATCGAGGAGCCGGTCTCGATGCAGCTGGTCGGCTGCGACCCCGCCAGCATGGCCGAGGCGGCGAAGATCCAGGAAGGCAACGGCGCCGCGATCATCGACATCAATTTCGGCTGCCCGGTCCGCAAGGTCGTCGGCCAGTTCGCCGGCTCCGCTCTCATGCGCGAGGTGCCGCTCGCGGTCCGGCTGATGGAGGCGACGGTCAAGGCGGTGAAGGTGCCCGTCACCGTCAAGATGCGCATGGGCTGGTGCCACGACAGCCTCAACGCCCCCGAGCTCGCCCGCATCGCCGAGGATCTCGGCGTGCAGATGGTCACCGTCCACGGCCGCACCCGCAACCAGATGTACAAGGGGAGCGCCGACTGGGCCTTCGTGCGCAAGGTCAAGGAAGCGGTGAACATCCCTGTCATCGTCAACGGCGACATCTGCACCATCGAGGACGCTTCCAGGGCGCTCGAGCAATCGGGCGCCGACGGGCTGATGATCGGGCGGGGCGCCTATGGCAAGCCGTGGCTGCTCGGCCAGGTGATGCACTGGTGGCGCACCGGCGAGGCCCGCGCCACCCCCGGCATGGACGAGCAATATGCCCTCGTCGTCGAGCACTACAGCCGGATGCTCGACCACTATGGCCGCGACACCGGCGTGAAGATGGCGCGGAAGCATCTCGGTTGGTACACCAAGGGCCTTCATGGCTCGGCCGAGTTCCGCAACCAGGTCAACTTCATCGACGATGCCGATCAGGTTCTCGGCGAACTCGAGCGGTTCTACGCCCCCTTCCTGATGCAGCAGGCCGCCTGAGCGTGGCCAGCATTCCCGTGGAGCCGCAGTCCGAGGCCAGGCCCGATGCCCGCGCGCAGCTTGCCGGGCTCATCTTCGCCGTGGTTCTGGTCGATGCAGAAGGCTGCATCGCCGAGGTGAACCATGCCGCCGAAGACCTGCTCGGCACCAGCGCGGTGCGCCTCGTGGGCACCCGGCTGACCGACCGTATCGGACCGCTCGATCCGCGCGTGGAGGCGCGGCTGCTTGCCGGTGACGAGGCGCTGGTGGCGCGCGATCAGGCGATCCGCAGCGGCGCGCAGGAGGTCCGCGTCAACATCACCGCCTCGCCGCTCGGCGGCTATCCGGGCTGGCGGGTGGTGACGCTGTCGCAGATCGGCCACGACGAGGCGGCAGGGCCCGCGGGGGGTGAGGCGATGCTGGGCGCGCCGGCGGTGCTGGCGCACGAGATCAAGAACCCGCTCGCCGCGATCCGCGGAGCGGGGCAATTGGTCGCGCGCAAACTCCCCCACGCCGACAAGAAGCTGGCGCGCATGATCACCGACGAGGTCGACCGGATCGCCCGGCTGATCGACCGGATGCAGCAGCTGGGCAGCACCCGCACGGGCCCCGTGGAGGCCTGCAACCCGCACGAGGCGATCCGTGCTGCGGTCGCCACCATGCGCGCCGCCGGAAGCGCGCTCGGCGAGGTAGAGATCCGCGAGGAGTTCGATCCCTCGCTTCCCCCCGTGCTCGCCAACCGCGATGCGCTGGAGCAGGTACTGATCAATCTCGTCTCGAACGCCCGCGACGCCGCCCTGGGGCCGGGCGGCCCCGGCGCCGGCGGCGGGGTGGTGACCGTCCAGACCCGCTTCGTCAGCGGCCTCGCCTTCAGCGCCATCCGCAACGGGCGCGCCGTGCCCTTGCCGATCGAGATCACGGTCTCGGACAACGGGCGGGGCATCGATCCAGCCCTGCGCGACCACGTGTTCGAGCCTTTCGTCTCGTCGAAGCCCTCGGGCCAGGGCCTCGGCCTGTCGCTGGTGCGCAAGCTGGTGCGCGACATGAACGGCAACGTCAGCCACGATCGCGACGCGCGCGCCGGGCTCACCCATTTCCGTCTGCACTTGCCGCAGGCGCCGGATGAGGTCTGACACGATGCCGACCTCGCGCCCGGTCCTGCTGGTCGAAGATGACGCCGCGATCGCGACGGTGATCATCGCCGCGCTCGAGGACGAGGGCTTCACCATCGTCCACTGCACCGGCATTGCCGCCCGCGACCGCCAGCTCGATCAGCGGCGCTTCGGGGTGATGCTGACCGACGTGATCCTCGAGGATGGCGACGGCCTTGCGAGCCTCGCCGCGGTGCGCGAGCGCGCGCCGGACATGCCGGTGATCGTGCTCTCGGCCCAGAACACGCTCGATACGGCGGTGCGCGCCAGCGAAAGCGACGCCTTCGAATATTTCCCCAAGCCCTTCGATCTCGACGAGCTGGTGCAGGCGGTGCGGCAGGCGGCCGGATCGCGCGCGCCTGCGGGCGAGGAGGCCGGTGCCACGATCCCGGGCGAGGGCGAGCGGATGCCGCTGGTCGGGCGCAGTCCGGCGATGCAGGGCGTCTACCGCATGATCACGCGGGTGCTGCGCAACGATCTCACCGTGCTCATCACCGGCGAGAGCGGCACCGGCAAGGAGCTGGTGGCCGAGGCGATCCACGAACTGGGCAACCGCCGCACCGGGCCCTTCGTTGCGGTCAACACTGCCGCGATCCCTGCCGACCTCGTCGAAAGCGAGCTGTTCGGCCACGAGAAGGGCGCCTTCACCGGCGCCATTGCCCAGGCGATCGGCAAGTTCGAGCAGGCCAACGGCGGCACCCTGTTCCTCGACGAGATCGGCGACATGCCCGCCGAGGCCCAGACCCGACTGCTGCGCGCGCTGCAATCCGGGCGCATCCGGCGCGTGGGCGGGCGGCAGGAAATCGCGGTCAACGTGCGGATCATCGCCGCGACCCACCGCGACCTCACGCCGATGATCGCGGCGGGCACCTTCCGCGAGGACCTGTTCTACCGCCTCAACGTCGTGCCGATCGTGCTGCCCCCCTTGCGCGAGCGGCGCGAGGATATCGCCGCGCTGGCCCAGCACTTCCTCGTGCAGGCGGCGGAGGACGGCCTGCCGCGCCGTGTGCTGAGCGCCGAGGCGCTCGAGCGGCTCGAGCAGCGCACCTGGCGCGGCAACGTGCGCGAGCTGCGCAACGTCGTCTACCGGCTTGCGCTGATGGCGCGCGAGGAGAGGATCGACGCCGAGAGCGTGGGCGACATCATCGGCCCCGAAATCACCCCCGCGAGCGTCCCGGGCGAGGGCGGGCAGGGCGGCTTCGGCGCGGCGCTGGCGGGCTGGCTCACCGCCGAGAGCCCGCCGCCCGGCAGCCTTTACCACCGCGCGCTTGCCGCCTTCGAGAAGCCGCTGATCGAATATGCGCTCGGCCGCACCGGCGGAAACCAGCTGCGCGCGGCGCAATTGCTGGGGATCAACCGCAACACGCTGCGCAAGCGGATCGGCGAGCTGGGCCTCGAGCCGGAGCGGTTCTCGCCCTCCTGATCGGCGCAAGCGCGGCACGTCATGGCGCATGACTGCGACATTTTCGCGGTTTCATCTTGCATCTTTGCCACACCATTGTTGTAAAGCGGCAACGATGGAGCAGTTGCCGCCCAAAGCACCGAGCCTCGCCTTCCGTCAGCCGCCGCGCTGGTGGCGGCGCTTCATGCTGGCTGCGCGGCGGGCCAACCTGTTCCTCTGGCTGGAGGGCGGGGCGGTCGTCGCGCTGGTCGCGGCGGTGTTCGCCACCTGGTCGGCCTACAGCCGCACCGGCAGGCCCGACGATCTGCTCCCGACGATGCAGGTTTCGCTGCTGCTGATGGCGACGCTGGTGCCGGCGATGACGCTGCTGGTGCTGATCGGCCGCCGCCTCGCGCTGCGCCGTGCGGCGGGCAGCACCGCGCGGCTGCACGTGCGGCTCGTGTTCTTCTTCTCGATGGTCGCCGCCGTGCCGACCCTGCTGGTGGCGGGGTTCGCCGCCTTCCTGTTCCAGACCGGCGTCGACTTCTGGTTCTCCGACGAATCCCGCGGGCTGATGCAGAACGCCAATGCGCTGGCGCAGAACTATTACGACGCCAACCAGCGCAACGTCGAACAGAACACCATCACGATGGCGACCGACATGCGCGAGACCCTCGCGCGGGTGCCGATCACCGATCCCGACTTCCCCGATTTCTACGCCTATCAGGCCCAGGCCCGCGAGATTTCCGAGAGCGCGATCCTCCAGCGGATGCCCGACGGCTCGTTCCGTACCGCCGCTGCCCTCAACCTCACCAAGGACAACAGCCCGCTCGCCTTCAGCCGCGAGGCCCTGCCGCGGCTCGACGGGGGGGAGTTCGCCGTCGTGATCGGCAGTCCGGAACGGATCGAGGCGCTGGTGCCGATCGACGCGCAGACCGGCGTCTACCTCTACAATGCCCGCACCACCGAGGAGACGATGTTCAACTCGTGGTCGCGCGCGCAGTCGATCGTGACCGCCTATGACCGGCTGACAGGCAGCGCGCGCACGCTGCAGCTGCGGTTCAACATCGCGCTGGTGGCGGTGAGCCTCCTGTTGGTGGGACTCGCGATCTGGTTCGGCCTGCGCTTCGCCGACCGGCAGGTGGAGCCGCTGACCGATCTGGTCGGCGCGGCGCGCAAGGTGGGGCAGGGGAACTTCGCCCTGCGCCTCGAAGGGCGCACCGGGGCGGACGAGATCGGCCTTCTGAACCGCGCTTTCAACCGCATGACCGCGCAGCTCGAGAAGCAGACCCAGGCCCTCGTCAGCGCCAACCGCCAGATCGACGATCGCCGCGCCTTCACCGAGGCAGTGCTCGAATCGGTGACGGCGGGCGTGGTGTCGGTCGATGCGGACGGGCGCGTGACCCTCATGAATTCCTCCGCCCAGGCCCTGCTGGCCCCCGAAGGCGCGGCGAGCATGATCGGCGAGGCGCTCGAGGCGCTCTCCCCCGAACTGGTGCGCGTGATCGGGGAGGGCAAGGAACGCGCGGTCGTCACCCATGCCAAGGGCACCGAGCTTCTCACCCTCGCGGTGAAGGTCGCACCCGGCAGCAGCGGGGGCCACGTGATCACCTTCGAGGACATCACCCGCCAGCTGCTCGACCAGCGCCAGGCCGCATGGTCCGACGTCGCCCGCCGGATCGCCCACGAGATCAAGAACCCGCTCACCCCGATCCAGCTCGCGACCGAGCGCCTCAAGCGCCGCTATCGCACGCAAGTGGGCGACGAGGACCGCGAGCTGTTCGACGATCTCACCAACACCATCGTCCGGCAGGTCGGCGACCTCAGGAAAATGGTCGACGAGTTCTCCTCCTTCGCGCGCCTCCCCAAGCCGGTGTTCCGCGACGAGGACGCGCTCGATCTCGTGCGGCAGGCGGTGTTCCTGCAGGAAGTCGCCCATTCCGGCATCGCCTTCAGCGTCTCGTCCTCCGAGCTTCTCGACCGCGAGGTGCGCTGCGACCGGCACCAGTTCGGCCAGGCCATGACCAACGTGCTCAAGAACGCGGTCGAGGCGGTCGAGGCACGCGCCGCCGAGGCCAAGGGCGCCTTTGCCGGCGAGATCGCGGTCACCTTGCGCGATGCGGGCGAGGCGATTGTCGTCACCATCGAGGACAACGGCATCGGCCTGCCCGCCGATCGCGAGCGCATCACCGAACCCTATGTGACCACCCGCGAGAAAGGCACCGGCCTCGGCCTCGCTATCGTCAACAAGATCGTCGACGAGCATGGCGGCGACATGAGCTTTGCCAGCGCGGCCAGCGGCGGCACGCGCGTCACACTGCGCTTCGCCCGCAATCCCAACCCAATTGAAGGCGCCCAAGCATGATGGCGCTTTCGCTTTTCCCTGACCTGCCAACCGAAGGACCCGCCTGATGGCCCTCGAAATCCTGATCGTCGACGACGAACGCGACATCCGCGAACTGGTGGCCGGCGTGCTCGGCGACGAAGGCTATGCCTGCCGGACCGCCGCCGACAGCAACGAGGCGATTGCCGCGATCGACGAACGGCGGCCCTCGCTGGTGCTGCTCGACGTGTGGCTGCACGGCAGCCCGATGGACGGGCTCGAGCTGCTCGATGCGATCAAGACGCGCGAGCCGAACCTGCCGGTGATCATCTTCTCGGGCCACGGCAATATCGACACCGCGGTCGCCGCGGTCGGGCGCGGGGCGATGGACTTCATCGAAAAGCCCTTCGAGGCCGAGCGCCTGCTGCTGCTGGTCGAACGCGCGACCGAGACGGAGCGCCTGCGCCGCGAGAACAGCCGCCTGCGCGAAGGCAGCTGGGGCAGCGCCGAGTTCACCGGCAATTCGCCCGCGATCAACGCCGTTCGCGCGACCCTCAAGCGCGTCGCCAGCACCGGCAGCCGCGTGCTGATCTCCGGTCCCGCGGGCGCGGGCAAGGAAGTCGCCGCGCGTCTGCTCCACGCCTGGAGCGCACGGGCGAACGGGGCCTTCGTGCTGGTCAATTCGGCGCGCATCACCCCCGAACGCTTCGAGCAGGAACTCTTCGGCGAGGAAGTGAACGGCAAGCAGGTGCGCCCGGGTCTGCTCGAACTGGCCGATGGCGGCACGCTTTATCTCGACGAGATCGCCGACATGCCGCTTTCCACCCAGGCCCGCATCCTGCGCGTGCTGACCGACCAGAGCTTCGTGCGCGTCGGGGGCACGCGGCAGATCGGGGTAGACGTCCGGGTCGTCTCCTCCACTACCCGCGATCTCACCGTCGAAATGGCCGAGAAGCGCTTCCGCGAGGACCTGTTCTACCGCCTCAACGTGGTGCCGGTGACGATCCCCTCGCTCGCCCAGCGCCGGGAGGACATTCCCGCGCTCGCCGAGCATTTCTTCACCCGCTATTCGAACGATCAGGGCCTAGCGCCGCCGGAAATCTCCTCCGAGGCGATGGCCGCGCTGCAGGCCTATGACTGGCCGGGCAACGTGCGCCAGCTGCGCAACGTCGTCGAGCGCACCATCATCATGACCCCGCGCGACAGGCTCGGCACGGTCGAGCCCGACATGCTGCCGCCCGAGATCATCGGCGGCCAGATCGGCCTTGCCAGCGACAGCCTCTCGGCGATCATGGGCGTGCCGCTGCGCGAGGCGCGGGTCAGTTTCGAGCGCGAATATCTCTCGATCCAGATCCGCCGCTTCTCCGGCAACATCTCCAAGACCGCGAGCTTCATCGGCATGGAACGCTCGGCGCTGCACCGCAAGCTGAAGCTGCTGGGCATGGCTGACCGCCGCGACGGGGAGGAATAGGCCGGACGCAGGCCGCGGCAATTTTGGGCAAAATCAATTCTTGTCCCCGGGCGGCGCAGTCGCCATTATGGCGCAAGAAGGGTTGCCGTTCCCCGAGCTTGCGGCAGCCTGACCAACGCGGACCGCAACATCGGCCGCCAAGAACAGGAGCCAAGACCATGTCCAGCGGGCGAACGCTCTCCCCACGTCCGATTTCCCGCCCGGCAGCGCCCGAACAGGCCGAAGGCAAGGGCGGCGGTTCCGCCGTCCGGCTGAGCGGCAATCTTCAGGACGCCTTCCTTAACCTGCTGCGCAAGAACAAGATCCCCGTCACCATGTTCCTGGTGAAGGGCGTCAAGCTGCAGGGCATCGTCACCTGGTTCGACAATTTCTCGATCCTGCTGCGCCGCGACGGCCAATCGCAGCTTGTCTACAAGCACGCGATCAGCACGATCATGCCCGGCCAGTCGCTCGATCCGGCGCAGTTCGGCAGCCAGACCGGGGGGCGCAAGCAGAAGCTGCTACAGGACGTGTTCCTCAGCCGCGTCGCCGAGGCCGAGGTTCAGGTCACGATGTTCCTGGTGAACGGTGTGATGCTCCAGGGGCGGATTGCCGCCTATGACCTGTTCTGTATGCTGCTCGAACGCGACGGCGCGGTGCAGCTTGCCTACAAACATGCCGTCTCGACCATTCAGCCCGCCAGCCCCGTCGACCTCAGCGTCGATGACGAGGATGGCGACGACGACGGGACGGACGACTGAGCTTCGACAGCGATCTTCAGGATGAGGTGACCCGCGGTGCGCGGGCCCTTGTGCTGTGCCCGGACATCCGCGCGCTGCGCTACGATCTCGACGCGGCCGAGCGCCTCGCCGAGGCCGAGGGTCTGGCGCTCGCGATCGGGGTGGTGATCGCGCATTCGGCGGTGCTGCCGGTGCGGCAGATGCAGCCCAACACCCTGTTCGGCTCGGGCCAGGTCGAGAACATCGCGATCTGGTGCGAACAGCACGAGGCCGAGCTGGTGATCGTCGACGGCGCGCTGACCCCGATCCAGCAGCGCAATCTGGAAGACCGGCTCAAGCGGAAGGTTATCGACCGGACCGGACTGATCCTCGAGATCTTCGGCGAACGCGCGGCGACCGCGGAAGGGCGGTTGCAGGTTGAACTCGCGCATCTCGATTACCAGCAGAGCCGTCTTGTGCGCAGCTGGACCCACCTCGAACGCCAGCGGGGCGGCTTCGGCTTCCTCGGCGGGCCGGGGGAAACCCAGATCGAGGCGGACCGGCGGATGATCCGCCAGCGCATGGGCCGCCTGCGCCGCGAGCTCGAACAGGTGAGGAAGACCCGCGCGCTTCACCGCGACCGGCGGGGCAGGGCACCCTGGCCGGTGGTGGCCCTCGTGGGCTATACCAACGCGGGCAAGTCGACGCTGTTCAACCGCCTGACCGGCGCCGAGGTGATGGCCGAGGACCTGCTCTTCGCCACGCTCGACCCGACGATGCGCGCGATCGGCCTCCCGGGCGTGGAGAAGGCGATCCTTTCCGACACGGTGGGTTTCATCTCCGATCTGCCCACGCAGCTCGTGGCGGCCTTCCGCGCCACCCTTGAGGAAGTCACGGCGGCCGATGTGATCTGCCACGTTCGCGACATGGCCAATCCCTCGCACGCCGCGCAGAAGAAGCAGGTGCTCGAGGTGCTTGCCGATCTCGGGGTGGTCGATCCGAAAACCGGCACGAGTTCCATCCCGATCCTCGAAGTGTGGAACAAGTGTGACCTGCTCGACGTTGAATCGCTTGTAGAATTGCGGGAGGCGGCAGAGGGGCAGGGGGCCGTGATCCTGTCCGCCGCGACCGGGCAGGGCGTGGAAGTGCTCGAGGCTGAACTCGCCCGGTTGCTGACGGGCGGCGCGCGCGAGGTCAGCTTCGTGCTGCCGGTGAGCGACGGCCGCCGGCTTGCGTGGCTCCACGCCCACGGCGAGGTGCTCGCCGACGAAGATGCTGGCGAAAGCGGGGACGGACCGATGCGGCGCGTGACGGTGCGGCTCAATCCCAAGGAACTGGGCCAGTTCGCCAGTCTTTCCTGAAGCCTAGTTCTGCTTCTTGACCTGCTGCCAGAGCTCTTCCTGAGCCTCCAGGGTCAGCGTGGTAAAGGTGTCCGGTCCGACCAGCTGCTCCATCGCCCGGAACCGCGCCTCGAACTTCGCATTGGCAGCCCGCAGCGCATCCTCGGCGGCGATGCCATGGGCGCGCACGAAATTGACCGCGGCGAACAGCAGGTCGCCGGCTTCCTCGAGCTTGGCCGCATGCGAGGTGGCGGCCTTGAGTTCCTCGATTTCCTCGGCAATCTTGGCTTCCGAGCCTGATGGATCGGGCCAGTCGAACCCGGTGCGCGCGGCGCGCTTCTGGAGCTTTTCGGCCCGCATCAGCGCGGGTAGCGCGAGGGCGACACCGTCAAGCGCGCTGGCCACGCCCTTCGATGCGCGCTCGCTGGCCTTGATGTCCTCCCAGCGCGCTTCGTCCATCGTGCCGCTTTCGGCCCCGAAGATGTGGGGATGGCGCGCTTCCATCTTGCCGCTGATCGTCGCTGCCACGTCGTCGAAGGCGAAGTGTCCGGCTTCCTCGGCCATCCGCGCGTGGAAGACCACCTGCAGCAGCAGATCGCCGAGTTCTTCCTTGAGATCTGCCATGTCGCCGCGGGCGATCGCGTCGGCGACCTCGTAGGCTTCCTCGATCGTGTAAGGGGCGATGCTCGCGAAATCCTGCGCGAGATCCCATTCGCAGCCGTGCTCGCGATCGCGCAGGCGGGCCATTATGCCGAGGAGGCGGGTGATGGGGGGCTGGTGCGGCGTCTCGCTCATCCGATCCTCGAGATGGATAATATATATTATGTAAAATCTAGATCAGGCCCGAGGCCGTGTCGCGGGCAATCATGAACCACTCCACCACCAGGAAGATGCCGGCGAAAATTGCCACCCACACCAGCGTCATCTTCACCATCGGACCCCAGCCCAGACGGTGCGATGCCAGCGCGGAACCGACGAGGATCAGCCAGCCGATGCTGGTGATCACCGGCAGCAGCAGATCCGGGCTCATGCGACGATCTCCAGCCCGTCATAGCCGACCGTCACGAATTCCGGCACTTCCGCGCACAGCGACCGGTAGTCCATGCTCTTGTCGAGATGGCTCAGGACAACGCGGCCCGCCTTGCATCTTTGCCCCAGTTCGATCGCCATGCCGAGATGCGCGTGGGTCGGATGCGGCTCGCGGCGCAGACAATCGCTCACGAGAATGTCGACGCCGTAGAACAGATCGATCATCTCGTCCGAAATCGCACTGAAATCCGTCGCATAGCCGATGGACTTCCCATCGGCTTCGAAGCGGTAGGCGGTCGTTTCGCCCGGTCCATGGGCCATCTGGCACCAGTCGACCCCGAAGCCGGCGATCATGCGCAGCCGGTCGAGCGTGTCGAGGGTGCAGATCGTCGGATAGCCGTCCTGACCGGCGAAGACATAGCCGAAGCGCTGGCGCAGGCGCCGCACGGTCTCGGTCGAGGCGAACCCCGGGATCGGCCCCGCGCGGCCGTAGCGCAGCACGCGCAGGTCATCGATGCCGTGGCAATGATCGGCATGATCGTGGGTCCAGAAGACCGCGTCGATTCCGTCGATCCGGTTGGCAAGCAGCTGCGCACGACAATCGGACGACGTGTCGACGAGCAGCCGACGACCTTCCGCGCTTTCGACCAGGATCGACACCCGGGTGCGGCGGTTCCGCGGCTCGGCCGGATCGCAGTCGCCCCAGTCGCCCGCGCCGTCCGGCCCGCCCAGCCGCGGCACCCCGGTCGAGGTGCCAGAGCCGAGCATCACCAGCTTCACAGGCGCGCCTTGCTGAACAGGTTGAAGAAATTGGCGGTGGTCACCTGCTTGAGATGTTCCACATCCGTTCCGCGCAACCCCGCCACGAAACCCGCCGTGTCGGCGACATAGGCCGGTTCGCACACCCTCCCCCGATGCGGGACCGGGGCGAGGAAGGGACTGTCGGTCTCGACCAGCAGCTTGTCTTCCGGAATGATCTTCGCAACGTCCTGCAAGTCCCTGGCGTTCTTGAAGGTTACGATGCCCGAGAGAGAGATGGTCAGCCCCAGCGCCAAGACCTTCTCAGCAAAGTCTGCCGAGGCGGTGAAGCAGTGGATCAGCGCGGGAAAGGCCCCCTTCCCCATCTCCTCGGCGAGGATCGCGTGGGTGTCTTCCTCGGCATCGCGGGTGTGGATGATCAGCGGCAGCTGTGTTTCGCGCGCGACATCGATATGCATGCGGAACAGGGACTTCTGCGCCTCTCTGTCCGACTTTTCGTAATAGTAGTCGAGCCCCGTCTCGCCGATCGCGATCACCTTGGGATGGCGCGTCGCCTCCAGCAGCGCGGCCCGGCCGAGGTCCTGATGCGCATCGGCCTCGTGCGGGTGGATGCCGACGCTGGCGAAGACGTCGGGCTCGCGCGCCGCGGTGCCGACGACCTGGTTCCACTCGCTCTGGCGGGTCGAGATGTTGAGGAAGGCCCCCACCCCCGCCGCCCGCGCACGGGCCAGCACGCCCTCGCGGTCCTCGACGAGGCCCTTGTATTCGAGGTGACAGTGGGAATCGACCAGCATCACGCGGCCTCTTCGGCGGGGAGTTCGAGACGCGGGAACAGCGGGGTCGGCGGGGCGACGGTGAAGCCGTTGGCGACGAGACGCTGGAACCATTCTGTGTCCGCCAACGCGGCATAGGTGCGCTCATCTTCGGGAATGCCGAGCTGGTCCAGCAGGGCCGCGGCCTTGCCGGGGACGACGGGCTGGATCGCGATCGCGAGATCCCTCAGCGCCATGAACAGCGTCTGGAGCACGGCCTTCATCCGCGCAGGATCGGTTTTCTTCAGCGCCCAGGGAGCCTGTTCGTCGACATACTGGTTGCAGGCATAGACCGCGCGCATCCACGCCTCGATCCCGGTCGAGAAGGCGAGGTCATTGAATTCACGCGGGAGTTCGCTCGCGCACGCGGTCCTGACCATCGCCAGCAGGGCCGCGTCCGCCTCGGCCTGATCGAACGCCTCCAGCGCCCCGTCCATGTTTTTCGCGATCATCGACAGGGTGCGCTGCGCGAGGTTGCCGAAGCTGTTGGCCAGCTCGGCATTGGCGCGCAAAACAATCGCTTCCGGCGAGTAGCTGCCATCCTGCCCGAAGGCGACCTCGCGCATCAGGAAGTAGCGCAAGGCGTCGACCCCGAACTGCTCGGCCAGCGCCAGCGGATCGGTGACATTGCCGAGCGACTTCGATTCCTTCTGCCCGCGATTGAGCAGGAAGCCGTGGCCGAACACCTTCTGCGGCACCGGCAGATTGGCGCTCATCAGGAAGGCCGGCCAGTAGATCGTGTGGAAGCGCACGATGTCCTTGCCGATGAGGTGCAGGCTGGCGGGCCAGAAATCGCCCATGTCGTCGGGATAACCGAGCCCCGTCAGATAGTTGGTGAGCGCATCGACCCACACATACATGACATGGCCCTCGGACCCGGGCACCTTCACCCCCCAGTCGAAGGAGGTGCGGCTGACCGAAAGATCGCGCAGGCCCTGTTCGACAAAGGCGATCATTTCGTTGCGCCGGCTTGCCGGTTCGAGGAAGCCCGGGGTCTTCAGCAATTCAATCAGTTGGCTCTCGTACTTCGAAAGCCGGAAGAACCAGCTTTCCTCGACGGTCCATTCGACCGGGGTGCCCTGCGGCGAGAGCTTGGTGCCCCCCTCCCCTTCGACCAACTCGCTCTCGTCGTAATAGGCCTCGTCGCGGACCGAGTACCAGCCCTCGTAGCGATCGAGGTAGAGGTCGCCGGACGCCTCCATCGCCTGCCAGATTGCCTGGCTGGCGCGGTGGTGATCGGGCTCGGACGTGCGGATGAAACGGTCATAGGACACGTTCAGAGCGTCGCACATCTCACGGAAATAGCCCGACATTTCGTCGGCGAGATCGGCCGGCGTGCGGCCCTGCTCCTCGGCCTTGCGCGCCATCTTCAGCCCGTGCTCGTCGGTGCCGGTCTGGAAGCGCACCCGGCGGCCGGAGAGGCGCTGGAAGCGCGCGATCACGTCGGCGGCGATCGCCTCGTAGGCATGGCCGATATGAGGCTTGCCGTTGGGGTAGCTGATCGCGGTGGTGATGTAGAAGGGGGTCGTGTCAGCCATGGGCCGGTTCGCTAGCGGGGGCGGCGGCGACAAGCAAGCTGCCGATCTCGAAGGGAAGCATGGCGGGATCGAAATTGGCCGTTGGCGCCTCGACCGCAAGCGCGACCAGCGCGGCGTGGGTCTCCACCAGCCGGGCGCGGCGGTCGTGATCCTCGGCGGCGCGGGCGGCGCGCGCGGCGAGCGACTGGGCGAGGTCGAGCACCGCCTGCACCCTTTCGCGCGAGGCGCGTGGGCCGATCAAGCGGGCGAGTTCCCCGCGCCCGGTCATGCCGCTGTCGCCGCCTGCCAGCAGGCCCGATATCACGCGGGCGACAGGCGCGAGATCCTCCTCGGCAAAGCGCAGCGCCGCGCCGAAGGAGCCCTCGGCCGCGGCGATCGCCTGCGGGTCGGGGGTCAGCCCCGCCTCCGCCAGCATCGCTGCGAGCTGGCTGTCGCTCAGCACCGGGAAGCGCAGCGTGCGGCAGCGCGAGCGGATCGTCGGCAGCAGCCGCGCGGGGCGGTGGGTGACGAGCAGGAAGAAGGTGCCTGCCGGCGGCTCCTCGAGGCTCTTGAGCAGCGCGTTGGCCGCGGACTTTTCCATGTCGTCGGCCGGATCGATGATGATCGCACGGCGGGTGCCGAGGGTCGGGCGGGTGACGAGGCGGCGCTGCATCGCGCGGATCTGCTTGATGCGGATCGAGCGGGCAAGCTCGAAGGGCTTGCCCTCCGCGGCGGCGCGCTCGGCCTTGTCGTCCTTGGGGCCGTAGGTGAGCGTGATGATGTCGGGATGGTCGCCCGCAGGCTGCGGCACCCCGGGCTCGGCGACCAGCTCGCGCGCGGCGGCCATTGCGAAGTCGCGCTTGCCGAGGCCGGCCTTGCCCGCCAGCAGCCAGCCATGATGCATTCGCTCACCGCCCAGCGCGTTGCGCCAGGCGCGCCAGGCCTCGGCGTGGTTGGGCCAGTTCGTCACGGCAGAAGGTCCGCGAGCGCGGCGAGGATGCGCGCGTGGACCGCCTCGGGTGAGCCGATCGCGTCGAGGCGCGCGAAACCTTTCGGGTCGGCCTCGGCGAGGGTGCGGAAGGCGGCGGCGACGGCGCGGTGATAGGCGGCAGGCCGGCCCTCGATCGCGTCGGCCTCGACCCCGCGCGCGGCGAGGCGGGCGCCGAGGGCGGCCTCGTCACCCTCCAGCAGGATCACCCGGTCGGGGCGCAGACCCCCGCTGCCGAAGGCGTGGAGCGCGGTGATCGCCTCGTCGCCGAGGCCCCCTGCCCCGCCCTGGTAGGCGCGGCTCGAATCCACGAAGCGATCGCAGATCACCCACGCCCCGCGTTGGAGCGCGGGGCGGATCAGGTGCGCGACATGATCGGCGCGGGCGGCGGCGAAGAGCAGGGCCTCGGCCTCGGCCGGCCAGCCCTCGCCCGGAGGCGCGAGCAGGAGCTGGCGGATCGCCTCGGCGCCCGGGGTGCCCCCGGGCTCGCGGGTGACGACCACCGGAATGCCGCGCGCCTCGAGCGCGGCAGCGAGCAGCCGGGCCTGGGTCGACTTGCCCGCCCCCTCCCCGCCCTCGAAGGCGATGAACCTGCCCGGCGCGGCGCTCACGAGAAGATCCCAGCGACCGCGTTGACGATCCGGTCGAGCGGGCCGGCCTTGCCGACCGGGGCCGCGGCATAGAGCGGGATGCGCGCCGGAGCGACGCCGCGGGCGGTCACCTCGAGCACCGCCACCTCCTGCCCTGCGGCGATCGGCGCGCGCAGCGGGCCGTCGTAGCGGATCGTGGCGGCAAGCCGCGCGTCGCTGCCCTTGGGGAGATTGATCGTGACTGGCCCGGCCGCCCTCAGCGCGATGCTGCGCGCATCGCCGTCCTGCACGCGGGCCTCGCCCACCACCGCCCCCGGCGCGAAGAGTTGCCGGCGGTCGAAGGCGGTGAACCCCCATTCGACATAGGCCTTTGCGAGGCGCGCCCGTAGCCGCCCGTTCTCGACCCCGGCGAGCACCAGCACCAGCCGCTGCCCGTCGCGCCGGGCAGTGCCGAGATAGGAGAAGCCCGCCTCGTTGGTGAAGCCGGTCTTGATTCCGTCCGCTCCCGGAACCCGGCCGATCATCGGGTCGTGATTGACCTGCGCGATGCCCTTGTAGTCGAACCCGCTGCGGCCGATGTAGTAGCCGAACTTGTCCGGATGCCGCGTGATCAACGCGCGGGCCAGCGCCACGAGATCGCTCGCGGTGGTGAAAGTCCTGCCCTCGTCGGGCCAGCCGTTGGGGCTGGCGAAATGACTTCCCGTCATCCCGAGTCCGAGCGCCGTGCGGTTCATCGCCGCGGTCCAGGCCGCAACCGAACCCGCCTGCCCCTCGGCCAGCACCGCCGCCCCGTCATTGGCCGAGACATTGGCGATGCCGAGCAGCAGGTCGTCGACCCTGACCTGCTCGCCTGCATCGAGGAACATGGTCGAACCCTTGCGCCGCCACTCGCGCGCGATGGCGGGGCTCATGACGAAGACCTGCGCCGGATCGAGCCGCCCCGCCGCGATCAGTTCGAAGGCGAGGTAGAGCGTCATCACCTTCGTCACCGAGGCCGGCATGAAGCGCCGGTCGGGGGCGCGGGCGTGGAGGATCTGTCCGCTCCCTAGATCCACCAGCAGCGCGACGGGCGCCTCGGCGGCGGTGGGCACCGCGGGCGGGACCGCGCCCGGATCGGGCACCAGCGCGCGCGCCGGCAGTGCGGCAGCGGCAAGGACGAGGGCAAGCAGACGAAGCGCCGGGCGCACACGGAAGGGGGGCATCACGCGGGCTGCTATACCCGCGCCCTTCCCGCTTGGCGAGGCGGCGGGACGGATCAGTTCACGATTTCGTCGGCGAGCAGACCCACGCTCAGCGCATAATAGCTCGAACAGTTGTATTCGAGGATCGCGCGGTAATTGCCGGTGAGCAGCCAGGCCGGGGTGCCGGGGCCATCGGGCTGGAAGAACGACACCATGACGTCATCGGCCAGCCCCCCTTGCGCGACCACGCCCGCGGCGCGCCATTCGCCCACGGTCATCCAGCGGCTGAGCCGTTCGTGCACGCGCGGACACACCGGCGAGACCAGCCGGGTGCGGTAGCGCGAGACGTCGAAGCCTGCGGGAACGCTCGCCCGCACGCCCCAGGGCTGGCCCGTCCGCCACCCGGCATCGCGGAAGTAGTTGGCGATCGAGGCGAAGGTGTCGGCGCGGTTGGTGAAGATGTCCGCTCGCCCGTCCCCGTCGCCGTCGGTGGCGAGGCGCAGGTAGACGCTGGGCAGGAACTGCGGATTGCCGAAAGCCCCGGCATAGGATCCGACCAGCTGCGAGCGGTCGTAGCCCTTCTCGGCGATCTTCATCAGCGCGACGAACTCGCCGGCGAAGAGCTCGCGGCGGCGCCCTTCCCACGCCAGCGTCGCGAGGCTGCGGGCGAGATCGAAGTCGCCCTTCACCCGGCCGTAGCTGGTCTCGTGGCCGAAGATCGCGACGATGATCGGCCCCGGCACGCCGTAACGCGCCTCTATCGCCGCGAGCGTCCCCTGATGCTGGCGCCAGACCGCAAGCCCCCCGCCGATCCGCGCGGCATCGACATGGGTGGCGATGTAGTTCGACATCGGCGGATAGCCGCGCGTCGTCGCGCTGCCGGGCTGATTGTTGTCGAGCGCGATCACCCGCGGATTGGGTGTGAGCCCGGCGGTCATGCGCTCGATGGTGGCCTCCGACACGCCCTCCCCCCGGGCGCGGGCCTTGAGCAGTTCGAGATATGCGTCGAAGGGCACCCCGTCGCGGCTGACCTGCGCCGCAGCCGGCGCCGAGACCGGCGGCGCGCCGAGCGTGGCAGACAGGGCAAGGGCAAGCGCGGCAAGGGGAAGCAGACGGGGAATCATGATGTTCGGCAAGGTGTCACACCTTGGCTGAATTCCCAACAACCGAACTGGGGATGACTTGCGGTCCGAGTGTGGCTAGGGGCGATTCACCGGACAGGTGGCCGAGTGGTTTAAGGCAGCGGTCTTGGAGCCGGAGGCGCGCCAGCGCCGGAGACGTCACCGCAGGTGACAATACCGCCGTTCGGCGCTAGCCGACTGCGGCATAGGACAGGTGGCCGAGTGGTTTAAGGCAGCGGTCTTGAAAACCGCCGTAGGTGCAAGCCTACCGTGGGTTCGAATCCCACCCTGTCCGCCAGTTCCTACAGCGCCCCCACCGGCATCGCCGCCGCGCTCACCGCAGCCTGTATCGCGCTGCGCTCGGCGGGCGACAGGTCCGGGTGCCACAGGTCGAAGATCAGGATCACCCGCAAGGCATCGGTCTCGTTCATGGCTTCGTGCTCGATGGTGTCGTCGAACACCCATGCCTGCCCTTCCGTGAAATCGCGGGTTTCGGCGCCGACCCTGAACCAGCAGCGGTTCGGCACGATCAGGGGCAGGTGGCACAGGAGCCGGAAATTGGCGACGCCGACATGGGGCGGAATGTGGGTGCGCGGGGCGAGCAGCGAGAACATCGCGTTCGCCGCGCAGCCCGCGATCTGTGGCTGATCCATCCGCGCGAGGAAGTCCATCGTCGCGGGGCAATGCGCGGAGTTGGCGGTAACCGCTGTGCCCCGCTCGATCAGGTGGATCGCGGTCCAATCGCGGTTGTGGTTGAGATCGCGCCACTGGGCGAGCGGCTCGCTGTCGGCATAATTGACGTAGGGCACGAGCGCCGCATCGGGCGCGTTCGCGACGGCGTCCATCTCGGCGCGGATGACGGGGGTCAGCGCCTCGAGTTCCTCCAGCCAGGGGAAGGCAGCGCGATGATGGAACTCGGCCTCGCGAAGGCCCGGCCAGGCAAAGTGGGTCGGCTCGGAGTGGTAGGGCCGCGTGGTGCGCGCGATGTTGCTGGCGAAGCGTTCCGCACGGGCGCGCTCGGCGGGCGTCAGGTCGGCGCCGCTCGCCTCGACCGCCCCGGCGAGGCGCGCCGTCATGTCGCGCTGGTGCGCGGCCCACAACGCTTCGGCCCGCGCGAGGGTGCGCTGGAACATCGGCGGCAGCGGATCGGGGCGCGGCTGCGCGAGGGCGCGGCCATAGGCCTCGCCTGCCTCGGGATGGCCCGCGGCGTCGAGCAGGTGCGCGCGCATCAGCAGGTTCACGAAATCGAGCGGCGCAAGCGCAAGTGCCCGGTCGATCGCCTCGATCGCGAGGCCGGTTGCGCCGGCCATCTTCCTGACGGTCGCAAGCCTCTGCCAGAAATCGGGGGTCGGCGGATCGCGCCGCGCCGCTTCCTCGAGGATATGCCGCGCCTCGGCGAGGTTGCCGCCCGCAAGCGCGCGGTCGGCGGCAGCGATGCGGTCGGAAAGATCGGGCGCGATGACGGTCACGCACCGAATACTTATCTATGTTAGGAAATCCTGCAAGGCGGCGTGCCTGTACGGCTCAGGCGATGGCACTCACCAGCCATGCCTTGCAGGCCAGCATGACCCCCTCGCCCGCGCGATGATGGCGGGCGAACATGGCTTCCAGATCGGCCCGTGCCGCCGCCAGCACGCTCTCGCCCTGCTCGGCGAGGATGCGTCCTGCGGCCATCGAGGCGAGGACGAAGTCGGTCGCCTCGGACGCGCTCGCACCGGGGCCGCCGACCGGCTGCTGGCCCTCGTAGGCCTCCACGGTCATCCCGCCGAAACCGGCGCCGGACAGCACCTCGGCGAGGTAATCCAGATCTTCGAAAGCGAAGGGACCGGGTGCGCGGGGGATGGCGGGCGGCACCTCGACATGGGCGCGCACCACGCCCATGACCTCCATCATCCACGCATTGTCACGCGGGTGCGCCCAGACGGCGAGGTCGATCCGCGCGCTGGGCTTCAGCATGGCCCTGATATTGGCGAAGGCCGCCGCAGGCTCGGCGAAGAACATCGATCCGAAGCGCGAGAACAGCCGGTCGAAGGGCGGCTCCTCCAGCGTGGCGGTGGCGGCATCGGCGCAGACGAAGCGTGCCGTGCTGTGCGCATCGGCGGCGCGGCGGGTTGCGGCCTCGACCAGCATCGGCGCGATATCGAGGCCGAGCACGGCGCCGCCCGGGCCGACAGCCTCGGCAATCGCGAGCGTCGTCGCCCCGCCCCCGCAGCCGAGATCGAGCACCCTTTCGCCGGGCCGGTAGTCCGCGCGCGCCAGCAGCGCGGCCCCGATGGGGGCTATCATGCCCTCGAAACGGTCGAGGCTGGCGAGCCAGCGCTCGCCCATCTCGCCCGCCCAGTCCTCGCCCTTCAGGGCATCGGGTGCGCTTTCGGCCATGCGGGTCCTTTCGTCAGAAGTGCAGCGCCCTCCCGTAGGCGTCGAGCACGCTTTCGTGCATCATTTCCGACAGGGTCGGGTGCGGGAAGACGGTCTGCATCAGTTCGGCCTCGGTGGTCTCCAGCGTCTTGCCGACGGTGTAGCCCTGGATCAGCTCGGTCACTTCCGCGCCGACCATGTGCGCGCCGAGCAGCTCGCCGGTCTTCGCGTCGAACACGGTCTTGATGAAGCCCTCCGCCTCGCCGAGCGCGATGGCCTTGCCATTGCCGATGAAGGGGAAGTTGCCGACGCGGACCTCGTAGCCCGCCTCCTTCGCCCTCGCTTCGGTCAGGCCGACAGAGGCGACCTGCGGGTGGCAATAGGTGCAGCCCGGGATGTTGCTGCGGTTGAGCGGATGCGGGTGGACCTCGGTGTTGCCCAGTTCCTTCGCAATGGCCTCGGCGGCGGTGACGCCCTCGTGGCTCGCCTTGTGCGCCAGCCACGGTCCGGGGGTGCAATCGCCGATCGCCCACAGGCCCTTGGTCCTGGTGCGGCCATAGGGGTCGATCTGGATGAAGCCGCGGTCCATCTCGGCAAGGCCTTCGAGGCCGATGTTCTCGGTATTGGGCACGATGCCGATGGCGACGATCACGTGGGTGAAGTCGCTGGCGGTGCTGGACCCTGCCTTGTCCTTGATGGTGGCGGTGATGCCCTTGTCCGAGACCTTGATCGCTTCGACCCCGGCGCCGGTCATGATCGTGATGCCCTGCTTCTTCAGCGACTTCTCGAGGAAGGTCGAGACGTCGGCATCCTCCACCGGCACGATCCGGTCGAGCATTTCCACGACGGTCACCTCGCTGCCGAGATCGTTGTAGAAGCTTGCGAATTCGATCCCGATGGCGCCCGATCCGATCACCAGCAGCTTGCCCGGCAGTTCGCCCGGAGTCATGGCGTGGCGATAGGTCCACACGCGCTTGCCGTCGGCCGGCGCGAAGGGCAGGTCGCGGGCGCGCGCGCCGGTGGCGACAATGATGTGCTTGGCGGTGAGGGCTTCCTCACCCTTGTCCGACTTCACCGTCAGGCTTGTCGGGCCGGTCAGCCGACCCTCGCCCATATGCACGGTGATCTTGTTCTTCTTCATCAGGTGCGTGACGCCCTGGTTGAGCTGCTTGGCCACCCCGCGGCTGCGCTTGACGATGGCGGCGAGGTCCGCCTCGATCTGCCCGGCAACCTTGAGGCCGTAGTCGCCCGCGTGCTGCATGTAGTGGAAGATCTCGGCCGAGCGCAGCATCGCCTTGGTCGGGATGCAGCCCCAGTTGAGGCAGATGCCGCCGAGGTTCTCGCGCTCGACGATCGCGGTCTTGAGCCCGAGCTGCGCGCAGCGGATCGCCGCGACATAGCCGCCGGGGCCCGAGCCGAGCACGATCACGTCGTATTGATTGTCAGCCATTGTCGTTGTCCTTGGGGAGGAAATTGTGTCGCGACGGGGGCACCGGTCCTCAGACCACCAGCCCCATCGGGTTCTCGACGAGGTTCTTGAGCGCCTCCATCAGCTGCGCCCCGTCGGCGCCGTCGATGGCGCGGTGGTCGAAGCTGCCGGTGGCGCTCATCACGGTTGCCGCGACGATCTGGCCGTCCTCGACCCACGGGCGCTGCTCGCCCGCGCCGACCGCGAGGATCATCGCCTGAGGGGGGTTGATCACCGCATCGAACTGCTTGGTGCCGAACATGCCGAGGTTCGAGAGCGAGGCGGTGCCGCCCTGAAATTCGTGCGGTTGCAGCTTGCCGTCCTTGGCCTTGTTCGCGAGCGTCTTCATCTCGGTGCTGATCTCGGCAAGGCCCTTGCGGCCCGCGTCGCGGATGATCGGGGTGATGAGGCCCGAGGGCGCGGCGACCGCGACCGAGATATCCTGCCGGGTGAATTGCAGCAGCGTGTCGCCCTGGAAGCTGACGTTGCACTTGGGCACGCGCTGCAATGCGCGGGCGAGCGCCTTGATCAGGAGATCGTTGACCGACAGCTTCACCCCGTCGGCCTCGAGGCTCTTGTTGAGTTCCCCGCGCAGCTTGAGCAGCGCATCCAGGCGGATATCGACCGTGAGGTAGATGTGCGGGATGGTCTGCTTGGCCTCGGTCAACCGCCGGGCGATGACCTTGCGCACGTTGTTAAGCTTCTGCACCTCGTAGGGCGCATCGAGATCGCCGCCGAGGCTTGGGATGGCTGCGGGTGCCGGGGCTGCGGCAGGGGCAGCGGCGGATGCCGCAGGAGCCGGAGCCGCCGCAGCAGCAGCCGGGGCGGCGCCGGGGGTGAAGTTCTCAACGTCGTCCTTGACGATCCGGCCATTCGGGCCGGTGCCCTTCACCTGCGCAAGATCGATCCCCTTGTCGGCGGCGATCCGCTTGGCGAGCGGGGAGGCGACGATCCGCTCGCCCGAAGCGGCAGGCGCAGGCGCGGCAGCGGGGGCAGCGGCGGGGGCCGCAGCCGGCGCGAGCGCGGGCGAGCCGCCGCCCTTGGCAATCGCGGCCTCGACATCCTCCTTGGTGATCTTGCCCTTGGGGCCGGTGCCCGTGACGCCGGAGAGGTCGATTCCGGCCTGCTCGGCCATCTTCCTCGCGGTCGGCGTGGCGGCGGGGCCATCGGCAGCGGGAGCTTCGGCAGGCGCCTCGGCAGCGGCGGGCGCGGCGGCAGGGGCAGGTGCCGGCGCGGCTTCCTCGCCCTCCACCGCCAGCCGCGCGATCACCGCGCCGACCTTCACGCCCTCGGTGCCCTCTTCGATCAGGATCTCGGCGATCACGCCCTCGTCGACCGCCTCGAACTCCATCGTCGCCTTGTCGGTCTCGATCTCGGCCATCACGTCGCCGGAGGACACCGTGTCCCCCACCTTGACCAGCCATCTGGCGAGCGTGCCCTCTTCCATGGTGGGCGACAAAGCCGGCATCTTGATGTCGAGGGCCATGATCCGATGTAACTCCCGTAATCGATCCTTGGGGCTGTCTCTGGCCAATTCCCTAGCGTCGGGCAAGCCCCGAGCGGCGGGGGACTTGCCATTCCATACGAATGCATTGATACCCGCGCGGTAACGGGGCCTGACGAGATGCGCACATTCCTGGTCATCATCGACGAGAGCGAGGAGGCGACCGCCGCGCTGCGCTATGCCGCGCGCCGGGCGGTGGCGGTGGGCGGCGCGGTGCATCTGCTGGCGCTGGTGCCGCAGCAGAACTTCAGCGCCTTCGGCGCGGTGCAGGCGACCATCGAGGCCGAGGCGCGCGACCGGGCGGAGATGCTCGCCCACGGCGTGGCGGGCAATCTCCTCGCCGAAAGCGGGATCATGCCTACGATCTCGGTCAAGATCGGCCAGGGGCAGAAGATCGTCAGCGAATTCCTCGCCGAGCACGCCGAGGTCGCCGCGCTGGTGCTGGGCGCGGCCAAGGGCGCCGCGCCCGGCCCTCTGGTGACGCATTTCTCGGCTGCCGCCGGATCGCTCCCCTGCCCTCTCTACGTCATCCCGGCCGATTACGACGAGACCCAGAGCGACCACGGCGCCTGAGGCAGCGACCTATTTCTTGCGCCCCTGATGCCGGATGTTGCCGGGCCGGCCGCGCTTTCCGACCATGAACTTTCCGGCTTTCTTCGGTGGCGCTCCGCCCGGGGCACGGCGACGCTCGGGCGGGCGGTTGCCGCGCGGCTCGATCGCGTTCGCGTCGGCATCGGGAAGCACGAACTTGAGCGCGCCGGTGAGCGGATTGGCCTCGGCGAGCTTGAGCTTCAGCCGGTCGCCGCTGGCATAGGTCGTCCCGCTGTCGCTGCCGACCAGCGCCTGCGCCGCCTCGTCATGGCGGAAATATTCGCCCCCGAGGGTGGAGATCGGCACCAGCCCGTCGCCGCCGAGGCCGACGATGGTGGCGAAGAAGCCGAAGGCCTGCACCCCGGTGATGCGGGTGTCGAACACCTCGCCCACGCGGCCCGAAAGCCAGGCGGCGACATAGCGGTCGATGGTGTCGCGCTCGGCCTCCATCGCGCGGCGCTCGGTCTGGCTGATCGCGTCGGAAACCTGTTCGAGACTGGCCCGGTCACGGTCGGACAGGCCGCTGGTGGCCGGGATCGACCCCGGCGGGGCGGGCTGTTCCAGCTTGTAGGCATCGACCAGCGCGCGGTGGACGAGGAGGTCCGAATAGCGACGGATCGGCGAGGTGAAGTGGGCATAGGAGCCGAGGCTCAGCCCGAAGTGTCCCGCGTTCGCCGGCCCGTAATAGGCCTGCGTCTGGCTGCGCAGCACCGCCTCCATCACCAGTGCCTTCTCGGCCTCGTCGGAAATGTCCTTGAGCATCCGGTTGAACAGGCCCGGCGTCACCACCTGCCCCAAGGCCAGCTTCTTGCCCATCGTGGCGAGATAATCGCGCAGGGCGATCAGCTTCTCGCGGCTCGGCGGTTCGTGGATGCGGTAGACGACGGGCGCGGTCTTGGCCTCGAGCGCCTTGGCGGCGGCGACGTTGGCGGCGATCATGAAATCCTCGACCACGCGGTGCGCATCGAGCCGCTCGCGGATGGCGATGGAGGCGATGCGCCCCTGCTCGTCGAGCACCACGCGGCGTTCGGGCAGCTCGAGTTCCAGCGGATCGCGCGCCTCGCGCGCCGCCGACAGCGCGCGCCATGCGGCCCAAAGGTTGGCGAGGATTTCGGCCACGTCCCCGTTCGGGTCGAGCCCTTCGGCAGGCTCAGGATGAACTGCCGACATTCTGTCGTCGGTCGAGACACCTTCCTCAGCGCCTCTCGACTTCGCTCGAGGCGAACGGATTTCTCCATCAATGATCGCCTGCGCGTCCTCGTAAGCGATATTGTGAGCGATCCGCACCAGCGCCCGGGTGAAGCGGAAGTTCGATACCTTGCCATCGGCATTGATGTGCAGGTGGCAGGCCATCGCCGCGCGGTCCTCGCCCTCCTTGAGCGAGCAGACATCGGCCGAGAGCACCTCGGGCAGCATTGGCACCACGCGGTCGGGGAAATAGACCGAATTGCCGCGTTTGCGCGCCTCACGGTCCAGCGCCGAGCCGGGCCGGACGTAGAAGCTCACATCGGCGATGGCGACCACGGCGTTGAACCCGCCCTGACCGTCGGGCTCGGCCCAGATCGCATCGTCATGATCGCGCGCGTCGGCGGGGTCGATGGCAACGATGGGCAGGTGGCGCAGGTCCTCGCGCGCCTTCTCGGACAGCTTGAGCTTCGCCGCGCGCGGGGCCTCTTCCAGCACCTCCTCAGGGAAGATGTGCGGAATGCCGTGCTTGGCGATGGCGATGAGGCTGAAGCTGCGCGGCGCGAGCGGATCGCCCACCACCTCGATCACCTTCACGCCCCCGCGTTCGGAGCGCCCCACCCGCTCGGCGATCACCAGCTGCCCGTCCTCGGCATTGCCCAGATCGGCGATGGGGGCGGACTGGCGCACCCGCTTGTCGACGGGTGCAAGCCAGGCCTTGCCGGTCCTGTCGATCTCGACCACGCCCATCAGCCCCTCGGTCCGCGCGGGGAGCTTCTTCATGACGTGCGCGACCCAGCCCCGCTCGGTCTCCTCGGTGCGCGCCAGCACCCGGTCGCCGCGCTTCAGGGCGGGCGGGCGCTTCGCCCCGCGCATCTTGGGCTCGCGGATGGTGAGGCGCGGCGGCTTGCCGGGGGCCTCGGGGTCCCAGTTGTCGGGCTCGGCGATCAGATCGCCCTCGTCCACGCCTACGATCCTGAGCGTCGTCACCTTCGGCACCCCGCCCATGCGGTGATAGGCGCTCTTCTTCCCGTCGATCAGGCCTTCCTCGGCCATGTCCTTGAGCAGGGCCTTGAGCGCGATCTTCTCCTGCCCCTTGAGGCCGAAAGCCTTGGCGATCTCCCGCTTGCCGGCGGGAATGTCGGAGGACTGGATGAAGTCGAGCACTTGGCTGCGGCTCGGCATCCCCTGGGGGAGCTTGGGAGGTTTGGGCATGGGATAGCCCTATTCTCCCAACCCGTTCGTGTCGAGCGCAGTCGAGACACCTTGCGCCGAACGGCCTCTCGAGTTCTGCCTGCGGCAGTGCTTCGCAACCGCTCGAGGCGAACGGGGTTTATTCCTTCGCCACCGGCTCGAACGCCCCGCCGGGGACCGCGCTGGAGACGGGCGAGCAATAGCCGCCCGCACAGGCCGCCACGCCGAACAACCAGTCGTCGCCGCGCAGCTTCTTCACATGCTTGAACTCGCGCTCCTTGTTGGCGGCGGCATCATTGGCCGCCTGGGGCCCGTCGATGGTGACCAGCGCGGCATCCTTGCCCCATTCGGGCGCGTCGGTTGCGCGGGTGGCGACAGCGTAAACTTGCGCGCCGGGCACGGCCTTCCACGTCAGCTCCGTGTCGGTCCGCACCGCCGCATCCACCGTCACTTTCGGCGGCATCGGCGCACGGGCCAGGGCATCGAGCGCGCGGACGTTCAGCTTTGTCACCCCGGCGAGATAGGCGAAGTCCATCTCGTCGATGGTGTCGCCGTAGACCACGCCGTTCTCGGTCCGCAGGTCCTGGTGCTGGTGGTCGTAGTCCTCGACGCCCACGGAGAAGCGGATCGCCGGGTAGCCCTTCTGCAGGAACGGCACCTGGTCCCCTCCCCGCCCCATGCGGTCGGTGCGCCAGATCTGGCGGACCTGCATTTCCTCCGGGTGCTTGGCCGAAAGGTCGGCCACCCAGCGCGACAGGTTGCGCGAGGGCGTGTCGTTCTCGCCCCCGAAGCGCGTGGCGGCGGCGCGCAGCCGCTCGGTGAGGTCGGCGCGCGGGCCTTCGGAGAAGACGCGCACCACCTTGGGCTCGCAATAGCCGTCCGACCCGCAGGAATTGCCGACGATGTCGTTGTTGAGCACCGCCTTGACGGTGAAGCCCTGTGCAGCCGCCCAGTCGGCAAGGATGCGGCCGCCGTGGAGGCCCTGCTCCTCGCCCGAGAGCAGGGCGTAGATGATCGTGCTGGGGTACTTCGTGCCCGAGAGCACCCGCGCCGCCTCGATCACCAGCGCGGTGCCGCTGCCGTCGTCATTGGCGCCGGGGGCGTCGGAGGTCGCGTCCATCACGTCGCTCACCCGGCTGTCGATGTGGCCCTGCACGATCACGACCTCGTTCGGCCGCTCGGTGCCGCGCTGGATCGCCACCGCATTGCGCACCAGCGTCGGGGTCGGGATGCGCGGGCCGGTGACGGTCTCGCCGACGGGCAGCACTTCGAGGCACCCGCCGCACTTCGCGCCGATGCGCTTGAACTCGGCCAGCCCCCAGTCGACCGCCGCGCCGATGCCGCGGTCGGGGTCGGTCTGCGAGGACAGGGTGTGCCGCGTGCCGAAGCTGACGAGCTTGGCGACGTCCTGTTCCAGCCTTTCGGCGGAGACGTTCTCGGCGGGGTGGGTCTGAGCGGAGAGGGGCGAGGCCGCGAGCACGGCGAGCAGCAGGGCACGTTTGATCATGCCGCCTGTCTGCCCGCCCGCTGGCGCGGGCGCAAGCCTAGTAAGCCCGCGCCACCAGAATGCGTTCCACCGCCGGTGCGCCGGTGAAGATGCAGGCGCCGCCCGCAGGCTCCGCGCCGCGCGGCACGTTGCGGATGGTGAGCTTCACGGCCTTGAGCTTCTCGACCACGGCTTCGAGCGCCGCGCCGGTCGGCTTGGCCCATTCGACCTCGACCCAGCCGGGATACTTGCCGCCCTTCTCGAAGTGGTCGACGACCTGCTGCCACTCGGTCACACCGCGCGTGATGTTGGCATCGCGCCGCGCGCGGGCTTCTTCATAGAGGCCCTGCTGGATCGCTTCGAGCAGCGTGCCCGCCTCGGCCACGAAGTCTGCGTGCGCGGGATAGGTGAAGGCGGGCTTGCCGTTCGCCTCGTTCCACAGCCGGTCGCGCCGCAGCACGGCGATCTTGCCCTCGGCCATGTCGCGCGGGCCGACCTCGATGATGACGGGGGCACCCTTCCTCACCCAGTCCCAACGCTTGGCCGCGGCCTTGCCCGGCTTGGTGTCGAGCAGCACGCGCACCCGCTCGCCCAGCGCGGTCTGCGCGGCGAGCGCGGCGCGGACCGTCTCGCAATAGGCGATCAGTTCCGCATCCTCCGGCGCCTCGCGCAGCATCGGGATGATGACGATCTGCTGCGGCGCGATCGCGGGCGGCACGCGCAGCCCGTCGTCGTCGCCGTGGGTCATGATCACCCCGCCGATCATGCGGGTCGAGACGCCCCAGCTAGTCGTGTGGCAATATTGCTGGGTGCCCTCGCGGTCCTGGAACTGGATGCCAGCAGCATGGGCGAAATTGGTGCCGAGGTAATGCGAGGTGCCGGCCTGAAGCGCCTTGCCATCCTGCATCATCGCCTCGATCGACCACGTCTCGACCGCGCCCGGAAAGCGCTCGTTCTCGGGCTTCTCGCCGGCGATGACGGGAAGCGCGAGATCATCCTCGGCGCAGGCGCGGTACATCTCGAGCGCGCGGTGCGTTTCGGCGAGCGCATCCTCGCGGGTCTCGTGGGCGGTGTGGCCTTCCTGCCAGAGGAACTCGCTGGTGCGCAGGAACATCCGCGTGCGCATTTCCCAGCGCACCACATTCGCCCACTGGTTGGTGAGCAGCGGGAGATCGCGCCACGACTGCACCCAGCGCGCCATGGCATCGCCGATGATCGTCTCGGACGTCGGGCGCACCACCAGCGGCTCTTCGAGCTTGGCTTCGGGATCGGGGATCAGCCCGCCCTTGCCGTCGGCGATCAGGCGGTGGTGGGTGACGACCGCCATCTCCTTGGCGAAGCCCTCGACGTGCTCGGCCTCGCGGGTGAAGTTGGCGAGCGGGATGAAGAGCGGGAAATAGCAGTTCTGCACGCCCGCGGCCTTGATCCGGTCGTCCATCAAGCGCTGGATGCGTTCCCAGATGCCGTAGCCCCACGGCTTGATCACCATGCAGCCGCGCACCCCCGATTCCTCGGCGAGGTCGGCGGCGGAGATCACCTCCTGGTACCATTTGGCAAAGTCGTCTTCGCGCTTCACGGTGAGCGCGTGGCGGATCTGGGACACTGTTGGGCTTTCCTGCTTGGAATTGCGGCAGGGCGCTATGCGCTATTTGCCGAGTTCGTCCAGCTTCTTTTGCATCGCCGCCATCTGCTCGCGCAGCACTGCGATCTCGTCGCGGTTGTCGCCGGCGGGCGGGCGCGGCTTGTCCTTGGGCTTGCCGATCCCCGGCATGAACACATCGGCCGCGGCGCGCATCATCGCCATGTTGGTTTCATGGATCGCGGCGAAGGGCGTGGCGCTGATGCCCTTCTCGAAGGCCTCGCGGATCTTGGACTGGTTCTCGCGGAAATTGGCCATGCTGGCTTCGAGATAGGACGGCATCATCGCCTGCATCGAATTGCCGTACATGCCGATCAGTTGCCGGAGGAAGCTGACGGGGAGCATCTGCTGGCCGCCGCTGGCTTCCTCGTCCATGATGATCTGGGTCAGGATCTGGTGGGTGATGTCGTCACCGGTCTTGGCGTCGAGCACCTGGAACTCGACATTCTCGCGAACCATCTTGGCCAGATCCTCGAGCGTGATGTAGCTCGAGGAGGCCGTGTTGTAGAGCCGCCGGTTGGCGTATTTCTTGATGATGATCGCATCGCCCGCTTCGCCCGATGCCGATTTCGCCCTGCCCGCCATTGTGTGTCGATCCCGAATTGCGTCCCGTCGCACACTCCTTAGCACCTGCACACGCTGCGGTGCAACAACCGCGCCCGAATCTGTCAACCGCGGCGCAGGCGCGCGCCGATCACCGTCAGCATTTCATACGGAGACAGAGCATTTTGCTGCGCAGCATCGGCGATGTCCCAAGGCACCTCGAGCCAGTCCCCGGCCGCCAGATCGGGTGCCGCGCCCAGATCGACGACCACCATGTCCATCGAGACCTTGCCCAGGATCGGCAGCGGCCGGCCCTCGTGACGGAGCGCATTGCCCGGGCCGCGGCTGCGCAGGAACCCGTCGGCATAGCCGATCGACACCGTGCCGACCCGCATGTGGGTGGGCGCGATGAAGGTGGAGTTGTAGCCCACGCCCTCGCCAGGCGTGAGCTGGCGGCATTGCAGCAGGCGTGCCTCGACGCGGGCGACGGGACGGATCGCGCTCGCCAGTTCGGGGCGCGGCACCCCGCCGTAGAGGGCAAGCCCGGGGCGCGTCACGTCGAAGGCGAAGTTCTCCCCCAGGGCGATCCCGGCGCTATTGGCGAGGCTGAGCCGCCGGTGCGGGACGATCTCGGCCGCCTCGCGCAGCAGTTCGGCCTGCATCCGGTTCATCGCCGTGGTCTCGTCGGCGCTGGCGAGATGGCTCATCAACATGTCGATCTCGAGCGCGGCGATCCGCGGATCGCCCGCTTCGGCCAGCGCGATGCCGAGCCGGTTGATCCCGGTGTCGACCATCAGATGGCAGCGCCCGCCCCCGCTGTTCGTCCACATTGCTGCCTGTTCGAGCGAATTGATCACCGGCACCGCGCCTGTCGCCCGCGCATAGGCGCAATCCTCGGGGCCGAGCGGGCCGTGGAGCACCGCCACCTGTTCGGCGGGGACGTGGGCGATCACCCCCGCGACCTCGCTCCAGTGAGCGACGAAGAAGGTCTCGCACCCCGCATCCCTGAGAACCGGAACGCAGCTGTCCACGCCGAGGCCGTAGCAGTCCGCCTTGACCGCAGCGCCCGCGCGCGCCGCGCCCGACAGCGCATCGAGCGCCCGCCAATTGGCCGCGAGGGCCTCGCGATCGACGGTCAGGCGCAGGGTGGGCGGAGGCAGCAGGGGGTCTGGAGCGTGGCCCATCGCCGCCCGGTAGCTGTCATTCATCGACAAAGTCTCGCGGCGGGCCTCCCGGAATGCCCCACCATGCGACCAGCAGGCCGAAGGCGACCACCGCCCAGGTGTACCACAGGCCGGAATAGATATCCCCCGTCCGGGCCACGATCACGCCGGCGATCAGCGGCAGGAACCCGCCGAGATAGCCCGCGCCGATGTGGTAGGGGATCGACATCGAGGAATAGCGGATCCGGGCCGGGAACATCTCCGAAAGAAGTGCGGCAACCGAACCATAGGTCAGCGCCGAGAGCAGCCCCAGCACCAGCAGCACGCCGACGATGCCGATGATGTTCGCGAGAGGCGGTTGTTGCTTGGCGAAGTCGAACCCGTATTGCCCGAGAGCGCCCTGGATCCCCGCCTTGCGCGCCGCTCCGTCGGCGAACCATGCCGGATCGACCGGCACAGGCTCCCCGCCGACGCTGAGGGTGACCGCATCCCCCGCGGTCAGGGTGTAGGGCACGCCCGCGGCGGTCAGCGTCTCGAGGACCTTGCCGCAATCGGTCTGGTCGCGCTGGAACAGTTCGGCGAAGGGATCGGTCTCGCAGGCCGGGCCGCTCACCACCACCGGCGCGCGCTCCGCCGCCTCGGCGATCGCGGGGTTGGCGAGGCTGCCCATGAGCCAGAACAGCGGGAACAGGAGCGCCAGCGTCAGCACCGATCCGACGATGATCGGCAGCTTTCGCCCCACCCGGTCGGACCACTTGCCGACCACGATGTAGAAACTCATGGCGATCAGGCCCGAGACCAGCAGCACCAGTTCGACCGTCAGGTCGTCGACATGCATCGGCCCGCGCAGGAAGCTCATCCCCGAGAAGAAGGCCGTGTACCAGATCGTCGTCAGGATGCCGGTGATCCCGAACAGCGCGACGAACAGGCGCTTGGGATTGCCGGGATAGGTCATGCTCTCGACGAAGGGGTTGCCCGAGGTCTCGCCTGCCGCCTTCATCGCCTGGAACACCGGGCTTTCCGACAGCTTGAGGCGCATCCACAGCGAGATCAGCAGCAGGATGATCGAAAGCAGGAAGGGCACGCGCCAGCCCCATGCGGCAAAGGCATCAGCCGGGATCAGGGCGCGGCAGGCCAGAACGACAATGATCGACAGCACGAAGCCCCCCGCCACGCTGGCCTGGATGAAGCTGGTGTAGAAGCCGCGCTTTTCGGGCGGCGCGTGCTCGGCGACATAGATCGCCGCGCCGCCATATTCGCCGCCGAGCGCAAGGCCCTGTATCACCCGCAGCAGGATCACGATGATCGGTGCCGCCATGCCGATGGTGTCGACCGTCGGGATCAGGCCCACGCCGGCGGTGGCGATTCCCATGAGGGTAACAGTGACGAGGAAAGTGTATTTGCGCCCGAGCCTGTCCCCCAGAAAGCCGAACAGCACCGCACCCAGCGGGCGGAAGGCGAAGCCGACCGCGAAGGTCGACCACACCAGCAGGAGGCCCAGCGTCTCGTTGTCGGTGGCGTAGAAGGCGTCCTTGAGGATGTAGGCGAGCGTGCCGTAGATGAAGAAATCGTACCACTCGAAGATGGTGCCGGCGGACGATGCGCCGATCACCAGCCGGATTTCCTGTTCTGACGGCTCGCGGTCAGCGAGCGCCTGCGCCTCTGCCATGTTTCTCTTATCCCCTTTGCCGCCCGAGGCAGCTTCTCGGGACACGTCCCTAGCGCGCGTCCGCGCCGCTTGAAAGCGCCGCGAGAGCGGCCTTCCACGGCAAGAGCAGCGCGCCGTGGCGCCCGGGGTGCGCCTGTGCGGGTGCGAGCGCGGTGATTCCCGGCCATGACGGCAGGGCGCCCTCGCCCGCCAGCCACGCCTCGAGCGCGCCGAGGGTGCGGTGGAAATCCTCCGGATCGGCGCCCGCCGCGCCTTGGGCCAGCAGCGCCGCCGAGGCCTGTCCGATGGCGCAGGCGCTGACCTGCATTCCGACACGCTCGACCTGCCCCGCCCCGTCCAGCGCCAGCCCGAGCGCGATCACGCTGCCGCAGCTGCGCGAGCGCGCCTCGGCACGGAGCGGCAGGTCGTCAGCGAGCGGAAATGCCGCAAGCGCCGTAGCCAGCGACAGGAGTTCGGGCGAATAGAGCCTCGTCGATGCGCGCGCAGTCACCGGGCGTCACTTGGCGAACCTGGCCGCCGCCGCCTCGCGCGCCTCGTTCTCGCCGCGCAGCCGGTCGCGCCGGATCGCGATCGATGGCAGGAGCTGGCGCGAGAAGGCATCGGCGGCCGGATAGGTGCGTGCACCGGTGATCCATTGCGGGCGACCGGTGTAGCCCCAGCTCTCGTCGAAGCCGGTGACCAGCATGGCGAAGGCGAAGACCGCCATCAGCGCGCCCTTGACCGCACCAAATCCGAACCCGAGCACCCGGTCGATCGGCCCCAGCACCGCCCCGTCCGATGCCCCGCTGGCATTGCCGATGATGACCTTCATCGCGGCATAGGGGATCAGGAGCAGGAGCGCGAAGGCCAGCAGCGAAACGGCCGGTTCGGCACGGTAGAAATTGCGCAGGCCCTCGGTCAGGCCGGGGTGGAGAAAGTGCAGCGCGATCGCCGCCATGATCCACGAGGCGAGGCTGAGGACTTCCTGCACGAGCCCGCGCATGAAGCCGCCGATGGCGGCGACGCCCACGATGATGGCGATGATGATGTCGAGACCGGCCATGGGCGCGAGGTCTATGCGCTGCCCATCACCTGGTCAACGAGGTTCGCAAGCGCCGGCAAGCCGCGATATTGCGCGCCCTTGTCGCCCGTCGCTGCGCCCGCCGGGCCGTAGCAGCGCGCAAAGCCCAGCTTGGCCGCCTCGCGCAGGCGCAGCGGCGCGTGGGCGACGGGGCGGATCTCGCCTGCAAGGCTGACCTCGCCGAACCACGCCGCCTTGTCGGGCAGCGGCCGGTCGGCAAGGGCCGAAACCAGCGCGGCGGCGACCGCTAGGTCGGCCGCAGGGTCTGTCAGGCGATAGCCGCCGGCGATGTTGAGATAGACCTCGGCCGAGGAGAAATTGAGCCCGCAGCGCGATTCGAGCACGGCGAGCAGCATCGCGAGGCGCCCGGAATCCCAGCCCACCACCGCCCGGCGCGGGGTCGCGCCCGATTGTAGCCGCACGATCAGCGCCTGGATCTCGACCAGCACGGGCCGGGTTCCCTCCAGCGCCGGGAAGACCGCGCTGCCCGCGAGCGGCGTCTCGCGGCCCGAGAGGAACAGCAGCGAAGGGTTGGCGACCTCCTCCAGACCTTCGGTGGCCATGGCGAAGACCCCGATCTCGTCGACCGCGCCGAAGCGGTTCTTGAGCGCGCGCAGGATGCGATACTGGTGCGAGCGTTCGCCCTCGAAGCTCATCACCACATCGACCATGTGTTCCAGCACGCGCGGGCCGGCGATGGTGCCGTCCTTGGTGACATGGCCGACCAGCACCAGCGCGCAGCCCGACTCCTTGGCGTAGCGGATCAGCTCGAGCGCGCAGCCGCGAACCTGGCTGACGGTGCCCGGCGCGCCCTCGATCGTGTCGGAATGCATGGTCTGGATCGAATCGATCACCAGCAGCGCGGGCGGCGTCCCCTGACCGAGCGTCGTCAGGATATCGCGCACCGAGGTCTCGGACGCGAGCCGGATCGGGGCATCGGCCACGCCCATGCGGCTTGCGCGCAGCCGCACCTGCCCGGCCGCTTCCTCGCCGCTGACGTAAACCACATCATTGCCGCCCCGCGCGATGGTCGCGGCGGTCTGCAGCAGCAGCGTCGACTTGCCGATCCCCGGATCGCCGCCGAGCAGCACCGCCGAGCCGGGCACCAGCCCGCCGCCCAGCGCGCGGTCGAATTCTGCAAGGCCGGTCGACTTCCTCACCGGCAGGGTCGTGGGCGCATTGAGGGGCTCGAAGGCGACCGGCCGCCCGCCGCTCGAAAGGTCGTGCTTCTGCGAGAACACCGTCGCCGGCACGTCCTCCACCAGCGTGTTCCACTGCCCGCAATCGGCGCATTGCCCCTGCCAGCGGTGCGAGACCGAGCCGCATTCCTGACACACGTAACGGCGCTTGGTTTTTGCCATAGGCACGCGCCATAACGAGAACAGATGCTGAACGCAATTGCATCCCGCCTGTCTTCCCCGCTAGACAGTCGCCATGCGCCAGAAGGAATTGCGCCTAGCCCTGGTATGTTATGGCGGGGTCAGCCTTGCGGTCTACATGCACGGGATCACCAAGGAGGTCTGGCACCTCGCCCGCGCAAGCCGCGCCTTTCATCACCCCGCCGCGGTGCCGCTCGAGGGCGTGGCGGCCGCCTATCGCGATTTCCTGCGCACAATCGAGCAGCAGCAGGGTCTGCGCCTGCGCGTGCTGCCCGACATCCTCACCGGGGCGAGCGCGGGCGGGATCAACGCGGTGTTCCTCGCGCAGGCGATCCACGCCGGGCACAGCCTCGAGCCGCTGACCGACCTGTGGCTGACCAATGCCGACGTGAGCGAGCTCACCGATCCCGAGGCCGAGCCGATGTGGCGCTATGCCAAGCTCTGGGCGCAGCCGATCGCCGAATGGTTCCTCTCGCGTCCGGGCAACGCCGTCAGCGCCACCGTTTCGCCCGAGACGCGGGCCGAGGTGCGGGCCAAGGTCTCGCGCCTCGTGCGCGGGCGCTGGTTCAGCCCGCCCTTTTCGGGCGCACGCTTTTCGGCGATGCTCTACGAGGCCTTCAAGAAGATGGAGGCGGAAGGCGACGGCATCCCGTTGCTGCCCCCCGGCTACCCGGTCGACCTCGCCGTGACGGTCACCGACTTCCGCGGGCACCCGGAGACATTGCGCCTCAACTCCCCGCTCGAAGTCGAGGAGACCGAGCACCGCCTGCCGATCAATTTCCGCGCACGCACCGGGGATGGCGGGATGCTGGCCGATCCGCTCGAACTGGTGCTCGCCGCGCGTGCGACCGCGAGCTTCCCCGGCGCCTTCCCGCCGCTGACCCTCGCCGAGATCGACCGGCTCGCCGAGACCGAGGGGCATCGCTGGTCCACCCGCGAGTCGTTCCTTGCCCGCACCATGCCCGCGCACGTCGCGCGCGGCACCGTCGGCGAGGTCGCGCTGATCGACGGGGCGGTTTTGGTCAACGCACCCTTCGGGGCGGCGCTCGCGGCGCTCCACGGGCGGCCCGCCCAGCGCGAGGTCGACCGGCGCTTCGTCTATCTCGACCCGCGCCCGGAAGGCGCCGCCCCCACCCCGGCGATGCGCGCCCGCGATGTCGGCTTCTTCGGCGCGATCTTCGGCTCGCTCTCGACCATCCCGCGCGAACAGCCGATCAGGGACGATCTGGAACGCATCGAACAGCAATCGCGCGACGCCGCCCGCCTCAAGCGCATCGTCATGGACCTCCAGGGCGACATCGACCGCGCGGTGGAGAAGCTGTTCGGCTACACCTTCCTGCTTGACCGGCCCACGCCCAAGCGGCTTGCCGGATGGCGGGCCAAGGCGCAGCAGGCCGCCGCCGAGCGTGCGGGCTATGCCTTCGGGGCCTATGCGCTGACCAAGTTCGAGGGAATCCTCGACCAGCTCGCGCGCCTGACGCTCAAGGCCGCGGGTCAGCCGCTCGGCGACACGGCACCGCTGGTGCGGGCGCTGCGCTGCGAGCTCGAGACGCGCGGGCTCGACGGGCTGACCGACGCGCATGGCGGCGCCACGCCCGGCGCGATCGCCTTCTTCCGCGCCCACGACACCGGCTTCCGCATCCGCCGGTTGCAACTCCTCGCCCGCAAGCTCGCCCGCGACTGGCAGGTCGATCCCGACATCGCCGAAGACGCCCTCGACCGTGCGCGCGACCGGCTCTACGAGATCCTCGCGCTCTACTACCGCGCCGACGAGGACGTGCTGCGCGCGCCCCGTTTCCGCGAGCTTGCCGCCGACGCGATCCGCAATCCGGGCGCGGTGCTCGATCTGCTCGCCACCCAGCGGCTCCTTCCCGCCACCGATCTGGCCGCCGAGGAGCAGCTGATCGACGCGCTCGAGGACATGCCGAAGAACCTCAAGCGGCGGATGCTGCTCACCTATCTCGGTTTTCCCTTCTACGATGTCGCCACCCTGCCCCTGTCGCGGCGCGAGGGGCTCGACGAGTTCAACCCGGTGAAGATAGACCGCATCTCGCCCGACGATGCGCTGAGCATCCGTGGCGGCGGGACGGCGGCGACGCTCAGGGGCATCGAGTTCTACAATTTCGGTGCCTTCTTCAGCCGCGATTACCGCGAGAACGATTACCTGTGGGGCCGGTTGCACGGGGCGGAGCGGATGATCGACCTCGTCGCATCGACCGTCACCGGCGGCGTCTCGGGCGAGGCGGTGCGCGCCGCCAAGCGGGCGGTGTTCCTTGCGGTGCTGGAGGAGGAGGAAAGCGCCGGGCGCTGCCAGCGCGGGCTGATCGAACAGGTGCGGATGGAAGTGCGCGAGCGGATGGGGTGAATCACCTTGCGTTCGTGTCGAGCAAAGTCGAGACACATGGCGCGGGGGCCTCTCGACTCCACTCGAGGCGAACGGGCCTCAGTTCTGCACCACCCCGAAGAACAGCAGCATCACGAGGCGCGAGTCCTCCGGCGTGGTGCCGAAGCCCGGGGCGGCGTCGTGGAACTGCCAGGGCGAGAACAGCAGCAGCCGGTTGAAGCGCGCGGGCACGCGCATGACGCGCTCCCACTTGGCCGGACTGGTGGTGTCCTTGTTGACCACGTCCTCGACCAGCGTGTTGATGTCCCCATAGCCCGAGGCGGCGATCTTCGCCGCGTCCTGAGGCACGGCCTCGAGCCCGGTGCGCTTGTGGCGGAAGAAATCGGTGCCGCCCGCATCCGGTTTCGCGCAATCCTCGGGACGCGAGAGGTAGAGGATGCCGGAATAGGCGGCCGGGTCGATATGCACCCCGCTTCGGCCCTTGGCGCCCTTGCGGGTGAGGCGGCAATGCCCGTGCTGCGTGCCGGGCGCGGCGGTGAGCCTCACCCCGAGCAAACGCGAGACCGCCGCATCCATCGGGGCGGTGTCGAGCGGAGCAGAGGAATTGAGCCCCGGGAAATTGCCGTGCTGTCGCGCCGGATCATAGTCCAGCCCCAGCGCCGCGCGCCGCGCTGCCCAAGGGTCGGCAAGGAAATCGTCGATGATGAGGAGCGAGGGAAGCACGCGCCTCAGCCGCCGAACGCGTCCTTGAGCTTGGCGAAGAAGCTGCGGCTTTCGGGGCATTCGTCGCCCGTCTCGGTCGCCTTGAACTCCTCGAGCAGCTCCTTCTGGCGGCGCGTCAGCTTGGTGGGCGTCTCGACCGCGATCTCGACCACCAGATCGCCGCGCCCGCGCCCTTGCAGCACCGGCATTCCGGCGCCGCGAATGCGAAGCTGCTTGCCCGACTGGATGCCGGCCGGAATGTCGAGACGGTTGGTCGAGCCGTCGAGATCGGGAATCTCGACGCAGCCGCCGAGCGCGGCGGTGGTGAAGCTGACCGGCACGCGGGTGGCAAGCGTCGTGCCCTCGCGTTCGAACACCGGGTGGGGCTTCACGTGAAGGAAAATGTAGAGATCGCCCGGAGGCGCGCCGCGCTGGCCGGCCTCGCCCTTGCCTTGCAGGCGGATGCGGGTGCCGGTGTCGACGCCGGCGGGAATATCGACCTTGAGCGTCTGGGCCTTGTCGACGCGGCCCTCCCCGCGGCAGACGCGGCAGGGGTTCTCGATCACGGTGCCGCGGCCGTTGCAGGTCGGGCACGGGCGCTCGATCACGAACAGGCCCTGCTTGGCGCGCACGCTTCCCATGCCGTGGCACAGGTTGCACTGGCGTTCGCTGGTGCCCGGGGTGGCGCCGGTCCCGTCGCAGGTGTCGCAGGATTGCGAGACTTCGATCTCGATCTCGCTCGACTTGCCGTGGAACGCCTCTTCCAGCGTAACCTGCATGTCGTAGCGCAGGTCCGCGCCGCGACGGGTCTGCTGGCGCTGGCCGCCCCCGCCGAAGGCCCCGCCGAAGATCGTCTCGAAAATGTCCCCGATATCGGCGAAGTCGCCGCCGCCCCGGCCGCCGAAGCCGCCGCCGAACGGGCCGCCCCCGCCCCCGCCGTTCATCCCCTGCGTGAAGGCCTCGTGCCCGTAGCGGTCATAGGCCGCGCGCTTCTGCGGGTCCTTGAGGCAGTCATAGGCCTCGTTGATCGCCTTGAACTTGGCCTCGCAGGTGGCATCGCCCGGATTGCGGTCCGGGTGATACTTCATGGCGAGCTTGCGGTAGGCGCTCTTGAGGGTCGCCCCGTCGCAATCGCGGGTGACCTCGAGCGTGGCGTAGTAATCGAGCTGGGCGCTGGACATGTGCGTGACCTAATCCCCGTGACCACCGCCCGTCGCCGCGCCGGATACGTGATCCGGACGCTGCGACGGGACTGTGGGTTGCATCGGGGCCTTAGCCCTTCTTGTCTTCGTCGACCTCGGAGAACTCGGCGTCGACCACGTCCTCGGCCGGAGCCTCTTCGGCCGGCGCGGCCTCGCCTTCTGGCCCGGCAGCCTGCTGGGCTTCGTAGATCTGCTGGCCCATCTTCATCGCCGCCTGGGTGAGCGCCTGCGCCTTGGCGTTGATGTCATCCGGATCGCCGCCTTCGAGCGCGGCCTTGACCGCGGCGATCGCGGCCTCGACGTCGGACTTGGTCGCGGCGTCGATCTTCGAGCCGTGCTCTTCCAGCTGCTTTTCGGTCGCGTGGACGAGGCTGTCGGCCTGGTTGCGCGCTTCCGCGGCGGCCCGACGCTTCTTGTCCTCCTCGGCGAACTTTTCGGCATCCTTGACCATCTGGTCGATGTCGGCATCCGACAGACCGCCCGAGGCCTGGATCTTGATCGTCTGCTCCTTGCCGGTGCCCTTGTCGCGCGCCGAGACCGAGACGATGCCGTTGGCGTCGATATCGAAGGTCACCTCGATCTGCGGCACGCCGCGCGGTG